>UMCB01036383.1_pt1 | contig 14332 bp, 6 predicted proteins | sample 1964151 | NCBI WGS metagenome assembly UMCB01 (sample SAMEA4835960, study PRJEB28245) | human gut metagenome | biome: gut microbiome; material: fecal sample | place: Denmark | collected 2008
CAAAATCTATAAAAAGCTGTTTGTGGGCTTCGGCTTTGGCATCATCGTGTTGATCCTGACCCTTTTTGCCATGAGCCAGACCTACATCCAGAACCTTGTCTACCACGAGCGGCTGAGCCAGATGGAAGAGGTCACCCACCAGATGTTCCGCAATCTGGAGGATGTGATCGACAACCACTGGAACGAGGTGGATGTACAATGCAATTATTTATACTGCACCCCGCTGGAGACCGATGCCGATCTCTACCGCTATCTGAAAAAGCTGTCGGAGCTTTCCGATTACCATGAAAAACAGACCGAATTGATTGCCGTGGACTCTGCCGGACATTATTATACCGAGCATGGCCGCATGGGGCTGATGCGGGGAATGAACTATCTGGAAAGCGCGCCGGAGCGGGTCAGCTACGTTGCCAACTCGCTGACCGTGGACGACTCCCGGATGGTGTTCCTGAAACAGCTTTCCACCCCCATCACACTGCAAAGCGAGATCGGCGAGATCACCCTGCGCTACTTTGGCATCTCCCGGTGCATGACCCAGCTGAACGATTATTTCCGCTGCGACGCCTACGAAAATAACAACAGCGTCTATGTGTTGGATCACAACGGTTTCAAGCTGTTCAACGCCAATGATACCGAGCTGCTGAAAGGGCACAACGTATACACCGTGCTCTCCCAGATGTCCTACCTGCACGGTTCTTCCTTTGCAGCAGCAAGGGAGCGGTTTGCCCGCACAGGCTCCTGTTATTCCAACGCCGTGCTGGACGGGACGGAGTATTTCTACGCCCTGAAGCGGATGGAAAACGCCCAGTGGACGCTGGCGTTCCTTGTTCCGGCAGAATATGTGGCCGTGAATACGCAGAAGCTGGTCAATCTCGTCACGGCCAGCATAATAGGCTTTGCCGTGGTGTTCTCGATCACGGCAGTCATTGCTGGCTGGTTCCTTCTGCGGGAAAAGCAGCGGCGGGAGCTGCAGGCTGAAAAAGAGACGAGCCTCCGTCTGGAGCAGTATAACATCCAGCTGACGCAGGCAAACGACGAGATGCGGCGGGCGCAGGATGCTGCCGCAGAGGCGCTGCAATCCGCCGAGCGTGCCAGCAAAGCCAAGACGGACTTCCTTTCCAACATGAGCCACGATATCCGCACCCCCATGAACGCCATCATCGGCATCACCACCCTGATGAAAAACGAGCTGCACGAGCCGGAAAAGCTTGCCGAGCATCTGGGCAAGCTGGAAACCTCCGGCCAGCTGCTGCTGGGCATCATCAACAATATTCTGGATATGAGCCGCATCGAGAGCGGCAAGACCACCCTGAATGTGGAAAAGATGAACCTGCCCCAACAGATCCGCCAGCTGGACAGCATCATCCGCCAGCAGGCAGGCCAGAGCCGCCAGACCTTTACGGTAAACACCCATCTGCAGCACGAAAACGTGCTGGCAGACCCCAACCGCTTGAATCAGGTGCTGATGAACATCCTCTCTAACGCGGTCAAGTATACGCCCACCGGCGGACACATCCAGTTGGAGGTGGACGAGCTGCCCCGGAACGAGCACTACGCCCGATACCGCTTTGTGGTGCAGGATGACGGCATCGGCATGAGCGAGGACTACCAAAAGACCCTTTTCGACCCCTTTACCCGTGAGGAGCGCTCCGGCACCAACAAGGTGCAGGGCACCGGCCTTGGCATGGCCATCACCAAGAGCATCGTGGACCTGATGGGCGGCTCGATCAATGTGGAAAGCGCCACCGGCAAGGGCACCCGCTTTGAGGTGGTGCTGGAATTTCCCATTGACGCCGAGGCAGACCATGCGCATCAGGTGCAGGCCCTGCCGGAGGAAGTGGAAGAAACTTCGCCCCTGTCCGGCATGAAGTTCCTCTGTGCCGAGGATAACGCCATCAACGCCGAGATTCTGCAAATGCTGCTGGAAACAAAAGGCGCAAGCTGCACCATCTGCCCCAACGGTCAGGAGATCGTGGATGCCTTTGCCAATGTCAAGCCCGGCGAGTATGACATGATCCTGATGGATGTGCAGATGCCGATAATGGACGGCCTGGAGGCCACCCGCCGCATCCGCAATGGCGAAAACCCGCTGGGCCGGGTCATCCCCATCCTTGCCATGACGGCCAACGCCTTCCTTGAGGATATGCAGAAGAGCAAGGAAGCCGGCATGGATGCACATCTCTCCAAGCCCGTGGACATTGCAGCACTGGAACAGACCGTCAAGCGCTTCCGTGTTACCCCCCCCAATTAAATAGTGGAATCGCACGGTTTCGCAGATGACCGACACCCACGACCTAGCAGGGCCGCCCGTTTGCGGCCCAGCTCTTTTTTTGTGAGAGAGCAATCAGAATGAATCAAAGGATTGGATGGTATTGCGTATGGAACAACAGTCAAATAAAATCCAGCCTATGTTGCTATCGGCACTTGCCCAATTGAGCGCCTGCCTGATCGTCTGGAATTTTCATATTCCAAATCCAAATATCGTGCTTTTTGTTGTTCTTTCTGCTGTGCTCGTGAAATACGGCTATGCAGCAGGAATCGTAAGCGGCCTCATTGCATTCCTATACACCGCGTTTTTCTTTTCTACCGACCACAGCTTTTTTCTTTACACCTCTTTGAATCTTCAAAAGCTCATCGTGGCCGGCCTTGGTATCGCTGCGAATATTTTGCTGATCGGTCGCCTGCAATGGCAGCTCAAGCGCTCCAGCATGGAAAAGATGCAGGCCGAAGCCGAGGAAAAGCTTCAAGAAACAACAGAGAGCTACCGTGCAAAACTTTACCACGATGCCTTGACTGGCACATACAACCGCCGCTACTATGAAGATATCGCATCCCGTATCGTCGGCCCGGCGGGTGTCGCACTGCTGGATGTGGATGATTTCAAGATCTGCAACGATACTTATGGGCATTACGCCGGGGATATGGCACTGAAAACGGCGGCAAAAGCCATTCAGTCCTGCATCCGGGAGTCGGACCTGCTCATCCGCTACGGCGGGGATGAATTTCTGCTGGTGTTACCCGGCATTCCGGGAGACTTTTTGCAGACCAAACTGGAACAGATCCGCACGGCCGCGCAGATGACATCGGTACCCGGCTATTCGCATTTCCGCATCTCGCTGAGCATCGGCGGAACGATGCAGACGATCACCGACCCTCTGGAAAATATCGTGCGCCGGGCAGACCGGCTGATGTATCAGGCAAAGTGCCGCAAGAATGCCGTCATGGTGGAGGTTCCGGGGCATAGTCTTGCAGCGCTGGAAAAACTTTTACAGAATAAGTCGCAGATCTTACTTGTGGATGACTCCGCAATGAACCGCATGATCCTAAAGGAGATCCTGGGCGGCGATTACAGCATTCTTGAAGCAGAAAATGGACAAGAATGCCTGGAAAAAATGCAGGCGGAGGCCGGGAACATCGCGCTGGTGTTGCTGGATATCAATATGCCCGGTATGGACGGTTTTGAAGTGCTGAAAGCCATGAATGCCAACCACACCATCGAGGATACCCCGGTCATTATGATCTCCAGCGAGGACTCCGACGCGGCGATCCGGCGCTCCTATGAACTGGGCGCGAGTGATTATGTCAACCGCCCCTTTGATGCTCGTATCGTGTACCGCCGCGTGACCAACACCATCAAGCTGTATGCCAAGCAGCGGCGGCTGGTGCAGATGGTCTCTGACCAGATCCGCGCCCGTGAAAACAATACGGATATGCTGGTGGGTGTTCTGAGCCATATCGTGGAATTCCGCAACGGCGAAAGCGGTGCCCATGTGCGGCACATCCGTATCATCACCGAGCGGCTGCTCCACCGTCTGCTGGAGATCAGCAGCAACTACTCGATCACCGCGGAACAGCAGGATCTGATCCCGCTGGCCTCTGCCCTGCATGACATCGGAAAAATCGGCATTGACGAAAAGGTCCTCAATAAACCCGGCAAGCTGACCCCGGAGGAATTCAAGGTCATTCAGACCCACAGTATGCTGGGAGCCAAGATGCTGCACGATTTGGACAATTTTGCCGAGCAGCCGCTGCTGCAAACGGCCTACGAGATCGCCCGCTGGCACCACGAACGCTGGGATGGGCGCGGCTACCCGGATGGGCTGAAAGGGGATGAAATTCCCATCAGCGCACAACTGGTCTCGCTGGCTGATGTGTACGACGCGCTGACCAGTGAACGCTGCTACAAAAAAGCATTCTCCCACGAAAAAGCCGTGCAGATGATCCTGAACGGCGAGTGCGGAGCGTTCAACCCGCTGCTGCTGCAATGCCTGACGGATATCCAGGATGACCTGAAAGAAAAATTACAGCAGCACAACTGAGCAGCGGACGCAATCAAAATAGGAGTATAAAAAGCCCGAATGAAACACAGAATCTCACGCCGTGCATTTCTGCACGGCTGCACGCTGCTGGCGGCATCTGCTGCCGTCGGCAGCCTGACTTCCTGCGGCGGAGCGAACGCGATGGAGAGCGGTCTTCCGCAGATCATTGTGGGGAGCGATACCTATCCACCCTATATTTATCTGAACAATGACGGCATTCCCGCCGGGATCGACGTGGAGATCGCCACCGAGGCGTTCCGCCGCATGGGGTATGCTGCCCGGTTTGAAACGATCGACTGGGAGCAGAAAACAACTCTGGTGGAAAGCGGCGCCCTCGACTGCATCTGGGGCTGCTTTTCCATGGATGGACGCGAAGAGGCATACCGCTGGGCGGGGCCTTACATGGTGAGCCGTCAGGTGGTTGCGGTGGATGCCGACAGCAGCATCCGATCCCTCAGCGACCTTGCCGGGAAGACCGTCGCCGTGCAGAGCACCGGCAAGCCGGAGGAGATCTTTCTCAGCGGCTCCGACCCGCGCATCCCGCAGACGGTGGAGGTGCTCAGCATCGAAAACCGCAGTGTGCAGTACGCAATGCTGGCCTGCGGCTATGTGGACGGCATCGCCGCCCACGAGACAGGCATCCTGCAATATATGAAAGATAATTCCGTGGAGTTCCGCATTTTGGAGGAACCGCTGCTGGTCACCGGGCTGGGCATCGCCTTTGCCAAGAACGACACCCGCGGGCTGGACAGCCAGCTGAACGATACCCTTGCGCAGATGCGCGCGGATGGCACGCTGGAGCGGATCGTTGGCCGATACCTTGAACATGCTTCGCAGTATCTGGAGGTGGACACCATTGGCGCGTAAAAACAGAACCACCCCGGATAAAAGGAGATGGACAGCCTATCTGATCATCGGCGTGCTCTTGATGGCCGGTGTTGCTTTTCTCTCAGGCTGGCGGGCATTGCGCGCGGCGGAGGCTCGTTTCTGCCAGACCCTTGAGTTTGTCAAATCCCAGTCCACCAGCTTTGAAAAGTACAACGATACCATCACGGCAAAGGCACTCCGCCGCGCGGCGGTATCGGTGCATCAGCTGGCACAGGACCCCGCACTCGACCTTTCCGACCCGCAGTGCCTGAACAAGCAGGCAGAAAAGCTCTGGCTCACCGGCATTTCGGTTCTGGGACCGGATGGCACGCTCCGGTGCGAGTCCACGACCAACGGCATCGGCTATGCCCGGTTTGGCGACCAGCTGAAAAATGACGCTGTTCTGGACGGTTTCTCTTACCCGCGAAAGACCTATGTGAAGCGCGTCCTGCTGGAAGACGGCTCTGCTGTGGATGTTGCGGCGCACCGGGCAGAAAGCACAGAGCTGCTCCTGCTTGCCTACCGATACACCCCGGCGGAATTTGTGGAGGAAACGGCGCTGTCCATCCAGAGCGTACTGGATGGCTACCCGGCAGAAACCAGCGGCACATTATTCATCGTACAGAACAATCAGGTCATTGCCTCCAACCGCCCGGAGCTGATCGGGCAGGATGCAGCGGACAGCTCGCTGGTGCAGGGGATCCGCAAAGCCGGGACCGCCGAAACGCTGATCCATACCCACGATTGGAACGGCTCCGGCTGCTATTTTGGAATGTACTGCCATGGAAGATCCTTTGATCTCTATGCGTATACGGATGAAAAATCGGTCTTCCGTGAATCGCTTTCGTCGATTTTGATGGCGCTGGTCGGTTACATCCTGCTTGTAATGATTCTTTGGGTGCTGCGCAGACGCTCCGTGCAGGAGATGGAGCAGCAGAAGAAAGAACAGGAGAAGAAGTATCAGGCTCAGCTGGAGGAACAGAACCGCAAGCTGGAGATCGCACTCCAGCACGAGGGGGCGGCAAACCGTGCCAAGCGGGAGTTCCTGTTCAATATGAGCCACGATATCCGCACCCCCATGAACGCCATCATTGGCTTCACCTCGCTGGCTGCGACCCATATCGACCATAAGGAACAGGTGCTGGACTACCTGAAAAAGATCTCCACCTCCAGCCAGCACCTGCTTTCCCTCATCAATGATGTGCTGGATATGAGCCGCATCGAGAGCGGAAAAGTAAAGATCGAAGAAAAAGCGGTGCACTTGCCGGACCTCGTCCACGATGTGCGCTCCATCATTCAACCCAATGTTTCAGCAAAACGGCTGTCGCTTTTCATCGATACCATGGATGTGGAGAACGAGGACATCATCACCGACCCGCTGCGGCTGAACCAGATCTTGCTGAACATTTTGTCCAACGCCATCAAGTTCACTCCCACAGGCGGGATGATCAGCATTCGCATTGCCCAGAAGAACGGTGCGCCCAAAGGCCGTGGCTGCTATGAGTTCCGCATCAAAGACAACGGCATCGGCATGAGCGAAGAGTTCCAGAAGCACATCTTTGAGGCGTTCAGCCGGGAGGAAACCTCCACCGTCAGTGGCATTCAGGGCACCGGCCTGGGCATGTCCATCACCAAGAATATTGTGGACCTGATGGGCGGAACCATCGCCATTGAGAGCGAACCGGGCAAGGGCAGCGAATTCATCGTAGATCTCTGCTTCGCCCTCAGCGGACAAAAGGTGGAGCCCAAGCAGATCCCGCAGCTGGAAGGGCTGCGCGCGCTGGTGGCAGACGACGATACCGACACCTGCCTGAGCGTCAGCACCATGCTTTCCAAGATCGGGATGCGGCCGGAGTGGACGATCTCCGGCAAGGAGGCGGTGATCCGCACCCGGTACGCCCTGGAGCAGGGCGACGAATTCAATGTCTACATCATCGACTGGCTGATTCCCGATATGAACGGCATCGAGGTCGTGCGGCAGATCCGCAAGGTGATCGGGAAAAGCTGCCCCATCATCATCCTGACGGCCTACGACTGGGCAGATGTCGAAGAGGAAGCCCGCGCCGCCGGAGTGACCGCCTTCTGCGAAAAGCCGCTGTTCCTTTCCGAACTGCGCAGGGTGCTGGCAGAACCGTTCGGTGCAGAGCCTGCCCACGAACCATCGCGGCCCAATGCCGCCGATCTCAAGGGAAAGAAGCTTTTGCTGGTGGAGGACAACGCGCTGAACCGTGAGCTTGCCCAGGAGATCCTGAAAGAAGCAGGCTTTGCGGTGGACACTGCCGAGGATGGTGAGATCGCCGTCCAGAAGATGAGGCAGGCGGCCCCCGGGCAGTACGACCTGATCTTAATGGACATCCAGATGCCCAAGATGGACGGTTACGAGGCCACACGGCAGATCCGTGCTCTGCCGGACGCTGCAAAGGCAGGCATTCCCATCTTTGCAATGACGGCAAATGCCTTTGAGGAAGACCGTCAGAATGCATGGAAAGCCGGGATGGACGGCCACATTGCAAAGCCGCTGGATATTCCGCACCTGCTGCACGTCCTTGCAGAGGTACTGAGATCATAACGGCCACCGGCCGACAAAAGCAAAAGCACCTGCGGCAAACTTCGCAGAGGTTCTTGACCTCCGAATGCGAATTGCCGCGGGTGCTTTATTTTTTTATGTCTGACAGGCATTTGGTTCACAGGATCTTGTGCAGCTCCTGCACCAGGTCGCCGATCACGATGGGTTTGGACAAAAAACCGTTCATTCCGCTTTCCATGGCGCGGCGGCGGTCCTCATCGAACGCGTTGGCGGTCATGGCAAGGATCGGGACCCTGGCCAGAGCGGGGTTTTCCAGCGCGCGGATCTGCCGGGTGGCGGTATAGCCATCCATGACCGGCATCTGCACATCCATCAGCACCAGATCATAGCTGCCCGGCGCGGCGGTGCTTACTTTTTCCACCGCTACGGCACCGTTTTCCGCCGTATCGACCCGGAAGCCATACTCCCGTAAAATTTCCTGCGCGATCTCGCGGTTCAGCTCGTTGTCCTCCACCAGCAGGATGTGCCTGCCCTTGAAGTCGGCATCTTTTTGGGGCAGAAGCTCCTGCGCCGCATCCGTCTGCTTCTGACCGAGGGCACTCATCAGGGTCTCGCGCAGGTCGGATAGGAACATGGGCTTGGAACAGAAAGCGGTCACACCGGCAGCCTTTGCCTCCACCTCAATATCGGACCAGTCATAGGCCGTCAGGATGATGATGGGCGTATCGTCGTGCAGGCTGCGGATCTGGCGGGTGACCTCGATGCCGTTCATATCCGGCAGCCGCCAGTCAATGAGATAGGCGTGGTAGACATCGCTCATCTCGATGGACTGCCGCGCGCGCAGCACCGCCTCCTTGCCGGAAAGGGTCCACTCCGCGCGCATGCCCACCTTGACCAGCATCTTTGTCACGCTGTCGCAGGTGTTGAAATCGTCGTCCACCACCAGAGCTTTCAGACCCTCCAGCTCGGTGATCTTTTCCACCGGGCGGTGCTCCGCCTGTACCCGCAGCGGCAGGCGAACGATAAACTCGCTGCCCTTGCCCTGCGCTGTCTGCACCTCGATGGTGCCGCCCATCATATCCACGATGTTTTTGGTAATGGCCATGCCAAGGCCGGTGCCCTGGATCCGGCTGACCGTGGAGGTGCGCTCCCGCTCAAACGGCTCAAAGATCCTTTTGGCAAATTCCGGGCTCATGCCGATGCCGTTGTCCTTGATGCGGAACTCGTACTGCCCGCAGCCGCGCGCCTGCCCGGCAAGCTGGCGCACCCGCACCGAGACCGTGCCGCCCGCCGGGGTGAACTTGATGGCGTTGGACAGCAGATTCAGCAGGATCTGGTTCAGCCGGGTCTTATCGCAGAAGACATCCTCGTCGGTCACATCCATCGCGTCCATATAAAGCTCCAGCTGCTTTGCGTGGACCTGCCCGCTGACGATGGTTTTCAGGTCATGCAGCACATCCGAAAGGTTGACTTCCACTTCCTCCAGATGGAGCTTTCCGCTCTCAATGCGGCTCATATCCAGCACGTCGTTGATCAGCGAGAGCAGATGATTACTGGAAGCAAGGGTCTTGGTCAGATAATCTTTCACCCGTTCTTGATCGTCGAGGTTGCTGATCGCCAGTGTGGTAAAGCCGATGATGGCGTTCATGGGGGTGCGGATATCGTGGGACATATTGGAAAGGAAAGTGCTCTTGGCGCGGTTGGCGGTCTCGGCGGCAGCAACGGCATCCGAAAGCGCCTGGTTCACCTGTTTATCAGCGGTGCGGTCGGACATGACAAGGATGTACTTGGTTTTGCCCTCTACCTCGCTGCCCATGGCAACGATGTGGAACCAGCGCGGCTCTCTGGTCTCCTGATGCAGATACGCCGCGTCCCACTCGCGCTGTTCCCCACGGGAAAGCCCCTCCAGAAAATTCTTGTCGCGGTCCGGGTCATCTTTCGGGTACAGTGCCACCAGAGCATGGACATCCTGCCGGACGTTTCTCCACGGGATGCCCAGCAGACGGCCAATGTTCGGGCTGACGTAATCCACCTTGGAGGTTTCGGCATCCAGCATCAGGAACACGTCGTCCACGTTCAGCGAGAGTTTTTGGAACAGCACGTCCCGGTACCGGATCTCGGTGTCCTTCCGGCGCAAAGTAGCATGGCTTCTGCGCGCAATGAGCAGAATGACCAGCACCGCAAAGCCAAGGACGATGCCCGCCACGATCTGTACCGTATAGAACCACAGTTGATCCAGACTGGCGTTGACGATGCTGACCGGGACAAGCCCCACCATCGTCCAGTTCTGGACCGCCGTGCCCTCGTAGACCAGATAATAACTGGTGTCGCCCAGTTTTACCTTCAAGTTTCCGCTGCTGCCCTGCGCAAAGGCATCCGAAAGGGCAAGGATCTGTTCCTCGGAAAGGTCGGAATGGTCGCGCAGCGTCGCAAGAAAGTTGTAGATCACTTCCTTACGGTTTACGGAATTGTCGATCACCACCCGCCCGTCCGGGTAGATGACATAGTTGCTGGCATTGCCCTCAAAGGCAGAGTTGTCCAGCAATCGAAGCACCGCGTCATTATAATAAGAGATGGCAATGGCGTCGTAGGAAAAGCCCCGGTAGCTGCCCTGCGTTTCGGGACAGATGAACGCAAGCATCTGGGGCTTGCCGGGCAGCGCCGTGTTCACGACGACATCCTCATCGTGAGCGAGCCTTTCGTCCAGATTCGTCTGCAAACCAAGATAGCCGGTCTCCCCGGTCACGGTCATGTAGTTGCCGTCGTAGGTAAGAAAGTAAAAATCAACAAATCCGGTATTCTGCTGCGCTGCCTCGATATACGCCTGAATTTCGTCCTCATCCGAGGCGCTTTCCAGAAAGCCGTTGTACAGATGCAGATAGGTCAGGTTTTTGCGCACCATCTCTTTCAGCATATTGTTGGATTTATGCAGCACCTCTTCCAGATGCGAGGTGCTTTCCTGATAGATGGTCCACGACGCAAACGAGAGGTATCGGACGCTGAAACCTGCTGCCAGCAAGACCAGCAGAAAGATGGCAGCAGCGGCAGAAAGCCTTTTCCGCCGGGGATGGCGGCTGCCTTGGGGGTCGTGCTTTTCGTTTGCCATCCTGCTCACCTCAATGTCATGTAGTTTTCCGGTTCAGCAAGCGCCGCACCGCCGCCGGAGACAACCTCCGTCCATGTGGTCTTTACCTGCTGATCTCCGCCTGTGAATCCGGCGCTTTTGTCCGCAAGCAGCGGTGCCATCTGCTTTGCCGTTGCCAGGCAGGTCACAGTAACGGTGTCGTCGTCCCGGAGCGGCTTCCCGTTCCGGGTGATGCCGGTCAGGGTATAGCTGCCGCTTGCCTCTTTGACCTCCACGGCGATGCCGCTGACCACCGGCAGGGAGCCGCGGTTGAAAGGCACGAACCCGCCCTCGCAGCCCTCCACAAAGGCGCGGACGGTCTCTTTCAGCTCCGCACCGGTCATGGTGCGCTGGTAAGCCAAAAGACCGTTGGGCATGATCATGGAAGCGGCCATTTTTGGGGTGTAGTCCGCTTTCAGCACACTGCCGGTAAAGCTGTTTGCGGCGGCGATGAGCACATCAGTGCCATAAACGCCGCGCAGCGTGTTTGCCATCACGGAAAAGGAGGCGTTGCCGCCGTTTTTGTGGAAGACATTGGAGTAGCTCTTCCCGGAGGTCAGCACGATCTCGTCATCGGCAGGCGCATCCTCGGCAAGAAGCCGGGCGTTGAACGCCCGATACGCCTGTTTTGCCGTGTACTCGCCCGCGATCATTTTGGAGACCACGTCCTTGGAGACAGCGAAGAAATCGTTGGAGGCAATGCGGATATACATGTGGTTTTCTTCCACCACGCCGCGCACATCTTTCATGTACTCGGTCAGGCGCAGGGGGACGTTCTGGCTGTAGCTCAGCACATCCTGCCCGTCGGCAACGATGCGGTTCTGTGCCTCCTCGGAGAGCATGACGTTCAGCACTTTCATAGCTTTTTCGCGGCGCGCGGTGTCCTGCTCCAGATCCCGGTTCAGGGCAATCTGGAAATAGGGGGTGGTCATCAGCCACTTTTCCCCGTTCTGGCTGAAGAAGGGCAGGAAGATCGTGTCGATGCCCTCATCCTGAAACATCTTGACCCCGGCAGAACTGCCAAAGTACATGGCAACTTCCCCGTTCCGGAACAGGTTCATCACGTCATCGTAAGTATGCTCAAGATCCTCCGCCGTGAGGTGGGTATCCTGAATGAACCGCGCCATCCGTTCAAACGCCCCCGGCCACACGGTATCGTCCAGACCCACCCGCGCGGTGTTGGCGGGGTCGCTGTAGGCAGTGCGCCACTTGCGCCCCGCCGTGGTGGTAAGCTCGGCGGCGGAAAGCCCCTGCAGCGTTTCCATGCAGGTGTAATCGTAGGCATAATCGGCGGTAAAGCCGCGGATGCCCACTGTTTCAAATGCCTGACAGGCCGCCGCAAAGCTCTCGGAATCGGTGGGCAGCGGGATGCCGTATTGCTCAAAAAGGCTGCGGTTGACCACAAAGCCGTGGGCGTCGGCGCAGACCGGCAGCCAGTTCACACTGCCATCCTCGTTTTTGAAGCTGTTGAGGTAGGTGTTATAGACAGCGCCCGCCTCGTTGGTCATGGCAAGGTTCATCAGGCTGTCCTTTAAGGGAGCCGCATCGTGCAGCGAGAAGCGGCAGCAGGTGATGATATCCGGCAGACCGCCGTTCTCCTGCAAAAATTTGTAAAAATCCAGATCGTTGTTGCCGACGATGAACTCAATGTTCACGTCCGGCAGCTGGGACTGGACATAAGGCGCATAGGTTTCGTACAGGCTGGTGCTCCACAGATACACCTGAATGGTCTGGGCATCCTCCTGCTCCTGTACCTGTTCTGCGGTTTTTGTGCCGCATCCGGCCAGCAGGGAGACCGCCATCACCAGTGCCGCAAGCAGCGAAACAAGGCGGCGCAATGTTTTTGCTTTCATCGATTCCTTCTCCTGATACCTCTTGGGCAGCCTGTGTTACCCCACCGCGCGGATCGCGTTGATCGTGATGTTGTACTGTTCTGTCACACGGTCAAACCATTCCTTGGAGCCTTCCAGTGTGCCCGCGCGCAGCACCTCGGTCAACTCATAGGCAGGCTGATAGAGATTGGTAAAGCCAAGGTTCTGACATACACCTTTGAGCGTGTGTGCCGCGCGGAATGCTTCCTCTACATTTTCTTTCTTGAGAGCGTCCTCCAGCTTTGGATAACTGTCATCGTCCAAAAACATCCGGGCAAATTTACGGATCATGCTCTCACTGTACAACCGTTTGAGCACATCCTCATAATCAGCCCCCATTTTCTGATAACATTCCTGAATCGTCATAACCACTTGTTCCACCTTTCTTTGTTTTTCACGTCACAAAAGGATCGTTCACACTCGTTGCATTTCACTCATTCCTGAGTTTTTCATTTTATCCAATCTTTCTCCGCCCCGGACGGTCTCATCCCGGTTTCATTTTCATTCTGCTGATTTCAGGAATGTCACCGCAAGTTCATTCTCGTTCTGCTGCCAGCAGCTTTTTCCGAATATATACCATTATATAGCTCAATTGTAACATTATCGCAGAAGCGTTTCAAGAGATTTTGCCTGTTACGCGGATATATTAGCAAGGAAGCTTTCTGAATGCAACAGCAACAACGTTGAATTGCATATCGCAAAGATGCTGTTTGAATGTTGCACGGATCTCTTGACTTGCGATAATAGGAATCAAATGTATAGGAAGCGGCGGTCGGCAAGGCGTGGTGGCCTTTTTCTTATTATAAAGTGTCTCAGGTGATTTGTACACACGGAAAGTGTGGCGTTTGACAAACCTTTCCATCAATAAAAAGCACTGCTTCGTTCCCGGAAAGGAACCGAAGCAGTGCTTTTGTGCTGTGTAAGGGTCAGCGGCAGCTGCCGAGCCGCTGCTTGAAATCGCCGTAGCCGAAATGAGCCAGCTGCCGGAGGGTGCCATCTCCCTGCAGAGCCCAGATGTCCGGCAGGGGCATCCCGTTGAACGTGTTGTTCTTGCAGGTGGTGTAGATGGCCATGTCACCAAAGAGCAGCTTGTCACCCTCCGTGAGGGGGGCATCAAAGCTGTAATCGCCGATGACATCGCCTGCCAGGCAGGTGGGGCCGCCCAGCCGGATGGTACAGGGCTTTTCGCCGGGTTCGCCCGCGTCCATCAGAGGCGGGCGGTATGGCATTTCAATGACGTCCGGCGTGTGGCAGGCGGCGGACATGTCCAGGATGGCAAGGGACGTCTCGCCATTCTGCAAAGTGTCCAGCACGGTGGTGAGGAGATATCCTGCATTGAGGGCCCAGGCCTCGCCGGGCTCCAGATAGACCTGCAAGCCGTATTTGCGCTGTGTCTCGGTGATGCAGCGCTCCAGCGTGGATCGGTCGTAACCGGGGCGGGTGATGTGGTGCCCGCCGCCGAAGTTGACCCATTTCATTTGGGGAAGCAGGTCGCCGAACGCTTTTTCCATGGCGGGCAGGGTGGCAGCCAGGGCATCAGCGTCCTGCTCGCAGAGGGTGTGGAAGTGCAGGCCGTCCAGCAGGGCGGCGAGGCCGGGCTGCTGGGCCACGGCGGCATCCCACT
>UMCB01040550.1_pt1 | contig 14298 bp, 9 predicted proteins | sample 1964151 | NCBI WGS metagenome assembly UMCB01 (sample SAMEA4835960, study PRJEB28245) | human gut metagenome | biome: gut microbiome; material: fecal sample | place: Denmark | collected 2008
TGCCTGCCAACATTGAGCTTTCCGGCTTAGAGGTGTCCCTTGTGAATACCATGAGCCGCGAAACCGTGCTGCGAACCTATCTGAACGAGATCAAGCGGCAGTACGACTACATCTTAGTCGATTGCTCCCCGTCGCTCGGTATGCTGACGCTGAACGCGCTGACAGCGGCGGATCGTGTCATTATCCCGGTTCAGTCGCACTACTTACCCGTCAAAGGTTTGGAACAGCTTCTCCGCACAGTGAGCAAAGTACAGCGGCAGCTCAACTCCAATCTGAAGATCAGCGGCATCCTCATCACCATGACAGAGAGCCGCACGAACTTCTCTAAGGAAATCAGCCAGCTTGTGCGGAACGCTTATGGCAAGGCGATACGAGTCTATGACACCGAGATACCGCGCGGTATCAAGGCGGCAGAGATGAGTGCCAGAGGCACCAGCATTTTTAGCTTTGACCCGCGCAGTCCTGTAGCAACCGCCTATGAGAAATTTACGAAGGAGGTGCTGGAGCATGAAAAGTGCCGCGAAAAATATCCAACTCGCCAGCTATGACGACCTATTCAAGACGGATGAGGAACGGCAAGCGGACGCACAGGAGCGTGTGCAGAGCCTGCCGCTTGACCGGCTTATGCCGTTTCCAAACCATCCATTCAAGGTGCTGGACGATGAGAAAATGCAGGAAACCGTGGAGAGCATCAAGGAACGGGGCGTTTTAGTCCCCATTCTGGTACGCCCCACAAATGACGGCAATTTTGAGATCGTATCGGGACACCGCCGTCATCACGCCAGCCTGCTTGCGGGTAAGACCGAGATACCGGCTATCGTGCGGGAAATGGACGATGATACCGCGATTCTGCTCATGGTGGACAGTAACTTACAGCGCGAGGAACTGCTCCCGTCCGAGAAAGCCTTTGCGTATAAGATGAAACTGGATGCGATGAAACGGCAGGCAGGTAGGCCGTCTAAAAATTCCGCCCAAATTGGGCGGAATTTCGATGGGAAAGAGTCAAGAGAACTTTTGGCAGACCAGACTGGTGAAAGTCGCAATCAAATTTCACGCTACATCCGCCTGACCAGCCTTGTCCCCGACCTGTTGAACCGCGTGGACAACAAGACGATTGCGTTCAACGCGGCGGTGGAGGTGTCCTATCTCACTGAGCCGGAACAGAAAATGCTCTGTGATGCCATTGAGCGTGAGGAGTGTACGCCCAATCTCAAACAGGCGCGGCGGCTCAAGCAGTTCAGCCAGGACGGGAAGCTGGACGAAAATGTGATCGACGCGATCATGACTGAGGAAAAGCCCATCGAGGACAAGCTGGTTCTCAAAGGTGATGTGCTGGCAAAATATTTTCCGAAAACTTATACGCCGTCACAAAAACAGAAAGTCATCGTGAAGCTGCTGGAGGACTGGCACAAGCGGCAGCTTCGGCAGCAGGAGCGATAGGCTTTGCATGGGTTTTCCCCTTATAATCCCCTTTCCCAACTAAGCCGAAAGAGAAGAAAAACTTACTGTGCCGAGAAAGAATATTCTTCTTTCGGCCAAGTAAAAAAACGAGGAGGCATGAGAATGAACGAAAAAGAGCAGGTCAATGAGGGCTATGTCATTATCGAGAGCGTGACCGTCGGCAACGCCCGGTTCGTCATCGGAGAAAATCCGAACAATCAGGCAGCGCCCTATGTCACATGGCAGGCCAATGTAAAAAATGACCCGAATAACTTTTTCTGGGGTCACTACTGCGCGACCAAATTGGGCGCAGTTGCAGACTTCGGCAGGCGTATCACGGAGGAGGCCGAATTTCTCCGTGAACGGGCAAAATCCAAAGCGCCGCAGATACCAGAGCGAGGTGATGAACGATGAGCAGACACGATGCAAACCGCCTGACCTACGATGAGGTGACGATTTTCGGCGTACCTGCCCTGTTCACCGACTTGCGTGTTGACCGCTCTACCGTGCCGGATGGCGTGTACCGCTACGAAGTCCGGTACAGCGACGAATACGGCGGTGAGCCGGTAGAACTGGCACGCGGTATCATGGTGGATTTTTTCGGCACTGTCCTGATGCGGGAACCGATCCAGTTACCCATCAGCGGCGGCATGGAGCTTAATGACGGTGATTTGGATTTCCAATCAGGCTGTTTCTCTCTGGCAGAGTTTCAGCAGAAATATCCCCTCAGTGAGAAACAGGTCATCGACTTTTTCATAGCCGATGACACTGCGCTGCACGACTTTTGTTACTCCCAGAGCGAGGAACAGGACAAGACCACTGGCTGTATTGGACACCTGCGGGGTGATTTTGGCAGCGGCAAGCAGTTTTACACAACATGGTGGCCCCACCAGGCAGACAGGCTGAACACGCCGGAGTTTAAGGCCGATATTGACCGCACTGTAAACTGGCTGCGGGAACAGCCGGATTCTCCGCTGCACGATCTCAATGCCATGCAATTTTGCTATAAGCGATACCGAAATAGCTGTGAGATCAAAAATGCAGTGCTTCCGTCCTGCGCGTTTCTGGTGGAAAGCAAGCAGTATGTGTATATGCTGCGCTGTACGCCGACAAAGGGCGATTATAATTTTTATATGTACTGCTATCAGCGTGTTGCCTTCGAGAAATACCGCGCACAGCTGAAAAACAAAGCGCGCTCCCATGCTAAGAAGCGAGCGGAGCCGGAGCGATAGGAGGTGTTCCCTTGCCGACCAAATTTCAGTTCATCACCGAACTGTACGACCAGACTGTGCAGAGCGTCACCGGCAGCTATCAAAGCTGGACGGGCTTTCTCCGCGCGGCCTGCTACAATTACAAATGCCCCTTCGATGATCAAATTCTGATTTACGCCCAGCGCCCGGATGCCACCGCAGTCCTTGAGATGGAGCGCTGGAACCGTCAGTTTGGCCGCTGGGTCAACCGTGGAGCCAAGAGCATCGCTGTATTTGGTGATGACGGTCAAAACTGCTTGAAACTCTATTTTGATGTTTCGGACACCCATGCGTCCCGCTTTGCCCGTCCGCTGCCCATCTGGACGATGCACCCGGCCTTTGAGCCGGAGGTCATCGAAACGCTGGAGGCCACCTTCGGCAACCTTGCCGAAAAAGAAAATCTGGCGGACGCCGTGCGCTCTGCCTGCCACAATGCCGTGGCAGATAACATCACAGACTACCTGCAAGATCTCCGCGACTGCCGCGAGGACAGCCTGCTGGAGGAACTGGACGACCTCAATTTAGAGGCGTTCTACCGGGACGCGCTGGAGGTCAGCGTGGCATATATGCTGATGACCCGGCTGGGCCTGCGGGCAGACGATTATTTTTCGCCCGATGAGTTTGCCCACGTTTATGAATTTAACACGCCCACCACCATCAATGCCCTGGGCATCGCCACCAGCGACATCGCGGAGATGGGGCTGCGGGAGATCAGCCGAACGGTCATGCAGGCGCAGCGGGATCAGTTTTTTGCAAACCGCGAAAAAAACGGTTATGATGGCCACACAGAACAACACGAAACACCCCATGAAAGGAGCGAACAGCATGGAGGTCACTTACAGGATGCAGAACGGCTATCAGGTGCCGAACCTGCTGATGCCGCAGATGCCGGAGGTGCATCTGGGCAAGTACGCGGAGCTGCGGAGAGAGTACCTGAAAAAGCACCGCAGGGTGCTTTACACCAACCTCAAGACCAGCGGCAAGCTGACGGAGCATCTGGCAGAGATCGAGCAGACCGCGCGGAAGATGGTGGAGCAGACCGTGGCGCAGATGGCACAGAACGAGGGCGTGACGGAGGAATTGAAGGCGGCCGATCCCATGCGCTGGACGGGTCTGATGAACAATCTCCGGCACAGCGCGGAGGAACTGGTGCTCAGCGACCTGATTTACAGTTAACAACTAAAGAACCCACAAAGGCAGGAAGTGATGAGCTTCCTGCCTTTGTCGATCACAGCGGAGATTATGTGCTGCTGGACCGTTTGCGCGCTGACTGTGACTACTTCCTCGGCGCTGGTGGCCGGAGTGAAAAGCATTTGTGGGCAGGCAATGTCCACGCACAGGTCAAAAAAATGCGGGAGCTGTATGACGCCCTCCCAGAAAAACCGGAATGGCTGACCGCAGAAGCCATTGACCGCTACGCCGCGCAGATGGCTGCGCCCTATCAGGTCGCTGCCTATCACCATTTTGAAAACGGCTTTGACGATAAGCTGGACTATCAGACGCTGGAAGAAGCAGAAGCAGCAGCGCAGGGCTATGTTGCCGGTACGATGGAGGAAGACGGTTTTGCATACGACGGCGCTGCCGTCTATGACGCCGAAACACACCAGTGCCTCCGCGTCTACGGTAATTATCCGGACGAAAAAGCACAGGAACAGGCTACGGCCTTTGCACAGAAACATGATGCCGTAACCCCCAACGGTACGGAGCTTCCTGCTTTTCTGGATATGCACCTCATTGAAGCGAATCTGCTAGATGACGGCGGGCGCAAGCACAAGCGGCAGGACATTTTTGAGTATTTCCAGAGCCACAAGAGCCTTGCGGAGCGGACAGAATTTCTCAAAAACAGCTACAACGATATATGGGTGGAAGTCGTAACCGACGGTGTGCGGACAGGCTACCACGCCGAACAGGACGGACTTTTGATGTGGGAGGGCAGCTACCTCTCCCGCACCTCGGAGTCCGTTTTTTCATGGTCGGTCATCACCGAAATGACCGAGGGCCTGATCGAGCGCGGCGAGTACAAGATCAAGCTGGGCCTGCAAAACGCCCCAATCGTCGCAGAGCAGCTTGCCCTATTCGACATGGGCGGTGACGCCCATGTGTACGAAGCTCCGGCAGATGCGTCCTCCGGCATTCTGGCCCCGGCGCGCACGGTGCCGCAGGAGGTCATTGACCTGGCACTCTGCACAGGCGGAAACGAACCCAACAGCGTGGAGCGCATCGCCGTATTTTATATGCGGGAGCGGCCAGAGCAGGAAAATGAAGAGTTTCTGCGCCGAGAGTTCGATAGGGAGAACGGGCGCGGCATTGAATACGAAGGCCGCAAGTACGCCGTGTGGTTTCTGGAGGACGGCATCCACCTCGCCCAAGGGGACAGCATCCGCACCGGGTACAGTAAAACCGTGGTTACATGGGAGCAGGCGTCGGCCCGTATTCTGACTCTGTTGGAGGCTGGGACTTATCTCTCCGCGTCCGAGCTGGCGCAGGCCCCGGACAATGTGCTGCACGAAGCGATGGACGCCCTCCTGATGACCGCCCGTGACCTGAACGAAGAAGGCCGCGCGCAGGGCCTTTTCCCACAGACATTGGCGATTCACGACCAGCACAAGGGCTACCCGGAGCTGGACGAGGATATGGTGGCGTTCGCAAAAACTGAGGATGGGCTGAAAATTCTGACACAGGAATATCATGCTTTCCTTGACGCTTATGCCGCGGCCCCGGACATTATGCGTTTCCGTATCAGCGGCTATAACACCCACCGCATTGGTGTTGTGCTGGACGGTTTGCCCTACCCGGAACGGCATTTTACCACTCAGCCTAATTTCCTGCGGCAATGCAAAATGTTCATCACGCAGGACGAGATCGACCATCACTTTTTGCGGGAGGGCGTCGAAAGCCGGCTGGCGATCTATTCCCATTTCTGCTATCCCCACACGCCGGATGAACACCAGAAATTCATCAAGGGCAGCTTTGGCGAGTACAGTGGCGGAGCCCGTGCCGGGTATGGATACACCAAGACTTATAAGGGGCTGGACTATGAACGGGATTACAATTCCAAGAAATATGATACCGTCCATCTGACCATCCCCAATGTGGTCAAGGAATATCAAAAACTCATCACACAGCAGCGATTTCCCGGTGAGGACGCTATCGCCCAAATCCCGGAATATGAGCGTGGGCAGTTGGCTCGAACCGTCTATAACGGTTTTTACAATGCGCCTGACGATGTTCCGCGTCCCTATCCCAAGGGTGCGGATTATTACGATGCGCTTCCCATGATTGAGGAGCAGCTGCAAGATAAGGGCAAGACTGCGGAAATATTGGCGGCGTTGACCTCCCGGCTGGATGGGACGGACGAGAGTGACCGTTTCTATGATTCCGTCCGCCGCGCAAAGGAGCAGCTTTCCGAATATGTGGACGGCACATTTAGCTTGTTCAATCACAAGTATAACGTGCCGCAGAAGATATACTTTGCTGAAAATTCTTCCAAAGTTGAACCTACGCTGCAAGAAGTCACACCGCCAGTGGAACCAGAAGCCCCCGAACCGCTTTCCATCGGCACACGCCTGACCATAGATGGACGGCAGTTTGAAGTGGACAGCGTAGACGATCATACACAAAATGTATCACTGCGGGATGTGACCTTTGAGGCCGGAACGGGCTTTCCCATCTTCCGAAAGGAATCCATCGAATATGTCCGATCCCACATGGCCTACCCAGATATGGCACAGGATGCCCAAACACCGCAGACGGACGAGCCGCCTGCGGCGCTCACCCCGCCGAAAAAGAAAAAGCAAAACGCGCTTGCCTATCCGCTGGACGCGAACGGCAGCAATTATCGCATCACCGATGATCATATCGGAGAGGGCGCACCGCTGGAGCGTTTTCAGCGCAATCTGGACGCGATCCGTACTCTGAAAACCGTGGAGGCCGAGAACCGCACGGCCACAGCGGAGGAACAGACGGTGCTGGCACAGTATGTGGGCTGGGGCGGCCTTGCCGATTTCTTTGACGAAAAGAACCCACGATACAGCGAACTGAAAGACCTGCTGACGGATGCCGAGTACGCCGCCGCCCGCGAATCCACGCTGACGGCGTTCTTTACGCCGCCTGTGGTCATCCGCGGCATCTACGCCGCGCTGGGACAGATGGACTTCACGCAGGGCAACATACTGGAGCCGTCCTGCGGCATCGGCAATTTTCTCGGTATGCTGCCGGAAAGCATGAGTGGCAGCAAGCTCTACGGCGTGGAGCTGGACGATCTCTCTGGCCGCATCGCCCGCCAGCTTTATCAGAAAAGCAGTATTGCGGTGCAGGGCTATGAAAAAACCGCCTTCCCGGATAACTTTTTCGATGTTGCCATCGGCAATGTCCCCTTCGGCCAGTTTCATGTGCCGGATAAGCGGTATGACCGGCTGAATTTCCCCATTCATGAGTATTTCATCGCCAAGGCGCTGGATCAGGTCAGACCGGGCGGCGTTATCGCCGTTGTGACCTCCAGCTACACCATGGACAAGCGCACCGCCAGCGCGCGAAAATACATCGCGCAGCGCTCGGAGCTGCTGGGGGCGATTCGCCTGCCCAACAATGCGTTCAAGGCCGCGGTGGGCACGGAGGTGGTTTCAGATATTCTGTTCTTGCAGAAGCGCGAAAGGATGGTAGACCTTGAACCCGAATGGGTACATCTTGCCACCAATGAAAATGGCATTCAGATGAACAGCTACTTCATCGACCACCCGGATATGATCTTGGGCGAGATGAAGCTGGTGTCCGGACCGTTCGGCCCCACGCCCACCTGCAAGCCGTACCCGGAGCAATCACTGGAAACGCTTCTGCGGGAAGCGGTCCAGAATATTCACGGCGAAATCACCGCCTATGACCGGGAGGAGGAATTGGAGGGCGAGGATCATTCCATCGAGGCCGATCCCGCTGTCCGCAACTTCTCCTATACACTGGTGGACGGTCAGATCTATTACCGGGAAAACAGCCGCATGAACCCGGTGGAGGTATCCAAGACCGCCGAAAGCCGCATCAAGGGAATGATTGAACTGCGGGACTGTGTGCGGACGCTGCTGGAGTATCAGACCAAGGACTATCCCGATGAAGAAATCAAGGAGCAGCAGGCCAAGCTGAATACCCTCTACGACGCCTTCACCCGGAAATACGGCCTCATCAATTCCCGCGGCAACGCCATCGCCTTCGATCAGGACAGTTCCTATTTCCTGCTGTGCTCACTGGAAATTCTGAACGAGGACCGGAATCTGAAACACAAGGCCGACCTGTTCACCAAGCGTACCATCCGCAACCACAAACCCGCTGAAAAGGTAGACACGGCGGTGGAGGCGTTGGCACTGTCCATTGGGGAAAAAGCCCATGTGGATATGGACTACATGAGCCAGCTCACCGACAAGGACGAGGAAGCGCTGTTTGCCGAGCTGACCGGCGTGGTGTTTCTCAACCCCGACTACGCCGAGGGCGTAAATGAAAAGTACCTGCCCGCAGACGAATATCTCTCCGGCAATGTACGGCAGAAGCTGGCCATCGCGCAGGCAAAGGCGGCGCAGAACCCGCAGTACCAGGTCAACGCCGATGCTCTGGCACAAGTGCAGCCCACTGACCTCACCGCCAGCGAGATCTCCGTCCGACTGGGTGCTACATGGTTAGACACCGGATATGTGCGCCAGTTCATCTTCGAAACGCTGGGCACACCACGCAGCGTGCAATGGGGCATGAAGGTCCACTATTCCGGCATCACCGGTGAATGGCGCATCGAAGGCAAGAGCAAGGATCGCGGCAATGTGAAGGCCAACAGCACCTACGGCACCAAGCGCATCAACGCCTATGAGATTATCGAGGACACCTTGAATTTGAAGGACGTCCGCATCTTCGATTATGTGTACGACGCAGATGGCAGGAAAACCGCTGTCCTCAACAAGAAGGAAACCGCCATCGCCCAGAGCAAGCAAGAACTCATTAAAGAGGCCTTTGCCGAGTGGATCTGGAAAGACCCTGACCGGCGCGAGGCTATTTGCAAGACCTACAATATCCTGTTCAATAGCAACCGCCCCCGTGAGTATGATGGCAGTCACATCAGCTTTTCAGGCATGAACCCGGAGATCACGCTCCGCAAGCACCAAGTCAATGCCATCGCGCACATTTTGTACGGTGGAAACACCTTGCTTGCCCATGTGGTGGGCGCGGGCAAGACTTTCGAGATGGTTGCAGCGGCGATGGAATCAAAGCGGTTGGGCCTGTGCCAGAAATCCCTCTTTGTGGTGCCCAACCACCTGACAGAGCAGTGGGCCACTGAGTTTTTGCAGCTCTATCCGGCAGCGAACATCCTTGTCGCTACCCGCAAAGATTTTGAAACCAAAAACCGCAAAAAATTCTGTGGACGGATCGCCACCGGCGACTATGATGCTGTTATCATTGGGCATTCGCAGTTCGAGAAGATCCCTATGAGCGTAGAGCGTCAGAGGGCCATTCTGGAGCAGCAGATCGACGAGATCATGGTGGGGATTTCCGAAGCCAAGCGAGAAAAAGCCGAGAACTTCACCATCAAACAGATGGAGAAAACCAAGAAGGGCCTGCAAGCCAAGATCGACAAGCTGAACGACCAGAGCCGCAAGGATGATGTGGTCACCTTTGAGGAATTGGGCGTTGACCGTATCTTCATTGACGAGTCGCACTATTTTAAGAACCTCTTTTTGTACACAAAAATGCGGAATGTGGGTGGTATTGCCCAGACCGAGGCGCAGAAAAGCTCAGACCTCTTTATGAAGTGCCGCTACCTCGATGAAATCACCGGAGGACGCGGTATTGTCTTTGCCACCGGCACCCCCATTTCCAACAGCATGGTGGAGCTTTACACCATACAGCGGTATTTGCAGATGAACGCCTTGCAGGAACAGGGCTTGCAGCACTTCGATAGCTGGGCGGCGAACTACGGTGAAACCGTCACCGCCATTGAACTGTCCCCGGAGGGCACCGGTTACCGGGCCAAGACAAGGTTTGCGAAGTTCTATAATCTGCCGGAGCTGATGAGCGTATTCAAAAATGTGGCGGACATTCAGACGGCGGATATGCTGAAGCTGCCCGTGCCGGAGGCACATTACCACAACATTGCGCTGAAACCGTCCGAGTATCAGAAAGAGATCGTGGCATCGCTGGCGGAGCGTGCTGAAAAAGTCCGCAACCGCGAGGTGGACAGCAGCGTGGACAATATGCTGATCATCACCAACGATGGCCGAAAGCTGGCGCTGGATCAGCGGCTGGTCAACCCCATGCTCCCCAGCGATCCCAACAGTAAAGCGGCCAAGTGCGCGGAGAATGTGTTTGAGATCTGGCAGCGCACCGTGGACAGGCGTTCCGCCCAAATGATCTTTTGCGACCTCAGCACACCGAAGGATGACGGCACATTCAGCGTCTATGACGACATTCGTGCAAAGCTGTTGGAATTGGGCGTTCCCGAAAACGAGATTGCCTTCATCCACAACGCCAAGAGCGAGGTACAGAAGAAAGATCTGTTTGGTAAAGTCCGAAGCGGTCAGGTGCGTATCCTGCTGGGCAGCACCCAGCGCATGGGCGCTGGCACCAACTGTCAGCAGAAGCTAATCGCACTCCACCATCTCGACTGCCCGTGGCGTCCGTCCGATTTGCAGCAGCGGGAGGGTCGTATCATCCGCCAGGGCAACGAAAACCCCGAAGTAGACATTTACAGCTATGTCACCGAGGGTACCTTCGACGCCTATCTTTATCAGCTTGTGGAGAGCAAGCAGAAATTTATCAGCCAAATCATGACCAGTAAATCGCCAGTGCGTTCCGCCGAAGATGTGGATGAACAGGCGCTTTCTTATGCCGAGATCAAGGCGCTGGCCAGCGGCAATCCCATGATCAAAGAAAAGATGGACCTTGATATTGAGGTATCCAAGCTGAAGCTGCTGAAAGCCAACCATCTTTCACAGAAATACGCACTGGAGGATGCCATCAGCAAGGGCTTTCCGAAACAAATCGCGGAAGCGCAGGCTCGAATCGCCGGGTATGGCGCGGATATAGCTGCCGTCAAGGAGAATACCCACCCAAACGCGGACGGCTTCTCCCCACTTACGCTGGCGGGTGTAACCCATGCCGACAAAAAGGAGGCAGGCGCGGCGCTGCTGACCATGTGTCAGACGATGCTCTCCCCGGAGGCAACGCAGGTAGGTTTCTATCGCGGTCTGACGCTGGAGCTGTCCTTTGACAGCTTCGCACAGGAGTACCGCCTGACCATGATCGGGCAGCTTCGCCATACCGTTACGCTGGGAACCGATGTGTTCGGTAATTTGCAGCGTATGGACAATGCGTTGGAGGGACTGCCCATCAAGGAGCAGGCTTGCCGGGAGCAGCTTTCCGACCTGCAAACGCAGTTGGAAACCGCAAAGGCAGAAGTACAAAGGCCGTTTCCCCGCGAGGAGGAACTTACGACCAAAACGGAACGGCTGGAGGAACTGAACGCCCTGCTGAACATGGATAACAAAGCGCCGGAACCGGTTCAGGAAGAAAAATGCAAGCACAAGGAGGAATTAGAACGATGAGTACGACCGAAGAATGCGCCCTGATGCTTTATGACAAGGCGCTGGCCGAACTGAACACTTATCTGGAGAACATGAAAACCAGACCGCCGCAGGAGATCATCAACAGTGCCTATCAAATCGTGAATAAGCAGGACTTGCTGATGATTCTGGAAGATGCTGAGTTTACGCCGGCGGAACTCAATGTGCTGAACGAACTGGATCACCCTCTGCAAGTGCTGTATGAGGAATGGCTGCCTGTAGAGGACAGGCACATGGAGGAGCTGCGCGACTCTGTGCAGAGCTATCTCGACACTCGCCTGCAATATCGGGCGGAGAAGCTGTACGCTGACCCGTCCGTCCCCCGCTACGAAGGCTCGTATTTGGAAGCACGCGAAAAGGGCGAGGTACATCTCTACCGCGCTAGCCGAAAACGCGACCGTGCGTGCATCGACGCTTTTACGGAGAATATCAGCGATGCCAACGAAAAGTGTAGGATGCGCGAGTTTGTGCAGGAATGGACACAGGAATTCGGACATGACCGCTGTAAATTCCTTCTCGGATATACGGTGCAGTGCGCCGATTGGGACGGCAGATACTCCGCCGCATCCAAGCGTGAATCCGCCAAAACGGACTATCACATTACGCCAGAGCATGACCCACTTTCGGAGTTCCATACAAATGCACATCCCTGTCTGGTGAATTACGCCTATGAACTGCTGATGGAGCAGGAGCGCAGCAAGCAGAAACCTGCACCAAAGCGCGATGAACCGGAGAGGTGACAAGATGGGTTATCAGGAAAGTTGGCTGTATGTACAGCCGCAGATGCGTTTTTCTAATCTGATCCGTGCCTACGAAAAGACAGCCAGAACGGATTATTACCGCACGATGGGCGCTGAACCGATGTCCGTTGTCATCCTAAAACGCCCGTTTGGTGAAGTGCCGAAAGGCGCAAAACTTCTCTGGGTGTGCGGCGACCGCTGTTTCCATACGCCGGTCGGCGTATTTAACGGCAATCTGAAATCTCCGGCAAAGCTGTGTTTTATTCCGGTGGAACAAGTTCTTGACCCGGGTGATTACAGGCTAAAGGGCATCGACCTGAACAGCCATGCGCCCAGTGAAAACGCCTATATGAAGCGGTACAGTGTGGAGGATTATATTGTGCGAACCAGAGCAGAACGAGAAAGATAGGAGGTTTACCCATGCCCTATGCAACCAAAGCGCAGATTGAGCGTGCCCGTCAGCCTGACCTGCTGACCTTTCTCCGGCGATACAAGCCGGATGAACTCATTCCCACCGGTCCCGGAGCGTATAAGCTCCGCAGCCACGACAGCCTGAAACTCTCCAACGGAAAATGGTGCTGGTGGTCCCATGATAAGATGGGCGGCGTCAACGCGCTGGATTATCTGATCAAAGTCGAAAATATGAAATTTCCCGATGCCGTACAGCTTGTCAATGAGCAGTGCGGCTTTTTTGATGCCCGCGAAGTACAGTCCGTGCCTGCAAAGCAGACGGAAAAGCCGAAAGCAGAATTTCTTCTTCCGGTACGGTTTCAGAACAACAGGCGCGTGACCGCCTATCTGCTTTCCCGCGGCATCGACATGGCGGTACTCGACTACTGCTTTCAACATGGACTTCTGTATGAAGCCGCCGACTATCACAACGCTGTATTCGTCGGCTACGACGGCAGAACACCGCGCTATGCCACGCTTCGCGGAACGCTTTCCGGCAGCAGCTTCAAGCGTGATGTGACCGGCAGCAATAAGCAGTTTTGCTTCTCCATCACCGGAAAGGACAGTGCGAAACTGAATGTATTCGAGTGTGCCATTGATGCCCTCTCCTATCTCACACAAGTGAAGATGCAGAATGGTGACTGGAGGCAGGAGTCCGTTCTTTCTCTCGGCGGCGTTTACAAATCCAGTCCCAACGAAGTTTCCAAAGTTCCGGCAGCACTGCAAGGCTATCTGAACGCTCATGCCGATGTTCGCGAAATCGTGCTGCGGCTGGACAACGACGCAGTGGGGCGCGGCGCGGCACGCGACATTTCACAGGCCATCACAGACCTACCTGTGAGCGTAGAACTGCCCGCCGAGGGCAAGGATTACAACGAATGGCTCATGCGTCAGAAAGGCATTTCTCCCCAGCCGAGGGCGAGGAACGAGCCGGAACGGTAAGCCGCAGGCGGCTTGAAATTCGGCACGGCCTTGTCCACTCCGAATTTCCTTGCAAGCATAGCAAAATGACAGCATTTTGCGGAATACGCCGTTCGCAACCGAACAGCGCAGCTTGTCAGGGAGTGCCCTGAACCCCCGATTTACAAACCTGATTGGAGGAAACCCATGAAACTGAGAGAACGAAAAATCACCGTCCGTCTGACGGACGCAGAGCGCGGCCACCTGCTGGAGCAGGCGGAGCTGGCCGGACTGAAGATCGAGCCGTTTGTCCGCAATGTCATCCTCGGTGTGCAGATGCAGCCACGTCCCAAAGAGGAATGGGCGGAACTGCTGCGGCAGACCTCCGGCATTGCCAACAACATCAATCAGATCACCAAGCGCGTCAACTCCGGCGAACCGGTGACGGAGGAAACTCTGCGCCTCATCGCAGATATGCAGTCGCAGATCTGGGAAAAACTCAAGGCGTTCTGATATGGCGATTACCAAAGTGTTCGCCATACGCAGCCGGTTTGAGAAAACCGTTCAATATGCTGCTAACGAGGAAAAGACCTCTCTTTCCGGCATAATCGAATACGCTGTCAACCCGGATAAAACCGAGAAACGGCTGTTTGAAAGCTGTCTGAACTGCGAGAGCGTGGAAAACGCCGCCCGGGATATGGAGCGCACCAAACGGCGCTACAACAAGACCGGCGGTATACAGGGCTATCACATCATTCAATCCTTTCAGCCGGGCGAGATTACCCCGGAGCAGACCCACGCCATCGGTGTGGAATTTGCGCGGCGGCTATTTGGTGATCGGTTCGAGGTAGTCGTTGGAACGCACCTTGATAAGCACCATCTGCACAACGTACGCCCGGATAGGGCAATGAGAAAAGCAGTATGAGG
>UMCB01019683.1_pt1 | contig 14290 bp, 11 predicted proteins | sample 1964151 | NCBI WGS metagenome assembly UMCB01 (sample SAMEA4835960, study PRJEB28245) | human gut metagenome | biome: gut microbiome; material: fecal sample | place: Denmark | collected 2008
CAAAGCAAGACCGATCATAGATGCAGCGGCAATCTTTCCAGCAGTGCCGGTTGCAGTCTGTGCGATACCGCCAACAACCGGAACAGAAAGCTTTACTTTTCCGATGTAGTTGTTGTAAGGGATCGGATTCATATCTTTTTCCTTATTGGCATCCCCTTTTGTGATAAACTGTCCCATCGCCGGGCTGTTGGATACTACACGGTGGGTGATGATCGAGCCGTCTGCATTGTTGCTGTAAAAAGCAATGACATCATCTTTGACGATCGTGTCTGGTTCTTCATACCGGACATAGACCAGGCTTCCCGTCGGGATCGCCGGTTCCATGCTCCCACTGATCACGGTATACATCTGAAAACCAAAAGCTTTCGGAAGCGTCAGCGGAATACAGGCAAGAATCAGTACTGTCAGTAAAACAGTGCCCAGTGCACTGCAAAATGCAGCCACTGGGCTTTTCTTTTTCTTCGTTCTCTTCAAAAAAGACTTCTCCTTTAGTGCCGCGCTTTTTTTATTTTGCACGTTTTTTCAAGAATACGATCAGTCCTGCGAGAGCTGCTACTGCAACAACGATAATAGCGATTCCTGCTGCGATCGGAGTTTTGCTCGTCTTGTCTTTCGCATCGATATTTCCTTTTGGAGTGTCTTCATCATCCAGATCTACCAGAGACTTTGGTGTCTGTTCATCCGGTGCGGTGGTCGTATCGTCTGTCGTATCCTGAGAATTGTCTGCATTCGTTGTACCACCGGCAGTACCGCCTGTTGTAGTACCACCTGCTGTAGTGCCACCTACTGTAGTACCTGTACCAGTACCGGCGGCTGCACCTGTTGTACCGGCAGCTCCGGTTGTACCTGCTGCACCGGCAGGAGTTGCGGTTCCAGGAACTGTTATTGTGACGGTAGTTGTTGTCTCAACGATACGGTCTGTAGCTCCCGGTGTGTAGGTAAACGTAAATACATTCTCAGATTCATTATCACTCAAAGTCTTCGTAAGTGCAAGAGCATCTGGAATATAATTTTCAATATAACGGTAAGCAACGACCGGTTTATCACCGATATTGCCATAGAATGTCTGACTTTCTGCCAGTGATTTACCGGATGCATCCTGATAATTTACGGTATAGGCAACCATATTGCCTTTGATTCCGTAAGCGACTACATAGTCGGCATCTTTATCAACGGTAAAGGAAGGAGCCGCAAGTGTTTCGTTATTGTCACGTCCGCTGAGATGGATTCCTTTGACATAATACTTGTCGTCTGTTACCTGGATGTCATTCAGATTGAAAGTAACGGTAGAACCGGAAGCAATGTTTGTCTGCTCGATCTTGTTCTGTCCGTTAATTGTTCCTTTGTTACCTGCGGATAATGTTACCTTGTAGGTATACGGTGTAGTATCATCTGCCATAACGCTCATTGTGGATGCACCGAGTGTCATGGATACAGTCAGAAGAGAAACCAGTAATCTTTTCCATTTTTTCATCTGCTTACTCTCCTTTCTGTCTGCGTCTTTTTGTGTTCTTATTGAGTGTGTAGATACCATATGCAAGAAGGATCAGTCCACTGATGAGTGCAAGCACACAGAAGAGAAGAACTCTTGCGGTATCACCGGTCTTAACGGTGTTGGTTGTCTTAACAATCTTATTCTTGGTGATGGTTTTGCCGGCTGAAACCTTTTCTACTGCAAAGTTCATGCGGAGCTTTGCGAGTGTGAGCTGATAACCGTTGCCCTGTGTCTCACCTTCAACACCGACGGTAAGGTGTACCGTTCCGGTATTATTGGAAGCAAGTCTTCCGAGGTAGAAATATTCTTGGGTTGAGCTATCGATCTGCTTCAGACCTTCTCCTGCTTTGGAAGCACCTTCCCCTCCGACAGTTGAGCTGTCATAGAGTACCTTTTCGGCATTGTCACTTCCAACATAGGTCAGCTTGTATTCGTAAGCACCACCTTCTGCGGAAGACTGTGCATCCTCCAGTGTCTGGATCACTTCATTGGTCATGTACCAGTCGGTATCCGTACTGTCGGAGTTCTTAAGCTGAACCTTGAGCTCGATGCTGTCGCCCGGCTGGATATTTGCCAGCTCGTCAGTCACATCGGAGCTTTTAAAATTACTTTCCATCTTGCCGCCGGTGAAATTAACCTGCCATCCGTCGGCTCCCTGATAATCCTTTGCAAATGCAGTTGTGTGTACCCCTGCTGCCATTATCACTGTCATGGCGAGGCACAAAATTTTCTTTTTCATACTCTGTACCTCCCTACTGTAAGCTCATTGTTGTTTCGTCGTCTGATACATTTATGTCCACGCCCCAGGCACTCTTGATCGCGTCCTTTGCGTTGTGTGTCTGAACTGCATCCACCTCTGCGTCAATGTGGAAGGTGTAGCCATTGTACTTGTAAGTATAAGTGATGCTTTTTCCTTTTTCAGATTCGGTTACATGTTTTGTTACATCCGATGCAATCGAAGGATTGATGCGGAGTGTATCCGATAATGCCGGTGTGGTATCTCCGGCTGCAACTGCCTTTGTATAATAAAGAACGGTACGCTCTTTCGTAGACTGTGCGTTTGCAATCTGCCATCCATTGTCTGTGAGGAAGTTCAGCTCGATCAAATCCGGTGAAAGAGTGGTATTCTTCTTTCCTTCTTTGTCCTGCCAGCTCTTTGTAATGATGACACGTACAAAGGTGTCGATCGTACCGCTGTTCTTGACGCTGATTGCTTCGTTATATTTTTTGCCCGGTGTAAATGTATCATCCTTTCCGAGAAGATCTGTGAGAAGCTCGCCTTCTGAGGTTCCCTTCCATTCATTGTTCGATACATAATCCCGGCTGCTGACTACTTTGTCATTTTCCAGAAGAGATACGCCGATACTCTGCATATTCATCTGTGCGGAATAATTCTCACTGTAGTAAGTGAGTGCGGCGCGTGTACTGCCGACAGTGCTTCCAACCAGCAGGAGTGCTGCGGCTGTCAGAACCAGGGCAGGTTTTTTTGGAAATGATTTCTTTTTCTTTTTCATTCTCATTACCTCCTACTCTGTCGTCTGTGTGCTGTCGTCTTTGATTACGTGGTTCCAGTCGGCGTATGGTGTACCATCGTTGTCGTAGAGAACCGGTGTGCATTCCTGGATAACTACGATGTTGAATTCTTCTGGTTTGTCATCCCCTTCCGGGAACTTATAAGTGATATTGAGTTCCTGTTCGGTTGTCTTGCCTGCCGGAAGGACATCGTCGTAACACCAGTAGGAGACATTCTTGTCATTCTCGTCGACCATTTCGGTCCATCCGCCGTCCGGAGCGTTGTATGTAAGTGCTACCGGAGCGAATGCCGTTACTCTTACGAAGCAGTCATAATCACCGATATTGCTGATCGTGACATGCTTCCCGTTTTGATCTACTGTTTCATTTGGGATGGTTTCTGTAAATCCCATATTCATTGTTACACCGCCACCGGCTGTCGAATAGGTTGTAAAATACGCCATCGCGCTTCCAACTGCCAGGGTTCCGGTAAGAGCAAGTGTTGCTGCTGCCATGATAAGTGGTTTCTTATGTAACTTTCTCATTCCGACTCCCCCTTCCTAGTTCTTTTCTGCCGGTTCGGTGTACTGATACTGACCATTTTCGTCCAGCTTGAAATTATTTTTTACACCGTAGCCGCCATTGGTACGTCCATCGTGTTTGTTGATAAATGAAACCTCTGCCGGTCTGAATTCTACTTCGGTTTCTTTTTCAGGATTAGCAATGATGTCTGTTTCCTGACTTTTAGCAGAAGCGAGTTCATAGCTTGCACCGCTGTAAACCTCCGTTACCTTGACATGAGATCCAGCAGGAATTTTTTCGATCGTTACAGAATCGCTACCTGCTGCATTGAAGGTAAGCTCTTCGATTCTGGTTTCGGTCTTCTTATCCAGTGTTGTGATATCGATCTGGAATACGAACGTTGCATTGTTACCGAAGGTAGCATTGTGATCTACCAGTTCCTTATTGATCACCAGATTACCGTATCTTACGTGCTGTTCCGGTTTCAGACCAACTGCACTGTTGTATTCTTTGGTCAAATCGTAGATCCAGTCATCACTTGCACCGTTACCACTGTAGTAATTATTGGTCGGAAGTGATACAAGGTAAGGAGTAAAGGTATAAGTATAATTGGTTGTAATCACTTTTGGTGTATCTACAAGGTAAAGTCCGGTATCCAATTTATCTTGGTAGCCTCTTCCGTTCTGCAGTGTAACGGTTTCGGTTGGATCAACAACCGTATTTCCCTTTGAATCTGTCAACTTACCTTGTGCTTCTTTGGCACGTTCTGCCCAGGTAGCAGCTGCAGTATCCAGGTTATCAGCACTTACGGATGAAAAATCCAGTTTTGAAAATGCACCGGTTGCGGTATAGTTGCCGGATACATCAACTGATGCAACTTTGTACAGATTGACCTGAACAGTAACGTCGTCATTTAGAAGTTCACTGTTTCCACCAATGTCAAATTGGATGGAACACTCTGCATCGGTATCGATCGCGCTTGCGGCTTTCGCACCCGGAAGAGTGAGCAGTGGAAATGTAAGAGCGACAGCTAAGAGAAAAGTACTTCCCTGTTTTAATCGTTTATTCATCATCGCCTCATGTCCTCCTTAAAAATCTTGGTTATTCTTTGTGAGCTTTTCTCTTGGAAAGGAATCGCAAGAGAATGATCACAAGAATCGTGATTGAAAGTCCTAAAATTAAATAGAGCATATAATAATTCTGAATGGCTTTTACCATAGAATCTGTAACTGATTCGGTAGCATCCTCTTCGCCGTTATATGGAACTCTGGTTCCTCTTACGAGAAGACGATGGGAGTTGACTCCATATGGTGTACAGGTAAATAAAGTTACCTGATCTTTTCCTTCTTCAATCTGGAGTGCTTTCTCCAGTGTTTCATGATCGTCTTTGTCTACCATCGGAAGAATCTGGTCTACCTTGTAGGCAAGGACTTCATCCAGTACATGGATGTAAAATTTATCGCCAACTTCGAGCTGATCGATATCGGTAAAAAGCTTTGCGCTTGGAAGTCCACGGTGAGCTGCGAGAACACTGTGGGTACTCTCCCCTCCGATCGGAAGCTTTGTGCCGTTCAGATGTCCGACACCGGTCTGCAGATCCTTGTCACCGGTGCCATGGTAAATGGCAAGCTTGATGTTGATCTTCGGAATGGAAAGATATCCCATTACTCCGTCATCTGCAACGTTCAGGATCTTCCAGTATTCGGTGTCTTTGATGTCATTTTCATCTTCACCAAATACATCTCCGTAGAGGTTGTTCTGCTGAATGGTATCATTGAAAGCTTTTGCCTTTTCCCACTCAGAGGTGAAGTCCTCCGGTTCCATGTCCTGTATTGTATTGTCATAGCTGCTGATCAGCTGATTCTGTCTGTAGGTGTTCCACTGGTTGGATACCATCGGATAGATCAGAATCCCAAATCCTATCAAGAATAACAGACCGAAAAGGAAGGTTGAGATTTTTCTTTTCATAGGCATATTCCCTTTCTCGTTCTTATTCTCTTTTTAAGAGGTCTCATTTTTCTTCTTTTGAAGCTTCTTCTCCTTTAAGTATAACACAAGGATGAAGATTGTGGTAATTACAAGACCAATAATTACCCATAAAAGATAATTTGTATGAAGACTAATTCCGCTGAGCGGTGTCTTCTCATCGGCAACTTCCTGTTCCACATAAGGTACTCTGTGACCACGGACCAGAAGCCGCTCGGTATTGACTCCGTATGGAGTACAGGTTAAAAGTGTTACAAGATCTTTTCCTTCTTCTACTGCAAGAGAGGAAGTTTCTTCCGGTTTTACTACGGAAATCTTGTCGACTTCATAACATAATGTTTCGTTTAATACATGGATCAGAAAATGATCGCCTTCTTCCAGCTGATCCAGATCGGTAAAAAGAGACGCACTCGGAAGTCCACGGTGTGCGGAGATAACGGCGTGTGTACTTTTACCGCCGATTGGAAGAGAGCTTCCTTCCAGATGTCCAGCTGCCTGTTTGAGAACATCTTCGTCGGTAGTGTGGTAGATCGGAAGCTTGATGTCAATCTTCGGGATCTCCACGATTCCCATCATCTCGTCACCGGCAATATTCAGAGCATCCATGTAGGACTGGTCTTCTTTGTCACTGGCTGCGGCAACTGCAAATGAGTCAGGAAGGATACTTGGAAGTAAGGCTTCGTTGTAAGCTTCTGCTTTCTGCAGTTCTGCGTCATAATCAATCTCATGTGCTGCATCCTTTTCGGATACAGTCTGTTCATAACTGCTGATCAATTGCTTTTGCCTGTAGTTATTCCACTGGTTTGCAACGAATGGATACAGCAGTAAGGACAACCCGGCTAAAAATATGATGCCAATAATAAGTTTGTTTGTTTTGCGTTTCATCCGAACTCTCCTTGCTGTTGTATTATTTTTTAGGAATCCGGGGCGACCTGCCCCGGATTCAATATCTGATTATAAATAATTATTGCAATTATTTGTTGTCTGATTTCTTGCGGCTTGCGAAGAACAGACCAGCTGCTGCGATCATGATAACGCATCCAGCGATTGTGAAGATTGTTGTACCGATACCACCGGTTGATGGAAGAGCGGAAAGTTTTGTATCATTTAACTGACCTTCATTATATAATTTAGCTGTAGCAACATCTCCATTTACAGTAAGTGTAAGAGTTTTACCATCTGTATTGATAGAATATCCTTCTGGTGCTTTAGTTTCTTCGAAATGATAAGAACCAACATCTAAACCTTCTACATCAATCATACCGTTTTCATCTGTTACAAGTGTTGCTGTAGCATCTTCTGCATCCGGAGCATATTTATATTTTCCATTCTCCTGCTTTGTGAATGTTAATGGTACTTCTTCGCCATCTTTATACAATACGAATTCAGCGTTTGCTAAAGCATTATTTACATTGCCATCACCATATTTCAGTAAAACAAGTTCTCCAGTAAATAACTTAACTGGGACATTATCAGCACCGTAGTCTACACCAGCTGCATGACTACCAGCTTTGTTTTCTACTGTTGTTTTGGTTACTTTTGCAGTATAGGTAACTGTGATTTTCTTTCCAGCGTTCGGATTGTCTGTATCAGCAACTAAAGTGTTTAAATTAACGGTAAATCCTTTACCATCTTCATTTACTACGATTTCTCCAACTTGCCCATCTTTGCCTTCCATAGTTACACTATTAACTGCATTTGGACCTGCTAAATAATATTCAGCACCTTTAATTTTATCAGTAATTGTAAATGTTCTGTTTTCAGTATTAGCTGCATCAAGAAATGGTACATATGCTTCAATTGTATAAGTTACGATATCTCCGATTGCTACTACATGATCGTCATCAGCTACTGTTTTGTCTACAGTTGTTGGAGATTTTTTAGCTGTTACTTCTGCATTTGTTAATGCTGGATATGGTTCTCCAAATCCTACATATGCTGTTGCTGTTTTATAAGTAAATCCTGTTTCTTCTGCTTTGATTGCATAAATACCAGCTGCGCTTACTTCGATTTTTGTTTTATCTGTTGATTCTGTGAAACCATTAAGTGCTGCAACTTTACTTAATGCTAAGTCAATTTTTGCTGCTGTAGCAGTTTCTGCAGTTACACCTGTTGGTAATTTAACATTATTATCATTATACTTAATTAATCCCCAGATAACCTGCTGCTGTGCATCATCTGAATCTGTAAGTCCGAATGCTTTTGTAAAGCATGCTCCTGCACCATTAGTAAATGCCCAACCAGAAGTTTTGGTTTCATCTTTCTGGATAATCTGCATATACTCAACTTTATTAGCTGTGTCAAAGTTTTTAAGTGTAATTGTTGCTTTTGCATCCGCTGCAAACGATGTCATACTCATTCCGAGTACCATAGCCAGTGTTAATAACACTGCAAAGATTTTTCTCATCTTCTTCATATTTTGTCTCCTTTTCTTTTAAGGGTTTTGCCCATTTTTTATTGTCCCCTCATATGGGATAATAACGTTTTTGTGTGGCAAGAAGCCACTGAAAAATTAATTCTTACAATTATTTTTCCAGCACCTCCTTGCATTTGTTTTTATATAAGATCCATACGGCTGCAAACATAAGTAAGATACCGCCAATCATATACAAGTAAATTCCGGTGCCTCCAGCTGATGGGAGGGAATAGAGAATTTCGTTTTTTACAGTTAAGGTATATTTTCCAGCTGTGTTCGAAAGTGTCCACATTGTAGGTTCACTTGAAAGTGCTTTTCCCTCCTTATCTGTTAAAGTAATCTTACCCTTTTCCTGTTTGAAATAAATCTTGTCTGCTAACAACATACAAGCTTCCGGTGCCTTTACTTCTTCCAGATAATACTGTCCAGACTGAAGATTTTTAAGTTCAGCTTTTGATCCTTCGGTATTTATTACCTGGATGGTTTCTCTTGTCTGATTTTTTCCAGACTCATCTGTATATTCAAATTTCTGAAGTTCATATGCTCCCTCATCATTCTTCTTATACAGCTTGAATTCTGCGCCATCAAATTTTGTTCCGGTTACTGAAGTCTTAATCAAATCTAAATCTGCAGTTTGTTCCGAATAAGTATTCGTGATCTGAATCTCAGCGTTCTGTGGTTCGGTAAATGTGTACGTTCCAGCTGCAAACATAGACCACTGTTTTGATGCATCAAACGTAAGTACATCCTGCCCGTCATACTTGATCTCACCATTTCTGAATACCAACGTGTCTTTTATTCCATTTCCACTATAGAAATAGCATTTTTGTAATTCTGCTTCTGGACTAAATCCGATTCCTTTGATTCCATCGATTTTATCATTTATCAATTTCACTATCTCTTTACGTTCACTGATGCTTACCGGTGTGTTTGTCCACACGAAATATCCTTCGTTCGCAGTGAGCTTTGCAACAATTAAATTAACTTTGCCTATAGAAAACGTTTTTGGTGAGCACGTAGTAGTATTTTCAGATTGTTTATATTCTTCTATTGTTGCTTGCTTTGTACTTACTGAAAAATCATTCCAATTTGTAACTTGTTGTCCATTGACAGTGACAGTTACATCGTATCCATCTTTACCGTAATTGCTTTCACTGACTTTGTATGTGCCATCCAAACAATCTTCCAGTTTCCAGGTATATGTATTGCTCTGAAGTATATCGTTTAATTTACCTGCATTCATTATAAGCGTTTTAGACGTGTTTGTATCAGTATGAATCAATGTAATTGTATATGGATTCTCTGAATTAGCCAACTCTTGAATCTGTGTTTTTGTAAGTCCTTCAAACGTTTTGGTCACTTCAATAAACGGCTTATCCTCTTGATCTTTCTTCTTATTCAGAATCGTAGTGGTCTTTCCATCATCTGATTCAGTAACCTGACCGTAAAATGCGTTTGTAGCCTCTGTCTGGACTTCTTCTACTGTGTAATGGATAGCTGTTTCTTTGATACCATCTGTAGTTTCGTAAAAGTATTTATCCGGAAGATTTTCCCAGGTATAGGTCCATTTGTTTGCTTCTGACAAATTAACTTGCATGGACGTCGGAAGATTTTTTACATCTGCACTTGTAAGATACTTCGGATTATCAGCGTTTATTTGAGAATCCGCCGCTTCTGTTACATAAGCCTTCAACTCGACGCCAACGGCTACTTTATCTGAGTCATTTTCCCACTGTTTAACCACTGTATGAGAATCTGTACTGGCATTTACCTGTATAACGGGTTTTGCATAAGGTTTCTCATATGTTTTATTGTTGTACTTGTATGTTACATTTGCTGATTCGTTTGAATAGAATCCTTTTTGTTTTGAAGATGTTCCATCATTCCTAGTATCTTTTCCAGGTTTTTTATCCGTTTCAAGATATTCGTCTGTATTTTCATCACCAGTATCTGTATAGCTTTCATTCTGATACTTCAGATAGGCTTTTGTAGTTGGCTGGATTTTTGCTGTTACATAATACGTGTAACCTGATTCCAGCTTATAGCCAGGTTCAAATCGCATAATAATCTGAGTCTTGCCGTTTGAGTCTTTCGCTGTACTGACAGTTATAATCTCTGATACGGCTACTTCATCTCCTGAAGCATCTTTCAGTTTGGTGATAACCTTTCCAGTTTCATCTTTGACAACCACCTGTAAATCTTGATTAACTAATTCAACTTCATCGGTTAACGTATCGGTTACAGTTACATCTGTACAAAGAAGTTCTGTTGCATCTCTGATGATTGTATCAAAAGCATTTTTCAAATTACTTGAATCTGTACCGTTGTAACTACCGGTTACTGTTCCGCTCGGAGCATTGCTGATCAGACTTGATAAATGATTGTAACTATCTTCAGGACCAACTCCGACTGTGTAGAAGTAGTTCATACTCATTTTGCTAAGTTGAGTTTGGGCATTGGCCATTGCTGTATCACTATAGCTATTTCCGTCACCACCACCAATTCCAGTTATATTACCTTGGCTATTCTTTTTGTAGTAGAAGGTTGGATCACCATCTGACAGAAATACAACTATTTTTGTTGCATCAGTTCGTCCGCTATCAAGCAATTCCTTTGCTTTTATTAATCCTGCTTCATAATTTGTTCCACCGGCCTTTTTGTTATAACCCGAATAATTTCCAACTCTGGTGGGATATGTAATCGAGCCCTTTGTCCAATCTGTTTTGATACCCGCTTGTGTATCAAACGCCACCACTGCAAATTGAGCATCTACATTTTTCTTGTTTTTCAATTTCGCAACAGCATCTTCTACAGCTTTTTGCTGATTGTAGAAACGACTACTACTATTCGTTGTGTAGTTATTTTGGTCTCGCGAAGAATCCATTCCACGTTTCATACTGTTCGACGTATCCATCACGAACAGTACATCCAGCTTATTCGCATAGGACTCGCTTCCAACTGCACCTGAAACATTTAACGTAAGATTGTATGTACCATCTTCATTCTTAGCAATATACTTTTCATGAGACAGTTCTTTCTTTGTTTCAACAATGCCCGGTGTCGGAGGCTGTACTGGTGTGCTTGCTGAGTTGATAATCTGGTATTCACCACCGGTAAGCTTTCCAAGTTCTGTTGTACCATCTGCCTGGTATATCTTTGTGCTTAAACCATTATTACCATCAGCAGTTACTTTTACTTTCCATGAGGTTGTTGGTGTAACATAATCTTTTGGTGCCTGTGTTTCTGTTAATGTATAGGTTCCGGCTACGAGCTGCTGGAACTGAACCAATCCATCACTTTCGGAAGCTGCATACATTGTGGTCTTTGTGCTGTCATTCGTTAATGTAAACTGTGCACCGGAAAGACCGGTTCCATCTGCATCTGTTTTATAGAATGAAATGTTTGTCATCTTTGTTTTATCGACTTGCTGTATCTTCGCTGATGGAAGAGTAAACTCCATCTGACAATTAGATGCGCCTGCACCACGTTCCATATAAAGGATTGTCAATGTATGAGTCTGTTGTTTTTGTGCTTCTGTCAGATTTTCTTTATCACCAATATACTGCCACAAATCAACATTTCCTGTTGCTGCGCTATGAATACCACCAAGATCAATTACTATTTTCTTACCATCAAGAACTACCCATAAATCATCGTCACCTGTGAATTTGTAATTAAGTGGTCCTACATAATCACCAATCTTGAATGTGACATCATATCGCATTCCGAAATAATTGTTATTGCCTCTTTCACTATCTTCATAAGAAGGTTTCACACTGTTTAACGGATAGAAATTGTTTCCTGCGCCTGTAACCCAACCGTTATCCTTATTTCTTACGCCATTAAGTGTATAAGTATCACCTTTTCGGGCAAATTCCAAAGTGTAATCTTTATACACTTTTCTCAGAAATCTCTTTTCACTTCCACCGAAGATACTTCCTCCGAATTGAACGCTATAATCGCTATCCACAAAAAATCCCGGTTCTGCGTAATTGAATATTACATTACCGTTATCATCAATTTCTTTTAGCAATCCTGGGATTGTACTATCTCCTCCAGTATAACAGTTTGCATCTTTTGTATTACCGTTACTATCTGGCAAACTAATCTTATACTGTTGATACTCCGGATAATTTTGACCAACGTTTGAATCATTCGTGCCTGCAATAAGTTTTTTGTTTTCACTAACTTTTGGTGATTTGTCATTTGTCAACTGATTAAATGAATAATATGTATCACTAAAGCCCCAAGATCCATCCTGTTTACCGGCTTTAACGGTATAGTCATAAAATGTAGTACTTCCAGCAAGTGTTTTTTCTTGAGGAGTGTAATATACCCTAATTATGCAATCGCTTACGACTTGGATTTCATCAAGATTTGATATACTTTCAAATTTTCCATCTGTAGTACTCTTCTCTGCCCAATTTATGTTCCAGTTATCAGCTATGTCATAATTGCTTATGCTTTCCCCAGGTGATAATTCCTTTTTGCTTGCATATATCATAGCCTTTGGAGTCTGGGTATCATCATAGTATTCAATAGTAACGTTAACCTTTGATTTACCTTTTTGAACAATGACATATTTAGAAAAATGCGGAGCATCGAATACGACTTTTCCTTCTCCATCAACAGCACCGTTCATGTCTTCCGCTACATTATTGTCATCCACATGCAGTACTGCTGTATTCTCGTTGGATACAATCTCCGGAGTGTCTACGCTGACCTGAACCGGAGTGGTAGGCTGTACTTCAGAACCGTTTACCAAGAATTTGATATCATAGGAGAAGATATTCTTGATGGAAAACTGTTCTTCGATCGCTTTTTCTTCTACTGCTTTTTCGATCTCTTTCACTTCATCTTCTGAAGTAATCTCTGTTACGGAGAGTTGTGCGTCTGCAGGAAGAGCATCGGCTGATCCATTTACTTTAACAGTAGCATTTCCTACTTGTACTGACCATTCTTTTTTCGAAGGTATTTCGATGTCAGGTGTATCAGACACATCTTCGGTAATCGTATTTTCAGTAGACACATCTTCAGTAGTTGTATCTTCTGTAGCCTCATCTGCCGCCGGTTCTGTTACGACTTCGGCCTGGCTCTGGCTGTCTGTGTTCTGTGGCTCATCTGCCGTCGGTTCTGTTACGACTTCGGCCTGACTCTGGCTGTCTGTGTTCTGTGGCTCATCAGCAAAAGCTGATATCGTACTGCTAAGCACAAGTACCATGCAAAGCATGAATGCTATTAAACGTTTCTTTGTATTACTTTTCATGGCGTCCTCCTTCTATTCCTCAATTCTGACTTCATAATTGTTATCAAGTGCTCCGTCTATCAGCTTCAATAATTCAAGGGCACTGCGGAAATGCTGCTCTCGCTGCTCTTCCACCCAGGTAACGCTGCCCTGCCAGGTACCGTTCTGCTGATCCATGATTTTTATTAAAAAAGTTCTTGTATTTTTTTGCTTTTTATTCATGTCAGTTTTCATCTGCCCTTCCTAATTATTTAGACTTTTTTATCTTATATAGGTATTGTATCTGACAAAGCATTACGTGAATCATTACCAATAACGAAAAATATTAACTTTTTTAAGCTATAACAAGAAATAGTCATGTTTTTGTAATAATATAATGATTTGATACCAGAGTCAAAATGTCAGAAAGCCGATGCAAGCTTGCTTGCAAGAGGATTTTTGACCTCTTGATCCGCCAAAAACATGAGTAAGTAGCCATTTTTCAAAGAAAAATGAGCGGACTACGAATGCTTTTGAGGATTGCGAGAGTGCAAAGCACGTAGCAATCTAGTATCAAAGGGGTCAAAATACCTTTGAACCCCAACATCATGATTTGTAGGAGTGCGTAATATTTGTGTCTGACTCTACTATATGTATTGGGATATTAGAATAGAAGTAAAAGTGGGGAATAATGTGATGGAAGTGCAAAAAGTATAGCTTGCGGGGAGCGCATAGAAAAGGAGTGATCTGGTTATAGCGGTGAGGGAGAGGGATTTTCCGGACAAAAAGATCCCGTGACTGATATTGGGGAGATGCACTGTATCTTAGACGGTGATCAGTCACGGGATGGGGGTAAGGGTTATTTAGTTTTTATTCAATGCCTAATTCTTTTAATAGTTTCTTTTGGTATTCGATGTCTTTTGCGGCATGTTCCAGATCGTTGTAGCGTTTGGCATTTAGAAGACATATGGTTAACTGGTTTAATTCTGCTCTGGTTTCAGCGCGTCCTTTCGTAAGCCCTTCCTCTCTGCCTTCCTCTTTGGCATCTTCCTTCAAGGTTTTCTCATATAAGTCTTTATCATATGTCGTCAGGATCATATTTGTTACCTCCATTTGGCATAACGTAGATAAATTA
>UMCB01042961.1_pt1 | contig 14189 bp, 10 predicted proteins | sample 1964151 | NCBI WGS metagenome assembly UMCB01 (sample SAMEA4835960, study PRJEB28245) | human gut metagenome | biome: gut microbiome; material: fecal sample | place: Denmark | collected 2008
TACCATTTTCAGGCCGTTCGTGAAGCGCATCGCGCCGTCTCTTCCGCCCTTTGGTCCGAAGCAGAGAACGCCGCAGGTTCCGTTCGGCATGTATTTTTCTGCCAGCGCATGGTATTTGCTGTCTGCAAGGCCTGCGTACTCAACCCATGCTACCTTCGGGTGGTTTTTCAGGAACTCTGCCACTTTCTCGGCATTTCTGCAGTGACGCTCCACGCGCAGGTGCAGAGTCTCCAGGCCGACATTCGTCAGGAATGCATTCTGCGGGGACTGGCATGCTCCCATATCGCGCATCAGCTGTGCGGTTGCTTTTGTGATGTATGCTTTTTTGCCGAATTTCTGGGTGTAAATAACACCATGATACGACTCGTCCGGTGTGGTAAGACCCGGGAATTTGTCTGCATGCGCATCCCAGTCGAAGTTTCCGGAATCGACAATCGCTCCGCCGAGCGCCATTGCATGGCCGTCCATGTATTTTGTGGTGGAATGGGTGACAATATCTACACCGAACTCGAACGGACGGCAGTTGATCGGGGTTGCAAAGGTGTTGTCGCAGATCATCGGAACGCCGTGCTCATGTGCAAGTTTAACAAACTTGTCAATGTCAAGTACAACACCTGCCGGGTTGGAAATCGTCTCGGCAAAGACAGCTTTGGTGTTCGGCTGGAATGCTTTTTCCAGCTCCTCTGCAGGCGCATCCTGGTCCACGAGGGTAGTCTCGATGCCGAATCGTTTTAAGGTAACGGCGAGCAGGTTGGAGGTTCCTCCGTAAACCTTTGCCGCGCAGACAACGTGGTCGCCTGCCTCACAGATGTTGGTAACAGCAAGCATCGTTGCCGCCTGGCCGGAAGATGTGAGCATGGCTGCCACGCCGCCCTCCAGATCGCAGATTTTCTGTGCTACGACGTCATTCGTCGGGTTCTGCAGACGGGAATAGAAATATCCCTCCTCCTCCAGATCGAACAGTTTTCCCATTTCCTCGCTGGTTGCATATTTGAATGTTGTGCTCTGGTAAATCGGAAGTACACGCGGCTCACCGTTTTTCGGCTGCCATCCTCCCTGTACACAGATTGTGTCCTGGCTGTATCCCATAATTTTTCTCCCTTCTGTAAGTGAAACCGGTCCACCGGGCCGATTTCTGCTGTGCTCAGCGCCATAATAATACCCCCACCCGGGATGCCCGGGCGAGGGTATCGCTTTTTTCTATTATAACTCTGTTTGTTCTTTCCTGCAACTATATGCGCACAGATTTAGGAGAGATATTCATCCACATATTTCTGGATATTGGAAGCATTCACAATCTTCTGCGCCTGTCCGTCCTCCACAACGAGAAGAGTCGGTGCCTGCATGATGCCGTACTGTGCGGCAAGATCCGGGTGACGCTCTGCGTCGATCACCTCATACTGCTCCTCGGCGAGCATTTCTTTTGCCATTTTGCAGTTCGGGCAGGTGCTTGTCGTGAACAGGTACATGCCGTCTTCCTCGATTTTATCTGCTGCTGCAGCGGCTTTCGGCTCTTCTTTTCCAGCGGCCTGCTCTGCCAGTTTCTCTGCTGCGCCGTACGATTTCATTTTCTGCTCCGGCGATTTGGAGTGGATGATATCATATACAGTTCTGTTCTTGTACTCCTGGCGTTTTCCGTCGTTCCAGTTCTTGACCGGACGGTAATATCCCGTGATACGGCTGTAAACCTCTGCCTCTTTTCCACAGATCGGACATGTAAAGTGCTCGCCGGCGAGATAGCCGTCGTTCGCACAGACAGAATACGTCGGGGACAGCGTGTAGTACGGCAGTTTGTAGTTCTCTGCAATCTTCCGCACAAGGGAAGCTGCTGCTTTCCAGTCCGGCAGTTTTTCGCCAAGGAACGCATGGAAGACAGTTCCCGAGGTGTACAGCGTCTGCAGATCATCCTGAATATCAAGCGCAGAGAAAATATCCTCGGTATAGTCCACCGGCAGATGGGAGCTGTTGGTGTAGTACGGGGTATCTCCCTCATGGCCTGCGGTCTTGATATCCGGCCATTTTGCACGGTCGTGTTTTGCCAGACGGTATGCGGTCGACTCCGCCGGAGTTGCCTCAAGGTTGTACAGATCGCCGTACTCCTCCTGGTAATCAGAAAGACGCTCTCTCATATGGTTCAGAACTTCTTTCGTAAACTGCTGTGTCTTCGGATCCTCCAGACCCTTTCCGAGCCATGCGGCATTTAAGCCGGCCTCGTTCATACCGATCAGACCGATGGTTGAGAAGTGGTTCTCAAACGTTCCAAGGTACCGTTTCGTATATGGATACAGTCCCTCGTCCAGGAGGCGGGTAATGACCTCACGTTTCGTCTTTAACGAACGTGCGGCAATATCCATCATATGATCGAGACGGCGGTAGAACTCTTTCTCATCTTTGGACTGATATGCGATACGCGGCATATTGATGGTGACAACGCCGACCGATCCGGTGCTCTCGCCGGAACCGAAGAATCCGCCGGTTTTCTTTCGAAGCTCACGCAGATCCAGGCGGAGACGGCAGCACATGGAGCGCACGTCGCTTGGTTTCATATCGCTGTTGATGTAGTTGGAGAAGTACGGGGTACCGTATTTTGCAGTCATTTCGAACAGCAGACGGTTATTCTCCGTATCGGACCAGTCAAAATCGGATGTGATGGAGTAGGTCGGGATCGGGTACTGGAAGCCTCTTCCGTTGGCATCTCCCTCGATCATCGTCTCGATGAACGCTTTGTTTATCATATCCATCTCTTTTTTACAGTCTTTGTACTTGAAGTCCATCTCCTTGCCGCCGACGATCGCCGGAAGCTCTGCGAGGTCATCCGGTACGGTCCAGTCGAGTGTGATGTTGGAGAACGGTGCCTGGCTTCCCCAGCGGCTCGGTGTGTTGACGCCGTAGATAAACGCCTCGATGCACTTCTTCACTTCGCCGTAGCTTAAGTTGTCCACTTTGACGAACGGCGCCAGATACGTATCAAACGAAGAAAATGCCTGTGCACCTGCCCACTCGTTCTGCATAATGCCGAGGAAGTTGACCATCTGGTTGCACAGAACCGAAAGATGTCTTGCCGGAGAAGAAGTAATCTTTCCGTTGATGCCGCCAAGTCCTTCTTTGATGAGCTGTTTTAACGACCATCCTGCACAGTAGCCGGTCAGCATCGACAGGTCGTGGATGTGAATATCCGCGTTGCGGTGTGCCTCGGCGATCTCGTCATCATAAATCTCTGATAACCAGTAGTTGGCTGTGATCGCGCCGGAATTGCTTAAGATCAGACCGCCGACAGAATACGTTACGGTCGAATTCTCTTTGACACGCCAGTCCTCTACTTTTACGTAGCTGTCCACGATCTCTTTGTAGTCTACGATCGTCGATTTCATGTTGCGGATTTTTTCCCTCTGCTTGCGGTACAGAATGTAAGCTTTTGCCACTTCTGCGTAGCCGCACTGGATCAGCACGTTCTCCACGCTGTCCTGAATTGCCTCCACTGAAATTTTTCCGTCTTTGATCTTGGACTGAAAGTCCGCTGTTACGCGCAGTGCCAGCATCTGAAGCATGTCATCGCTGAACTGCATATCTTTTGCGCCGAATGCTTTTCCAATCGCATCGGTAATCTTTTTCATCTGGAACTCTGCAATCGTTCCGTCTCTCTTTTCTACCTGAAACATGGAATCCCTCCTGTTAATTCAACCGTTTCTGCAAGGCCTTTTTAAGGTTCCACTCTTTGCAGTGTCTGAACCATATGATAGCAGAGCATGTTTCTCCCGTCAATAGTAAAAAGTACCATATCTAGTGTGAAATTTTCTAACATCACTAGATATGGTACTTTTACTTGTGTTCTGTCCCTTCCATTTTTCGGCGCTGTACGGCGCTTAAAGGGATGTACTGCCGTTTTTAAGCCCGCTTGCCATACCTCTATACCCTCGGATAGATATCCTTCGGTACATAGGCTTTTACGCGGATGCCTTCCGGCAGATATTCTTCTTCGAGCAGAATTCCGTATCCGCGGATCAGTGAAATCGTTCCCGCCTTATCGTACGGATAGAGGCGCTCGATATAGATTTTTCCCTCCATCATCCACGAGGAGAGTAAATTTTTGAGGTCTTCGAGTCCCTGTCCTGTTTTGGCAGAGACCGCAAGGCTCGCGTCTGCCCGGAAATCTTTTACAACCATCGGGGCGAGAAGCTTATCCTGCTTGTTCAGCAGGGTGACGATCTTTTTGTCCTCAACTTTCAGTTCCCGCAGCGTATCGTACACGACCTGCATCTGCAGCTCCATCTGCGGATTTGACGTATCCACAACGTGGAGAATATAGTCGGCATACCGTGCTTCCTCCAGCGTACTGCGGAATGCATCGATCAGATGATGTGGCAGCTTATTGATAAATCCAACCGTATCGGTCAGCAGGATTTCCTGTCCATCCGGAAGGGTCAGTGACCGCGTCGTCGTATCCAGCGTGGAAAACAGCATTGCATCTGCCAGAATTTCCGATCCTGTCAGTGCATTTAAAAGACTGCTCTTTCCCGCTGACGTATAGCCTACGAGCGCCGCTACCGGGATTTTGGAACGTTTTCTGCCTTCACGAAGGAGCTCTCTGTGCTGGCGTACTTCCTCAAGCTCACGTTTTAACTGCGTAATACGCGTGCGGATCAGGCGCCGGTCGGTTTCCAGCTTTTTCTCTCCCGGTCCTCTCGTACCGATTCCGCCGCCGAGACGGGAAAGCGATGTGCCAAGGCCGGAAAGTCGGGACGCACGGTACTTTAACTGGGCCAGCTCAACCTGGATTTTACCCTCGCTGCTCACGGCGCGCGCTGCAAAGATATCCAGGATCAAAAGCGTACGGTCCATGATCTTGCATTCCAGTGCTTCCTCCAGCCCTTTTAACTGGATCGAGGAGAGCTCATCGTCGCAGATGATGCCCGTCGCATCGCAGGCGCGCACCAGAATTTTCAATTCCTCTAATTTTCCTTTTCCGATGTACGTTCCCGGATGAATGGCCTCCCGCACCTGCACCAGGCGGCCCTCCACCTTCGCACCGGCGGTGCTGGCCAGTTCCGCCAGCTCGTCGAGCGATTCTTCTGCGTTTGCGCCGCCGTTTTCCTGTACGCCAACCAGAATCACGCGCTCCTGTTCTTCTCTTAAATCAAACAATCCAACTTCCTCCATCTGTTATCGGTTCTGGAGAAACGTATTTTCCCGCTGCGCCGCGGTGTTTTCCGGGTATGCTGCCAGAAAATCCGCCATCAGCGACTTCGCGGTATCAAAATCCGCCCGTTTTTCATAGGATACAATCTGGTTGAACAGCAGATTTTCCCGGTCGGAATCCTCTGCCGTTTTGAGTCCTTCCTCGATATACGAGAGTGCACTGTCCGTGTCGTTTTCCGCAAGTGCGCAGAGCGCCAGCCCGTTGTTTGCTGCCGCCGCAAAGCCATCTGTCGAAAGATACGAAGAAAACAGTGCTTTCGCCTCGTCGTTCTGACCATTGGAAAGGTAAACCTCGCCGAGCATTTCCATCGCCGCGCTGCTGCCGTCCTTCATTGCCTTCGAGAACGCTTTGACCGCCTCGTCCTGCTCCTCCAGATAGTAGTATGCGCAGCCGATGTTATAATAATCCTCGGTCGTTTTCGGCTCAATCTTCACTGCCGCTTCGAGGTAACGGTCTCCGTCCGCCTTCATGCTGCTCTCCTGATACAGCTCGTAAATGTCAAGGCAGAGCTGATAGCTCTCCTTCGTCTCCACTGCCGCATCAAAATCCACCTTCGCCTGCTCGTAATTCTTCTGCAGGAAGTACGCGCGTCCCCTAAGGAACAGCGCATCGGCATCGGCCTTTTCTTCCTGAATATTGGTGCAGATCTCAATGGCTCCATCCAGATCTCCGGCCTGTACGCAGGTTTCCGCCTCGTAATACATGACATCGCGCGAAAACTCCGCGTCTTTGTGCTTCATGCTCGAAAGACTGCTCTTGAAAGCCTCTTTTGCCTTGTCATACTCCTGGCTTTTCAGATAAGCGATGCCGAGCGACCGGTAGCTCTCCGCCAGTCGGTCGCCTGCCTTTACGGCTCCCTCCAGCATCGCAATCGACGTTACGTAGTCCTTCTGTTCGAGCGCCTCGATGCCCTTTTTATAAAGCTTTGAATTTTTATTTTCACAGCCGCCAAGCACCATTGCCGCCGCCAGAAAAAAGATTACCAGTCTTTTTTTCATTCTGTCACAAGTCCTTCTTTATGCATCACAGAAACAACCTGGTCTACGTATTTTGCACACGTTGCATCGTCCGGTGCTTCCACCATGACACGGATCACCGGCTCGGTGCCGCTCTCTCTTACGAGGATGCGTCCGTCATCGCCCAGGGCCTCTGCTACGTCTTCTACTGCTTTCTGTACTGCCGGGTTGGCCTTTGCAGCTGCTTTGTTTGCCACGCGGACATTCTTTAAGAGCTGCGGGTAAATCACTACCTCGGCTGTCAGGGTGCTGAGCGGGAGTTTCTTATCTATCAGCACTTCCATCACCATCAGGGAGGTCAGGATTCCGTCACCGGTCGTCGCGTGCTTACTGAAAATGATGTGGCCGGACTGCTCTCCGCCGAGAGAATAGCCGTTTGCCATCATGTTCTCGCACACGTATTTGTCGCCGACTGCCGTCTTCTCATACCGGATACCGGCGCGGTCACACGCTTTGTAAAGACCGAGGTTTGACATGATCGTGGTCACAATCGTATCTCCGTTTAACTGGCCTTTTTCTTTTAAGTATTTACCGCAGACATACATGATCAGGTCTCCGTCTACCACATTTCCCAGCTCATCGACAGCGATGCAGCGGTCTGCGTCTCCGTCGTAGGCAAATCCGACATCGAGGTGTTTCTCTCTTACATATTTCTGAAGCTCTTCGATGTGGGTGGAACCACAGCCGCAGTTGATGTTTGTTCCGTCCGGCTCGTTGTGGATCACATATGTCTTGGCGCCGATGGCATCAAACACGCTCTTGGCTACGGAAGAGGCACTTCCGTTGGAGCAGTCGAGTCCGACTCTCATGTTTTTAAAGGATTTTGTCGGAATCGAGATCAGGTGTCCAATGTAGCGGTTCCTTCCGGCTGCAAAATCCACGGTGCGTCCGATGTCTTCTCTCGTTGCGAACGGGATCTTCGGTGTTCCGTCGTCGATGTAGGCTTCGATCTGCGCTTCGATGTCGGCTTCCAGTTTCTGTCCCAGGCCGTTGATGACTTTGATTCCGTTGTCATAGAACGGGTTGTGGCTGGCGGAGATCATAATTCCGCAGTCAAAGTTTTCGGTACGGACAACATAGGAAACGCTCGGGGTGGTCGTTACGTGCAGCAGATAAGCGTCTGCTCCCGATGCGGTCAGTCCTGCTACCAGCGAATATTCGAACATGTAGCTGGAGCGTCTGGTGTCTTTTCCAATGACGATCTGTGCTTTGTGGTCTTTTCCGAAATACCATCCGAGGAATCTTCCCACTTTATATGCATGCTCAACCGTCAGATCAATGTTTGCTTCTCCGCGAAATCCATCTGTTCCAAAATATTTACCCATGGTATGCTCCTTTCCCCTTTCGGGCAGAAAGCGTGTCTGAAATTTTTTGCAATCATTCAAACACGCTTTTTCTGGTTATTCACTCAAATAACAAAATATCGTAATTAGTCGTACAGCTTCTCGCTGTATACGCCGTCCGCAATCAGTTTGCGGAATGCTTCTGTTACGGAAGCTTTGTCTTCCTGATACGTTACGCCGAACCACTCTGCGTCGGTCGGAAGAACTTTTACTTCTGCTTTTCCTGCGTGCAGCAGCTCGTCGATGTAGATCGGAAGGAGGTACTCGCCTTTTACATCTCCCTCTTTCTGTGCAGAAAGGAATTCAACAAAGCCTTTCTCCAGAAGATCAATGAACTCCGGCTGCAGTCCCCACATGTTCATGGAAACAAGGGCGTTTTTGTCGATCGGATCAACCGTTCCGTCTTCTTTTTCAACGCCTGCGCCCTCTGCGGTCTTTACGATGTTTTTCGTCTCGTTGACACCGGTCAGGTTTCCGTTTTCATCAACGACGCAGACACCTCTTGTAACACCGCCGTTGTCACTTAAGGTGTTTCCAAGCACGAATCCTGCCATGGAGATCGGCATAACTTCATCCACATCATGCTCCTGTACGAGGTAGTCGTGCAGTTTTACGAACGGATCTTTTCCGTAATAGTCATCAGCATTGATAACAGCAAACGGCTCTTTTACAAGACCTTTGCAGGCAAGAACGGCCTGGCCGGTTCCCCACGGTTTGGTACGGCCTTCCGGTTTTGCAAAGCCTGCCGGCAGATCATCGAGCTCCTGGAATGCATATTCCACCTCTGTGATTTTGCTGATGCGGTTGCCGATGACTTCCTTGAAATCTTTCTCCAGATCCTTGCGGATGATGAAGACTACTTTGTTGAAGCCGGCTTCCAGTGCATCGTGGATGGAATAATCCATGATGATCTCCCCGTTTGGTCCTACTGGCTCAAGCTGTTTGATTCCCTTTCCAAATCTGCTGCCGATTCCGGCTGCCATGATCACAAGTGCTGTTTTCTTCATAGCGTTTTCCCTTTCTCTTTTCCCCTTTTTTCTCTTGTTTATTCTATCAACAATCGATCCTGTAGACCAATCGTGATTCGCAGCGTTTATTATTATGCTTCTTCCTGCATGCTGCTCAGCTTTGCGGCCTGATCGGCTGCAATCAGACTGTCGATGATTTCATCCAGATCGCCGTTCATGATGGCGTCCAGTTTGTATAAGGTCAGTTTGATTCTGTGATCCGTCACACGTCCCTGCGGGAAGTTGTACGTACGGATCTTCTCGGAGCGGTCTCCCGTTCCGACCTGGCTCTTTCGAAGCTCGGCCATCTCATCGTGCTGTTTCTGCTGCTCTAAGTCGTACAGACGGGCACGCAGAATCTTCAGTGCCTTGTCCTTATTCTTTAACTGTGATTTCTCATCCTGGCAGGAAATGACGATGCCGCTCGGGAAGTGGGTCAGACGGACTGCTGAGTCGGTCGTATTGACACACTGGCCGCCGTTTCCGGAAGCACGGAATACATCGAATTTGTAATCTTTCGGGTCGATCTGTACTTCGACGTCGTCCACCTCCGGCATGATCGCTACGGTCATGGTTGAGGTATGGATTCTTCCGCCGGACTCGGTTTCCGGCACACGCTGTACGCGGTGCGTGCCGCTCTCGTACTTCATCCGGGAGTACGCGCCTGCTCCGTTGATCAGAAGTGTTGCGTCTTTAAAGCCGCCGATTCCGTTTTCATCGGCGCTGGTCAGCTCTGTTTTCCAGCCGCGGCTCTCTGCGTATTTGATGTACATACGGCAGATTTCTGCGGTAAAGAGTGCCGCCTCGTCTCCGCCGGCACCTGCGCGGAACTCTACGATAACGTTCTTGTCATCGTTCGGGTCTTTCGGCAGAAGCAGGACTTTGAGCTCCTGCTCCAGCTCCTCTACGCGTTTTTTTGCATCGGAGAGCTCTTCTTTCAGCATTTCGCGCATCTCTTCGTCGGATTCCTCCTCGAGAAGCATCAGGCTCTCTTCGATGGTCTGTTTCTGTGTTTTATAGTCCTTATATGCGTCTGCGATCGGCTGGAGTTCTGCCTGCTCCTTCATCAGCTTCTGGAACTTCGCCGCATCGGCAGCGACGTCCGGCTCGCTTAACTGATTCAGTACCTCCTCGAGACGCATGAGGATATCATCAAGTTTATCAAACATAAAATGACTGCTCCTTTTTGCTGTTTTCGTCTGTTTATGATGTCATTATGGTGTCAAAATTAAAATTCATTTCTGTCAGAGTTCTTTGTGCCAGATACCGGTCACCACGCGGTCCAGGCCTGCCAGATCTTTCAGAACCTGTACATCGGCAAAGCCGTGGGTTTCCATCAGCTCCCTCACTTCATCTCCCTGATCGTATCCAATTTCAAAACAGAGCTTTCCGCCCTCTTTTAAATAGCTTCCTGCCTGCTCTGTAATCTTCCGGTAAAAGACAAGACCGTCCGCACTGCCGTCGAGTGCCATCCGCGGCTCATGGTCGCGCACCTCCGGCATCAGCGTTTCAATCACATCCGTGCGGATATACGGCGGATTGCTTGCGATCACATCGAAGGTTCCCTCGATGTTTTCAAATAAGTTGCTCTTTACGAACGATGCCCGTCCGCCCGCCTGTGCGCCGTTCTTTTCCGCAACCTGTAAGGCTTTCTCGGAGAGATCCGCGCCGATTCCCGTGCAGTCCTCTCTCGTCACAAGAAGCGATATGAGGATGCATCCCGAACCGGTGCAGAGATCGAGAATCCGTGCATCTTTTGGAAGGCCGCGGAGCGCTTCCTCCACAAGAATCTCGGTGTCCTGCCGCGGAATCAGTACATGCTCATTCACAAAAAACGGGATTCCGTAGAACCACGCCTCTCCGGTCAGCTGCTGCAGCGGAATGTGTTCGCCGCGCTTTCTGACCAGCGCTTCGTACTGCTCCTGCTGTTCTTTTGGCATTTCATCTTCACTGTGTACAAAGTAGGTGCTGTGGCTGATCCCGCAGACATGTTCCAGTAAAAGCCATGCGTCCTGCCGGGCTTCCTCCACCCCCTGCTTTTGTAAGTACAGAATAGCGGATTCCAGTGCAGATTTCAAGTTTTTTCTATCGTGCACACTCATCGGTCACGGCTCCTCATGTTCTTTCTTTTCGGTTTTGGCCGGGTACGTATAACCAAAGTTTTCGTTCAGGTACGCTCTCCAGTCAAACACAGCCTCCACAGCGGCGATCGCAACCTCTGCCATCTCGGCATCCGGCTCGCGCGTCGTCAGGTGCTGCAGCATCAGGCCCGGTTTACTGATCAGGTTGACCAGTTTATTGTCACTTTTTCCCGCCAGGCGGATAAATTCATACGAAACGCCCGCGATCACCGGAATGAGAAGCAGGCGGATCACAATTTTCAGCACCGGGGAATCGACCCGGATGAACATGAAAAAGATGATACTGATGACGATGACGTACATAAGAAAGCTCGTTCCGCAGCGCTTGTGCTCCCGGGAACTCTTTAAGACGTTTTCCACGTTCAGTTCCAGACCGTGCTCGATGCAGTTGATGCATTTATGCTCGGCGCCGTGGTACATGAACACGCGCTGAATGTCTTCCATACGGGAAATGGCTGCCAGATAGCCGAGGAACAGTGCCACACGCACAAAGGCCTCTGCCACCGCGGTCAGTGTCGTTCCGGCTCCCGCTTTGTGCAGCAGTTCGGACAGGAAGTACGGCACCATCAGAAAGAGAACGACGGCGATGACAACGGAAAATGTGACGGTTCCGTACATCATCAGCTTGTCTGTCTTTTCTTTTTTCGCTTTCTGCTGCTCCTCTTCCTCTTTCGTCGCCGGCTTTTTCTTTTCCTCCTCCTCGTCCTCATAGAACGAAGCGGAGTACATAAGGGAACTCATGCCGACGATCATCGAATCGGCAAAGCTGAAGACACCGCGCAGAATCGGAACTTTTAAAAGCCCCTTGTGCTTTGTCAGCGGCTTGTGCTGCTCTACTTTAACCTCAATCTCCCCGTCCGGCCGGCGTACTGCGACGGAATAGCGGTCCTTGTTCATCATCATGACGCCTTCCATCACGGCCTGGCCGCCAATATTGGATGATTTCATAATTTACGTTTACCTCCTCAAAGGGGATTTTCTGCATCCGTAACGCAAGAACGGGCTGAGATCTTCCAACCTCAGCCCGTTTTTCATCTTGCTTGATTCAATTCTTATTTCATGCCGTATTTCTTGTTGAACTTCTCGATACGTCCACGAGCTGCAGCAGCTTTCTGCTGGCCAGTGTAGAACGGATGGCATTTAGAACAGATCTCAACGTGGATCTCTTTCTTGGTAGAACCTGTTACGAAAGTATTTCCGCAGTTGCAGGTAACAGTTGCCTGATGGTATTCTGGATGGATTCCTTCTCTCATTTTATTCACCTCTTCTTAATATTGTTATCTTCTCAGATTTACTCTGATGATTTCGTATTTCAGGCTGACAAAATCTCATCAACCTTGCACAGCTTTCTCATTGTATCACACAATTTTGAAAATTGCAAGCCTTATACTATTTTTTGTTTCTTTAAAATTTGAATCAGTTCGCCGTTGTTTCTGGTGCGGTCAAACATGTTCAGAATATTTTCCACGGCTTCCTCGGATTTCATGCCGTTTAATGCCTTCCGCATATTGTAAACGGCCTCCTGCTCATCCGGTGTCAGAAGCAGATCTTCTCTTCTTGTTCCCGATTTGGCTATGTCGATGGCCGGGAAGACGCGGCGTTCCTGCAGTTTCCGGTCGAGCACGAGTTCCATGTTTCCGGTGCCTTTGAATTCCTCGTAAACGACATCGTCCATCTTGCTTCCGGTGTCCACAAGCGCCGTTGCAAGAATCGTCAGGCTTCCGCCCTCGCGCATGTTTCTGGCCGCGCCGAAGAACCGTTTCGGCATGTAGAGTGCTGCCGGATCGAGACCGCCGGAAAGGGTACGGCCGCTCGGCGGAACGGTCAGGTTGTAAGCTCTGGCGAGACGTGTGATGCTGTCGATGAAGATCGTAACGTCTTTTTTACTCTCCACAAGACGTTTCGCGCGCTCAATGACCATCTCGGACACGCGTTTGTGGTGCTCCGGCTGCTCATCGAAGGTGGAATAGATGACTTCCACATTCGATCCCTGAATCGCTTCTTTAATGTCGGTGACCTCCTCCGGACGCTCGTCGATCAGAAGGATGATCAGATACATCTCCGGATTGTTCCGCAGGATGGATTTTGCCGCATCCTTCAAAAGCGTCGTTTTTCCGGCTTTCGGCGGGGAGACGATCATGCCTCGCTGGCCTTTTCCGATCGGACTTACAAGATCCACAATCCGCATCGCCATGCTTCCGCCCGGGCGCTCAAGGCGCAGCCGCTCATCCGGGAAGACCGGCGTCATATCTTCGAAATTGCCGCGGCGCATGATCTGGTCGAGCGGCAGATTGTTGACGCTCTTTAAGTATAAAAGGGCGCTGAATTTTTCGGTTGCGGACTTTACTCTCGTGTTTCCGCGGATGATATCTCCCGTTTTCAGTCCGAAACGGCGGATTTGGGACGGGGAAACGTAGACATCGCTGTCGCCCGGCATATAGTTGTCGGAGCGGATAAATCCAAATCCGTCCGGCATGACCTCGAGGATGCCGCAGGCCTCCTGGCCGCTGTCGAGCGTGCTGGTTTCCTGACGCAGCGGCTCCTGTCTCATTTCCTGCCCTGCTTCCTGACGCGGCTCCTGTCTTTGCTCTTCCTCACGGTTATTCTGATTATAATTTCGTGGTTCCTGAAATCTACGCTCATTGAAACGCGGCGCTCTTGGACGGTACTCCTGGCGCTCTCCGTTTTCACTGCGCTCTTCCCGGCGGACATACCGCGGTCTCTGGTACGGGCGCGCGGTGCCGTTTTCCGAGGTTTCCCGATTCTGGCACTCCATACCGTCCTCCCGCTTTTCCTGCGGTTCCTGATTCTGATCCTGTACAGTTTCCGTCTTTTTTTCCTCTTTTAGAACCGCCGGCTCTTCCATGTTTTTCTGGTTTTCTTTCTGATCTTCTTCCAGCATCCGCTCAATCAGCGCTTCTTTCCGCAGGGTGGAAATCCCCTTCATGTTTCTGGATTTTGCCAGCGCTTTCAGCGTGCTCAAAGGCAATGACTCATACTTTTCTCTTGTCATACCATTTTTCCTCTATCTATTCTCTATTTGATTTTCGGTTCTGTTTGGAGTTTTTAAGATATTTGATGCGCGAATATTTTTGCTGCAATTATTTAGAATCTGATTTTTATCATTTTACTGCTGTGGATTTTTCGTTACTGTTCACTCAGCAGTGAAACACTTGCTGTTTCGCTGCGTAAGAAAGTGATTCAGGTGTGAGCAGCCCTCCTTTTGTGAAGCAAAAATTTAAATGAGGGCTGCGAATGTTACAGTTCGCAGGGAACCTGTGAACTGTAACGATTTTTCTGCGGTTAGTGGGACTCGAACCCACACGCCGAAAGGCACAGGAACCTAAATCCTGCACGTCTGCCAATTCCGTCATAACCGCATATTATTTTTTCGAAAAAAGAAAAACCCCATAGAAAACCTCCATGGGCGTTTTCTATGGGTTATTTAGTGAAGCATCGGGGATTCGAACCCCGGACAACTTGAT
>UMCB01045681.1_pt1 | contig 14152 bp, 10 predicted proteins | sample 1964151 | NCBI WGS metagenome assembly UMCB01 (sample SAMEA4835960, study PRJEB28245) | human gut metagenome | biome: gut microbiome; material: fecal sample | place: Denmark | collected 2008
GCTTCTTACCCACCAGAATCCGTGGAGCCTGAACAGTGTCGGAGCTTATGCCGGAGAACGGATGTTGAAAGATACCGATTATATTAAGAAGACCTGGACTCTCATTGATTCCGAGCGCACCCGAATGTGCACAGAGCTTTCCGGACTGGATACCGTAAAGATTTATCCTGCTTATGCCAACTTTGTCCTTGTAAGGATTTTAAAAGAAGGACTCACTTCTTTCGATGTCTTTGAAAAGGCGATTCACCAGAATCTCATGATCCGGGACTGTTCTTCTTTCGAAAGCCTGAACGGAGAATATGTACGGTTCTGCATTATGAATCCAGAGGATAATGACCGGCTGCTGGATGTATTCCGTTCATTATAATCAATACAGAGAACCTGCCACCGGCAGCTTCTTCCGAATGCATGGCAATACAAACACCTGTCTGCGGCCCGATATCATTCCTGAAATGATCCAAGTTACAGACAGGTGTTTTTCATATTTTCCAATATTATTTTTTTAAGATCAATGCCATAAAGGTAAGTTCTTCATCACCGGTGTTCTTAATTCCATGTGCATCTCCGTCTTTACACAGGAACAGATCGCCAGGATTTGCCGGCTGTTTTTCGCCGTTATCGTCATAAGTTCCGTGTCCGGTCAGAATGAAGTAAGACTCTGTCTCACCATGATGATAATGGTATCCTACTTCACATCCCGGATCCAGATGAATCTTGGCATACATCTTACAGGCTTCTCCAACTTCTTCCGAAGTAACCATTGCTTCTCTTACAATATAACCGTCTCCGCCATTTACATGTTCCACTTTTACCAGTTCTCTTTCGCCTTCTCTTGTCATTTTTAAGTTCCTCCTTGATTCGTAAAACATTCTAAAACAACAATACAACCTGAAAGATACAAAGTCAATGGTAAACCCTTAATCTTAATTCACGATCCGGTAATATTCTTTCGCAGTTATACTGTAAACGATGATATAGAATACCGCAAACACCGCTATCGTAATGATTGTGCATACCGCAAACAACGATACATTCGTAAGATTTAATACTCCCAGAATTTTTGTCATTACTTTAAAGGCTACTGCAACATGGATCACTGCTACAATCAGCGGGAGGAAGAATACGCTTAAGACCTGACTTCGAATGGAACGCTTCACTTCTTTTTTACTCATGCCAACCTTCTGCATGATCTGGTAACGCTCCCTGTCATCATAACCTTCCGATATCTGTTTATAATAAATGATCAGTACTGTTGCCATAATAAACATACTTCCCAGATAGATTCCAATAAAGAACAGTCCGCCATACAATTCATAAAAAGAAGAACGGCTTAACATACGGCTTTCCATCATTCCGTCCGGGATCTTTTCATAAAATTCATTCTGTATCTGTTCCAGTGCCTCTTTTTGTTTTCCGTCATCTCCTTTCAGGTTGAATTTATCTGCATAAGAAAATGGCTCAATACGTTCAATCTGCTCTGCATTTGCAAATACAATGTATAATGTATTGTACATTTCTGCCGTACTCTTCGGCTGGCTCGTCATCTCGGACAGTTCTTTTTTCACCTGATAGTTCCGTCCTGCAATGTTTATCTCTTTTTTCCCACATTTACTGTTCGTGGTATAGGTCAGTATCTCCTGTTCCTCTAACGATACATTCCGTTTTTCTATCCGGTTATACTCATCCTGTGTCATCATCTCTACATAGTAGAAATGATTATCCGGATAATACTGATTCACATTTTCCAGTTTATCTCCCTTCAGAACCGCATTCATACTTCCATATCTGTACCAGACTCTGTCGGTTATTTTCACACCTGCTTTTTCACATTGCTCTTTCAGCAAACGTTCAATGATCTCTTCATGGTCCACATCTGCCTGTTTGCAGACAATTGAAACATCTCTTGGAAAACGTGAGTCCAGGATATCTTCCATTCCGGCATACAAAGATACCGTTGTGGATACCATAACCAGCACCATCGTGCTTAACACACAGATGTTTGCAAGCCCCGCTCCGTTTTGTTTCATACGATAGATCATGCCTGATACACTGGTAAAATGCTTTGGATTATAATAATAGGCTTTATTTTTCCGAAGCATTTTCAATACCACAATGCTTCCGGCTATAAAAAGCGCGTAAGTTCCTATGATTACACAGATTACTGCAATAAAGAATTTCAAAAGTACTTCTAACGGTGCCTCTGTTGTAAGTGCAATCCGGTATCCATTGCCAAGTGCCGCCACACCGATGATCACAAGAAGCCATCTGCTCTTCGGCTCTTTCTCCCCCTGATTGCCTCCGTGTAGAAGTTCCACCGGATTCACCAACTGTATCTGTAAAATGTTATATAAATACGTCAGAAGGAAAATTCCTGCAAATAATATGACAGTCTGTACAATTGCAGTCCCATTGACCGAAAACTGCATATCTACGCTATTGTGCAGAATCTTAAGGAGCAGCAGATACATCAGTTTCCCAAATATTATTCCAAACACCAGACCGCCAAGAATACTGATGCCAGCCGTCAGGATCGTCTCAACCGCCATCATTCGTGCAATATGCCGTTTTCCCATTCCCAGAATATTGTATACCCCGATCTCCTTCTTTCGTCGCTTGATCAGGAAACTATTCGTATAGAACAGAAAAATCACTGCAAATACAACAATCACACCTGTTGCATACTGAAGACATATCTTTAATGTATCCTGTGTAATACCTTTCCCTCTGCTCAGCGCATCAATAATATAGAACATCATGACAGTCAGAACACCGGTAAAGATATAAGGTATATATGTCTTACGGTTATTCTTAAGATTTGTCACAGCAAGTTTTTCATAGATGAAATTATTCATCCTCCTCACCTCCTGTGGTAAGAACCTTCAGTGTATCCGAAATTCTTTCATACATTTCTTCATTCGTAAGATTCCCCCTGTAAAGCTGATGGAATACTTTTCCGTCCTTGATAAAAAGCACTCTTTTCGCACTGCTCGCCGCTTTCACGCTATGTGTCACCATAACAATCGTCTGACCATCCTGATTGATCGTTGTAAAAAGATTCATCAGACTGTCTGCCGCTTTCGAATCCAGTGCTCCCGAAGGCTCATCGGCAAGAATCAGTTGTGGTTTTGTGATCAGTGCTCTGGCAATTGCCGCTCTTTGTTTCTGTCCTCCGGACACCTCATATGGATATTTCTCCAGTAGTTTTTCAATTCCAAGTTTTTCTACAATCGGTTTTAATCTCTTTTCCATCTCCGGATATTTCTTTCCGGATAATACCAGTGGCAGGAATATATTATCCTTTAATGAAAATGTATCTAACAGGTTAAAATCCTGAAATACAAAGCCGAGATTCTGACGTCTGAACGTTGCGATCTCTTTTTCTTTTAATTTTCCCAGATCCCTGTCTTTTAAATAAACCTTTCCTTCTGTCGGTTTATCAAGTGCCGCCAGAATATTCAGAAGCGTCGTCTTTCCCGATCCAGACTCTCCCATGATTGCAACATATTCCCCGCGTTCTACCGTAAAATTCACATCTCTTAAAGCCTCTACCTGATTGCTCCCAAAACGAGTCGTATATATCTTCTTCACATTTTTCACTTCCAGTAATGACATAAGTTTTTCTTCCTTTCTACTTTTTTAAGATCTCTTCTTTACGGTATCTATTATAAAAAAAGAGGAAATATCCTGCCATCGAAGCATGTGACATTTCCCCTGTTTAATCTTACATTCCTGTAAGGTTTTCTCTTTTTGTCTGATCGTTATTCCGGATTCCATTCTTTCCTTGTCAATTCCAGATATACACGGGTTCCTTTTCCCACCTCTGAATCAATCCATATCTTATGTCCCATCTTATCCATGATCTTTTTGCAAAGATACAGTCCAATCCCGGTAGACTTCTTATCTGCTCTTCCATTATATCCGGTAAACCCTTTTTCAAATACTCTAGGAAGATCTTCTGCCTGAATACCGATTCCATTATCCTCGATCACCAGACACTCCCGTCCTCTTTTTTCTTCCAGACAGATTCTGATCTCGCCGCCATTCTTTGTGTATTTCAAAGCATTAGACAGAATCTGTTCTGTCACAAACTCCAGCCATTTTTCATCTGTAAGAACTATTCGTTCCACTGGCCGGTAATCCAGACGGATCTTCTGAAGAATAAACATCTGAGAATATTTCCGGACAGATTGTTTCAGAATCTTATCTAAAGATACCTTCTCAAACTGCAGATCCCCGGACATATCTTCCATGCGGAGATACGTCAGCACCATCTCCACATACTGTTCCATTTTAAAAAGTTCCATCTTCATCTCTTTTAATTCCGGCAGTGCCGGGTTTTTATCTTCCACCGATTGTAGCAATATGTGCATCGCAGCGATAGGTATCTTGATCTGATGCACCCACATACCATAATAATCACTTAAGTCCTGGCCTTTGATTCTTGCCTCTGATTTCAACTCCAGAATCTTTTCGTCAAAGATCCCCAGTAATTCCTGATAATCCAGTTCCAGAAGATTCCTGCACTCTGGAAGTTCTTTTGTGCACTCCTGCGTGCTCTTCTTAAACCGTTCCAGCAGAAGATGCTTCTTCCGGAAGCGATGATATTCCGTTATTACATAAAGGAGCAGCCACAATATCACCAGCAGCAGTGCATATTTCAACGCATCCATCCTGATATTATAAAGAAATGCTACAACAATAAATATTCCGACCGTTCCGGCATAAAGGCTGATCTCTCTTGTTTTATCTTTTAAAAATGCTATTAAAAGTTTCATGCCTCCACCATATATCCTATTCCCTTTTTTGTGATAATTTTTCCGCCAAGGCCAATCTGTTCCATTTTTTTACGGAGTCTTGCCACATTGACCGTCAATGTATTGTCATCAATAAATTCATTGCTGTCCCAGAGTCTTGTCATAATACTTTCACGGCTTACGATCTTCCCCGTATTTTCCAGAAGCATCTGCAAGATCTTAAATTCGTTCTTCGTCAGTTCCTGTTTCTGATCCTGATACAAAACTGTCGCATCTGCCAGATTCAGGATCGCACCATTCCACTCCATGATATCTGCCGTTCCACGGAATTCATAGGTTCTTCTTAACACGGCCTGCACCTTTGCCGTCACCACATTCAGGTCAAACGGTTTCTCGATGAATTCATCGCCGCCCATATTCATTGCCATCACAATATTCATATTGTCATTTGCCGATGACAGGAAGATGATCGGCACCTTCGATATCTTCCGGATCTCCTGACACCAGTGAAATCCATTAAAAAATGGAAGTACAATGTCCAATAACACAAGCTGCGGCTCAAAGTCCACAAATTTTCCCATTACGTCTTTAAAATCTGTCATACATTCTGCCTGATAATTCCATTTTTCCAAATGGTTTTTCAGACCGCCTGCTATTGTCTCATCATCTTCCACGATTAAAATCTTATACAATCTTTCTTCTCCCCAACAATTAATAAAGGACAAAAGTTAAAAACTTTTGCCCTCTTATCGTAATACATTCGTAATACAATTGTCAATTCCGGCTTTCTTAAGATTTCTTTCGAATTTCCGAAGAACTCCGGCTACATTCCATATGCATTTCTTTCTATGAGATTTCTGCAAATATTAATGGAAATAATGTGCTCCTATCTTCATCCCAGAACCGCCCTGATCAAAATAAAGACAGTTTCCGATTGGGTTTGATCCGTTCAGCGCATCCACAGCCGCCTGCAGAGCTGTCTGCGAATACCCTTTTGAACTTCTGACTCTGTTCAACCATCCGGTTGCCGCCGGACCGAACTGTCCGGACTGATAGATAACAGCTTCGATCGAATCCGGATAGCTTCCACTTTTGACACGGTTCATAATGACAGCGCCTACGGCAACCTGCCCCTCATATGGCTGATTACCGGCTTCGCAATAGATGATGGATGCCATTAGTTCCTGATTCGCTCTTACATACGCTTCTCTTGCTTCGCGTTCCGCCTGTTCCCTTGCCGCCTGTTCTGCTTTTTCTCTTGCAATACGTTCTTCCTCTTCTTTTTTTGCTATATTTTCTGCGATCACCTGCTGACTTGCATCTGTCATCTCCTGTGCAGATGCAACGATATTCTGTGATATTGTCTGTACAGCGGTATGTGTATTCGCATCTTCCTTTTTTGTCTCTGTGATTGTTGTTACTTCCGGCCGTTCAGAGGCTGCTTGACTGGTAAAACCAGTTGCCATTACTGCACATGCCGAATACAGCACGAACATTGATTTCAGTCTCTTCGCTTTTAACATAATATAAATACCCTCCTGATTTTGTTGCAATGATTTACATTTCTTTTAATAAAGTATATGCATTTTTTGCAACATTATTACAAATATTACAAATTTGTTACAAGCAACGATTGGTATCATATCATGTACATCGTGTTTTGTCAACTTTTTTATTTACTTATTTTTGAACACACAGATTACACAGTTCTTTTTTTCGTTTTTATTATTTATTTTTCTCTGTTATTTCACTGTTTCTTAAGCTTCCCTTTTACAATAACTCACCACCGTTATGACCAGAAATACCGGAATCCAGATTGCCGCCGCAATCGCAATAATATATGGTGTCCAGTAATATCCACTGCCAATCTGTACAAAGTTTCTGGCAAGCAATTCTCCCTCCAGACTGTTCATGAAGGCAAGTCCGCTGGTCGGGAAGATACACCTTAAAATCTCCAGAATATTCCGGCTGTTTGATATTGTAAAAATAACCATCGGTACAAATGCAGTTGCAAATGCACAGATCAGTGCCGACTGTACTGTCTTGCATTTTGCCGAAAAGAACAGTATACTCGCTCCAACTGCCACAAGTGAAAGCAGCCCACCCGCAACCATGACCTTATACATTTTTCCTACTGTAAATGCAGGAATATAGTACAGATATCCAAGCATCTGCAATGGATTTTTAAATACTTCCGCGCCATATAATATACGCATTATAATAGAAAAGACTGTCGTTCCGACCGCAAATACTGCGAAAATTAATGTAAATACCACAGCGATCTTTGTAATGGCAAGACGAAATCTTCCATGTTTCGTACAGCGCAGAATCTGATCCGATCCAGTCTGATACTCGGTCGCAAATACCGGTGTTATGATCACCATGAAGAAGATCATTACCAGGAACAGATAGATTTGATAATAGTCCAGCTGATCAGTTGTAAACTCCGAATAATAAGCAAGTGGTATCTGTATATGTTTCGTCATCTGATTGATTTTCTTCTGAACTTCCGGATTTTTATTCAGATTCTGAACATTTTCCCGGTATGCAGTATATACATTCTTCGCATCATCTTCACTGATATCTGAATACTCCAATGTATACAGGTTCTTTCCATTTGGAATAATCGTCTGTTCCAGTACTGCAATGATATCCAGATGCGAATATACTTTTTTCACATATACGTCCAATGGAATATTCTGCCGCTCCAGAGACCCGTATTCTTTCAATACTTCTTTTATATCTGCGATTGTCTCACGGATCTTTGCTTCTGTCATCTCGCCATGCAGTGCTTTTTTGTCTGCTTTTTTTGCCTTTATCGCTTCGATTCCGGTGACCACCTGGATTGTTCCCGACTTGTCTGTCTTATAAGCCTGGATATAAGTTACCGGCAGATAGGACAGCACTGCCGAAAGTATCAGTGCCGCAATGATCAAAATACCGACACTTCTCGTCTTCAGCAGACGTTTTAATTCTAATACATACAGTCTCATCGTACTTCCTCCTTTCCCTGCTCCGGGAACATCCACAGATACAAATCTTCCATTCTTGCATCCGCCGGTTCCGATCCCGAAATGACCGGTCGCTCTGCCAGATAACGCAGTACCGTCTTGCCATCTTCACGGTTGTAAATGTTCACCACCGGAACTTTCGTCTCATAAGTCATTGCCTCTGCCATATCAAGAACTGCATTCCAGACTTTTCCTTCGACTTCTTTTACCAGTTCTTCTGTCTCTCCTACTGCTGCAATCTTCCCGTCTTTCATAATCGCATTGCAGGTGGCAATATATTCCACATCCGACACGATATGTGTGGAGATCAATACAATCCTGTTCCTTCCGAACTCCGATAACAGATTACGGAAACGCATTCTCTCTCCCGGATCCAAACCGCTGGTCGGCTCATCTAAGATGAGTACTTTCGGGTCATTCAACAATGCCTGTGCGATTCCCACACGGCGTTTCATTCCGCCGGATAATTTTACAATCTTCTTCTTTCTGACATCGGTAAGTGATACAATCTCCAGCAGTTCCTGTATCTTTTCCTTCGTCTCTTTTTTGCCGATTCCTTTTAATGCGGCCATATATTCCAGATAATCCTGTACCGAGAATCCTGGATAGAATCCGAATTCCTGCGGCAGATATCCGAAGATATCTCTGTATTTTTCTCCCAGTGTGTCGATCTCGATCCCGTCATAACGGATCTCACCGCCAGTCGGCTTCATGATCCCGGCGATCATCCGCATAAGCGTCGTCTTGCCTGCACCGTTAGCTCCAAGGAGTCCCCAGACTCCCGGTGTCAGTGTCAGGTTCGCATGATCAACAGCACATTTATCCTTATATTGTTTACTGACATCACATATTTCAAGTTTCATATTTTATTCCTTTCTTTGCAAAAGCTTCTGTTATTCATTTCTATTTTTAAGATTGTATGATGATAACCTTCTTTCCCTGATACAGCATAGCTCCTGCCGCAATCACGAGAATGCCGATCCACCATCCCGTATTTCCATACACAGATGGCAGCTTGATGTATAAAAGATACTGCAAAATCAAAAGTCCCACACAGGCACCTTCACAAATCTGGATACATCTTAAGGTCTGATCTTCCATATCAAATTTTGCTTCTATCTTCTGCATCCACCCCGTGCAGAAGCTTTCTATCAAGAATAACGGTGCCAGATACCACAGCAGAACCATACCGGCCGATGCATAATTCTTACTGCTGATCACGATCATGCACAACAGGACAGTAACCAGATCTCCGACTGACAATACAACCATCCTGCTTAAAAGCATCCTTGCAAATCCATTCTTTGCCGCTTTTTCCATCTCATACATCCGATACCGGAAAGACTGCATCACATAAGGGATCCCGATCATCGCCATAACAGTTCCCAGTGCTCCGACCCAAAACGCAAGCTGCCTTCCCGTGAGCAGCCATGTCATATCCACTGCCCCCCGGTCTGTTCCACAGAAGAATATGAGCGCAGTTATCATTACCAGCGCCTGTATGCTCCACATCTTCCATCCGATGAACGGAATCTGACGAATCAGAAATTCTGTAAAACCTGTCCGGGCTTTCTTCCTCTCGCTCAGTCGGTCAGCCTTGCTCATTTCCATGATTTTTTCGATCTGTTCCGACTTTTTCTCTTCGCTTACCTGCAGCGATTCTCTTAACTGCAATGCTTTATATAAATACTCCTCTTCGATTGTTTCCCGTCTCCTACGCATCCGGCTTTCCCTCCTTTTTTCTTAATTTCTTCAATGAAATCCTGAGCCTTGACTGAACCGTTCTTGCCGGAATTCCGAGTATCTCTGCGATTTCACGAAACGAAAGTTCCTGTGCATATTTTAGATATACTACTTCTCTCTGCTCCTTTGAAAGCTCCCCGGATCAGTCTTAGGAAATTGATATTACCTTCTGTCTTTGCATAACCGGTTTCCAGATAGATCATTTCTTCAGACAGCTTTTTCTCGCCATCCGATGCCTCACTGTCTGTATCAAACCATTCTTCCCTTGCACCTTTCCTCCACTGGTCTTTGCAGGTATTCGCAGCGACCTTATATAAGAATGCCCTGAACTTCCCCCGGTGTCTGTAGTTAGGCATATACCGGATCACTTTCAGAAATGTCTCCTGTACCGCGTCTTCTGCCGCCGTCTTATCTGGCGCATGGTAGATACAATAACGGAGGATATCTTCGTAATACATCCCGATCAATTCTTCCCAGTATTCTGTTTCACCTTTTGCTATCTTCCTAAGTAATTCATTTTCACGCATCAAAATTCTTCCTCCTAAGGGCGTCCCCTATATATAGAACGTATTACATGAGATAAATGATCATATATTTTTAATTTTTTGATTTTATAACTGCCATATGTTCGAAAAACTGTCAATGGCAGGTTCTGTCGATATCTGGTAACAAAAAAAAAGCGGCATACCGCAAATACGAATGCTGTATGCCACTTCTAATTTTCTTTATTTAATTTTGGCAATATCAATCAGTGTCAGCTTCTGGATATCTGTATTCTCCAAACTGGTGATCAGTGCTTTGGCCGTATCAATTGCTGTCAGCACATTAACACCTGTCTCGATCGCATTTCTACGAATCACAAATCCATCTCTTGAATGATCAGCTCCCTGCGGAGGTGTGTCGATAACCAGGTCGATCTTATGTCCGAGGATCAGATCCATAAGGTTCGGTGATTCCTGCTCGATCTTATTCACTGTCATAGCCTTTACTCCGGCATCTGTCAGAACCTTGGCAGTTCCTTCTGTAGCAAATATCTTATAACCGATCTTCTCAAATCTACGTCCGATCTCTACTGCTTCTTCCTTATCTTCATCACGAACTGTCATGATCATATTCTTATGTTTTGGAAGCTTGATTCCGGCACCGATGAATGCTTTATAAAGAGCCTCATCAAATGTCTTGGCAATTCCCAGACACTCTCCGGTAGACTTCATCTCAGGTCCAAGGCTGATATCAGCACCGCGGATCTTCTCAAATGAGAATACCGGCATCTTGATTGCAAAATAATCTGCTTCCGGCTGTAATCCAGGTGTATAACCAAGTTCTTTGATCTTGTGTCCGATGATCACTTTTGTTGCAAGTGGTACGATTGGAATACCTGTTACCTTACTGATATATGGAACCGTACGGCTGGAACGAGGATTAACCTCGATAACATATACATCTTCTCCACATACGATGAACTGAATATTGATCAATCCGATTACGTGTAATGATTTTGCAAGTCTTCTTGTATATTCGGCAATTGTCTCTTTTGTCTTCTGAGAGATGCTCTGTGCAGGATATACAGAGATACTGTCTCCGGAATGGATTCCGGCACGCTCGATATGCTCCATGATACCAGGAATCAGGATATCTTCTCCGTCACATACGGCATCAACCTCGATCTCTTTACCCTGTAAATACTTATCAACCAGGATTGGGTGATCCTGTGCGATACGGTTGATGATTCCGATAAACTCATCAATATCGTGATCGTTGATCGCAATCTGCATTCCCTGTCCGCCAAGTACGTAAGAAGGTCTTACCAGTACCGGATAACCCAGTCTGTTTGCAACTTTCTTCGCTTCTTCTGCTGTAAATACAGTTCCACCTGTCGGTCTTGGAATCTCGCACTGCTCAAGAATCTCATCAAACAGCTCACGGTCTTCGGCTGCATCTACATTTTCAGCAGATGTTCCAAGAATCGGAACGCCCATCTTCATAAGAGATTCTGTCAGCTTGATCGCTGTCTGTCCACCGAACTGTACAACTGCTCCGTCCGGTTTTTCCAGATCTACGATACTTTCTACATCTTCCGGTGTCAGAGGCTCGAAATACAGCTTGTCAGCGATATCGAAGTCTGTACTTACTGTCTCAGGGTTGTTATTTACAATAATCGTCTCGTATCCTTCTTTGGCAAATGCCCATGTACAATGTACAGAACAGAAGTCGAACTCGATACCCTGTCCGATACGGATCGGTCCGGAACCAAGTACCAGTACTTTCTTCTTGCCGGAAGTTTCAACTACTTCATTCTCACTTCCGAATACAGAGTAGTAATATGGTGTCTCTGCTGCGAACTCAGCCGCACAGGTATCAACCATCTTATAAGAAGCTGTGATGCCATTGTCATGACGAAGATCATGGATCTCACGCTCTGTCTTTCCTGTCAGTTCTGCGATCACATTATCCGGGAACTCTAAGCGTTTTGCTTCTTTTAATGTCTCTGCTGTTAATTCTTCTGTCTTTAATTTCTGTTCCATCTCTACAAGAATTGAGATCTTGTCAATGAACCAGTTGTCAATCTTTGTAATTCTGTGAATGTCTTCGTAGCTGATGCCCTGACGGATTGCTTCTGCGATTTTCCAGATACGACGGTCATCTACAACTTTCAGTTCTTCTAACAGTTCTTCTCCTTTTAAATGAGAGAAGTCATAAGACATAAGGCTGTCTACATGCTGTTCCAGAGAACGGATGGCTTTCATAAGTGCTCCCTCGAAGTTATCACAGATACTCATAACTTCTCCGGTCGCTTTCATCTGTGTTGTCAGTGTACGTTTTGCACTGATGAACTTATCAAATGGAAGTCTCGGGATCTTTACAACACAGTAGTCAAGCATAGGCTCGAAACTTGCGTATGTCTTCTTTGTTACTGCGTTCTTGATCTCGTCCAGTGTATATCCAAGAGCGATCTTTGCCGCAACCTTGGCAATCGGATATCCTGTTGCCTTAGATGCAAGTGCAGAAGAACGGCTTACACGAGGGTTAACCTCGATTACACAGTACTCAAATGAATCTGGATTCAACGCATACTGTACGTTACATCCACCAGTGATATTTAACTCACTGATAATATTAAGAGCAGATGTACGGAGCATCTGATATTCTTTATCACTGAGCGTCTGTGAAGGTGCAACTACGATACTGTCTCCTGTATGAACTCCAACCGGATCGAGGTTTTCCATGTTACATACAGTAATGCAGTTACCATTGCCATCCCGCATTACTTCGTACTCGATCTCTTTCCATCCTGCGATACAACGCTCTACCAGAACTTCCCCAACACGTGAAAGACGAAGTCCGTTTTCCAGGATCTCTACGAGTTCTGTTCTATTATCCGCGATTCCTCCGCCGCTTCCTCCAAGTGTATAAGCCGGACGAAGTACAACCGGATATCCGATGCTTTCTGCAAATTCAATACCTGTCTGCACATCCTTTACGACTTTAGAAGCTGCACAAGGCTCACCGATCTTCTCCATCGTCATCTTGAATTCCAAACGGTCTTCTGCTTTTTTGATCGTCTCGGAAGTAGTACCGATCAGACGTACATTATTTCTCTTGAGGAATCCATTCTCTTCAAGTTCCATAGCCAGGTTCAGCGCTGCCTGTCCGCCAAGTGTCGGAAGAACACTGTCTGGTTTTTCTTTTAAAATCAGCTGTTCTACTACTTCAACTGTCAGAGGTTCAATGTATACGCGGTCTGCGATATCTTTATCTGTCATGATTGTAGCCGGATTAGAGTTCAGCAGAACTACTTCCAGACCTTCTTCTTTTAACGAACGGCAGGCCTGTGTACCTGCGTAGTCAAACTCCGCTGCCTGTCCAATGATAATAGGACCAGAGCCAATTACTAATACTTTCTTAATATCTTTAATTCTAGGCATTATTTTGCTCCTTTCATCATATCCATAAATCTGTCAAACAGGTATCCGGAATCCAGTGGTCCCGGACAAGCTTCCGGATGGAACTGAACTGTAAAAATGTTCTTTCCTTCATATGCAAGTCCTTCGTTGGTTCCGTCATTAACATTGATAAACGCTTCTTTTGCTACTTTCGGGTCAATTGACGTACCATCAACTGCATAACCATGATTCTGTGAAGAAATATAAACCCTGTTGTTGGTCAGATCCTTCACCGGATGGTTACCGCCGCGGTGTCCATATTTCAACTTATAAGTCTTTGCGCCATTTGCAAGTGCCATAAGCTGATGTCCAAGACAAATTGCAAAAATAGGAATATCAGTATTGTATAATTTCTTGATCTCTTCGATAATAGATACGCATGTCTCCGGATCTCCAGGTCCATTAGACAACATAATACCGTCCGGTTCAGAAGCAATGATTTCTTCTGCCTTTGTACCTGCCGGATAGACTGTTACTTCACAGCCGCGTTCATTTAAAGACTTGGCAATGTTCTTTTTCGCACCAAAGTCCATAAGAGCTACCTTTGGTCCATTGCCTTCTAAGACATATTTTTCATCACATGTTACTTTTGATACCACATCACCAACTGTATATGCTTTCAGTTTTGGGAGAATCTCATCTAAGTTGTAATTCTCGTTCGTGGTGATCATTCCGTTCATGGTTCCCTTTTCACGAAGAA
>UMCB01020754.1_pt1 | contig 14020 bp, 17 predicted proteins | sample 1964151 | NCBI WGS metagenome assembly UMCB01 (sample SAMEA4835960, study PRJEB28245) | human gut metagenome | biome: gut microbiome; material: fecal sample | place: Denmark | collected 2008
AAATCTGAAGCGTCCATTCGGAAAGGCTTTCCGGGGAGCCTCACAGCTCTCCTTTTGTCCTTCCTCCTGAGCACGGCTCTGTTATAGCACTGTTTATTAGCAATGTCAAGCCTAGAGTGCTAAAATTCACAGAAGAATCATACTTTGATAAAATTCCATGCAATCTTTCAAAAATTCATTCGTTCTATCGTGTTTTATTTGTCTTTACTTCCGACACATTGCAGTGCGGAGATGGAGCCCTGATTATAAATTATTTTTTGCGGCACGTTTTTCGGCCAGCTGGTAGACCTCGTCAAAATCCGCAAGGTCTGCGTCCGTGATCCCGTACTTCTGGTAGACATCCTCTGCCGGAATTGTTTCCGCAGGCGTAAAATTCCGCAAGCGGCTTTCTGCCAGCCGGAGAAGCTTTGCGTCCTCCACCTCTTCCATCAGACTCAGATATTCTTCCGGCGACATCAGAACACACTCCGGCGTGTTATTCTTCATCACGACCTTCGCACCCTGCTTTTTGACGTCTTCAAATATTTTTCCGGCCAGACCACGGTTGAACTGCGTGATCGGCACTGTATTCTTGATCGCATTTACCAGTGAGTTCATTCTGCCCACCTCCTGTACTTTCAGTATAGGGTTCCACAATCAAAATGTCAACTATTTTATCGCCAAATTTGTCAGTATTTCATTCAAGCACAAAAGCCCCACATCCGGCACTTTTACAGTACGGATATGGGGCTTGCTCTCATACTTTATCTCAGCCCAGCAGGCTCAGGACGCCGCTCTTCGGGCGGGCGCCGACAGCGCGGTTGACCAGCTTGCCGTTCTCAAAGACCAGCAGGGTGGGGATGCTCATAACGTCGAACTGGCCGGCCAGCTCAGGCTGCTCGTCCACGTTGACTTTGCCCACCTTGATGTCGCCGCGCTCCTCGGCCACCTCGTCCACGATGGGGGAGAGCATCCGGCAGGGGCCGCACCAGGTTGCCCAGAAATCCAGCAGGACGGGCTTGTCGCTGTGCAGGACCTCGGATTCAAAGTTTGCGCTGGTAATATTGATGACTGCCATATGTTTTTACCTCCGTAAGAGTGTATCATTGTGTTCGATGGTGCTAGTATACCCCATTGGGCCCCCGTTTTCCGTGACTGTGTCACACAACGCGGCAGAAAACGCAAAAGAGGCCGCTGCAACTTACAGCGGCCTCCGGAAAAGCAGATTTTTTACTTGCCCAGCATCTCTTTTGCAGTCTTGCAGATGGTGGCGGCGTCCAGACCATACAGCTTGAGCAGATCCCAGGCCGGGCCGGAGCAGCCGAACTTATCCTGCACGCCCACACGGCGGACGGGGGTGGGGCACTTCTCGCTCAGGACGGCACAGACAGCCTCGCCCAGACCGCCGATGACATTGTGCTCCTCGGCAGTGACGATCTTGCCGCACTCCTTGGCCGCCTTGAGGATGATGTCCTCATCCAGGGGCTTGATGGTGTGGATGTTGATGACCCGGGCGTGGATGCCCTCGGCAGCCAGCTGCTCGGCGGCAATGCGGGCCTCGTTGACCATCAGGCCGGTAGCCACGATGGCGATGTCATCGCCCTCGGTGATCTGCTCGCCCTTGCCCAGCTCAAAATGGTAGTTGGCCTCGTCGTGGAACACGGGAACCGCCAGACGGCCAAAGCGGAGGTAGACCGGGCCCTGCATCTCGTAGGCGGCACGGACAGCGGCGCGGGCTTCCACATCGTCAGCGGGGCAGATGACTGTCATACCGGGGATGCTGCGCATGAGGGCAAAGTCCTCACAGCACTGGTGGGAAGCGCCGTCCTCGCCCACCGAGATGCCGCCGTGGGTGGCACCGATCTTGACGTTGAGGTGAGGGTAGCCGATGGAGTTGCGGATCTGCTCAAACGCGCGGCCCGCGGCAAACATGGCAAAGCTGGAAACAAAGGGGACATAGCCCATGGTGGACAGGCCTGCAGCCACGCCCATCATATTGCTCTCGGCAATGCCGCAGTCAAAGTGGCGGCCTGGGTAAGCCTTGCGGAACATGCCCGTCTTGGTGGCAGCAGCCAGATCCGCGTCCAGCACCACCAGCTCATCGTGGCCCTCGGCGGCCAGCTCTTTCAGGGTATTGCCGTAACTGTCACGGGTTGCGATCTTCTTCACTTCTGCCATCTTACTTGTCCTCCTCTTCCAGCGCGGCGTAGGCTGCGTTCAGCTCCTGCATGGCGATGGCGTACTCCTCATCGTTGGGGCCCTTGCCGTGCCACTCCACAGCGTTCTCCATAAAGGAAACGCCCTTGCCCTTGATGGTGTCCAGAATGATGCAGGTGGGCTTGTCGTTTTCCGCGTGGAAAGCCTTGATGGCGGACTCAATGGCGTCATAATCGTGGCCATTGATGGTCAGAACGTTGAAATTGAAAGCCTTGAGCTTTTCTTCCAGCGGGTGGCTGTCCATGACCGTCTCGGTGGTGCCGTCGATCTGCAGATGGTTGCGGTCCAGGAAGACGCAGAGGTTGGAGAGCTTGTAGTGGGACGCAAACATGAACGCCTCCCAGCACTCGCCCTCTTCCACCTCGCCGTCGCCCACGATGGCGTAGACGCTGACGGGCTGCTGCTTGAGCTTGGCACCCAGTGCCATGCCGCAGGCGGCGGAGATGCCCTGGCCCAGGCTGCCGGTGGACATATCCACGCCCGGCACCGTGTTCATGTTGGGGTGGCCCTGCAGGTAGCTGCCGATCTTACGCAGGGTCTTCAGGTCTTCCACCGGAAAATAGCCGCGCTCGGCCAGAGCGGCGTACAGGCCGGGGGCCGCGTGGCCCTTGGAGAGCACCAGACGGTCACGGTCCGGTGCTTTCGGATTTTCAGGGTCAACGTTCATGTCCACGAAATAGAGGTAAGACAGCACCTCTGCAATGTCCAGGCTGCCGCCCGGATGGCCGCACTTGGCGCTGTGGGTCCCCTCGATCACGCCCATGCGGATGTGGCAGGCGTGCTTTGCCAGGGTGAGCTTTTCTGCATTTGTCATGATGGTCCTCCCGTATGAACCTCAGAATTGCAAGAATCTGCAAGATGGATGGCGCGCAATTCCTTGGTGTTTGCCGCGGTTTTGCACTATAGTTCAAGTTTATATTATCTATTCTGTGCAAAAAGGTCAAGTTTTTTCAGCAAAATGTACATCACCGGGCAAAATCCGTCGGAAATGCTCTGCTTTTTGGGCATTTTGCAGCTTCACTTGACAAAAGCCGCGAATCTCTGCTATACTTTTCACAATTTCCGGCAGGAAGCCGGGCCCGCGGGCAGAAGCCCGCCCTTTGCAGCTCATTTTCCCAAACTTTTTGTAACAGACGCCACGAAGGGGTCTGCCTTTGGCATGTATGCCGGGGCAGGCCCCTTTTTTGCGTCATCTCAGGAGGAATCACCATGAAAACCAAAACTTCTGCCACCCGCGGCATCGTGCTGGCGGCCCTGTTTCTCGCACTGGCCTTTGTGCTGCCCATGATCACCGGCCATGTGCCCCAGGTGGGCAACATGCTCTGCCCCATGCATTTTCCCATCCTGCTGTGCGGCTTTGTGCTGGGCGGCCCCTGGGGCCTTGCCGTGGGCTTTGTGGCCCCGCTGCTCCGCTCGGTGCTGTTCGGGATGCCCCCGATGTTCCCGGTTGCCATTTCCATGGCCTTTGAGCTGGCCACCTACGGCTTTGTTTCCGGCGTCGTTTACCGCCGGGTCCAGCACACCCTGCCGATGATGTTTGCCACCCTCCTCTCCGCCATGGTGGCTGGCCGTCTGGTCTGGGGCGTTGTCCGGTTCATCCTGGCCGGGCTCACCGGTTCCAGCTTCCCGTTCTCAGCATTCCTGTCCGGCGCGCTCCTTACCGCCGTGCCCGGCATCCTTGCCCAGCTCATTCTGATCCCGCTCATCGTCAACGCGCTGACCAAGGCAAAGCGGATCGACTGATTTTTTACAGCACAAAAGGGCTGACACACGAAGTGCCAGCCCTTTTCTCATGCTTTTGAAAATTATTTCTTCTGGAGGAAGTCCGGCAGGGGCTTGCCCTCTTTGCGCCACTGGTGATACTCGGCGGTGGCCGCAAACTCCACGTCGCCGGCGGAGTTCAGAGCCGTTTCCACGGAGTCCTGCACCACGCCGATGATGAAACCGACGCCGACCATCTGCATGGCAATGTCGTTGGAGATCCCAAACAGGGAGCAGGCCATGGGGATGAGCAGCAGGGAGCCGCCCGCCACGCCGGAAGCGCCGCAGGCACCCAAGGCGCTCATGGCGCTCAGGACAACGGCGGCGGGCAGAGAGACCTGAATGCCCAGGGTGTTGGCCGCAGCCAGCGTCATGATGGTGATGGTGATGGCCGCGCCGTCCATGTTGATGGTGGCACCCAGCGGGATGGAGACGGAGTACATATCCTTATCGAGGCCCAGCTTCTCGCACAGGGCCATGTTGACGGGGATGTTTGCCGCCGAGCTGCGGGTGAAGAACGCGGTCAGACCGGATTCTTTCAGGCAGCGGAAGACCAGCGGATAGGGGTTGCAGCCCAGATAGAGGAACATGATGAGCGGCGAAACGATGAGCGCCATAAAGAGCATGGTGCCCACCAGCAGGGCCAGCAGCTTGCCGTACTGGGTAAAGATGGACAGGCCGTTGCTGGAAACGTTGGAGTACACCAGACCCATGATGCCGAACGGAGCCAGGTTGATGATCCAGCGGACGATCTTGGAAACGGCGTCAGCCGTGTTGGAGAGGAAGACCTTGGTGCTCTCGGCACCGATCTTCTTCATGGCAAGGCCAAACAGGCAGGCCCAGAACAGGATGCCGATGTAGTTGCCGTTCATGATGGCGCTGACGGGGTTGGCCACAAAGTTGGCCAGCAGGGTGTTCAGCACCTCGCCCAGACCCTGAGGAATGACGTCCGATTCTGCCGCGTCCGCCAGGACGACAGTGACCGGGAACAGAAAGCTGGTGACGGATGCAATGGCCGCCGCCAGAAACGTGGTGAGCATGTACAGCCAGATGACCGTGCCAAAGCGTCGGTCCAGCTTGGACGAGCCCTGCGCCAGCGCGCTGGCCACGATGACAAAGACCAGCACCGGGGCAATGCCTTTCAGAGCACCGACAAACAGGGTGCCGAGCTCCGCGACCCAGCCAGCCCCCGGGACTGTCAGTGCCAGCACCGCGCCGATGACCAGACCGCACAGGATGCGGACGATCAGGCTGATGCTGTTGTACTTGGCAGCAGCCGCATTCAAAGTTTTCATATCGTTACACTCCTCCATTTGCAAGTTGTACGTCTATTGCGCACATATTTTCCCATTCCTCTACCAGGAACATGTACGATTATAGTCGTGTATGGGCCGAAAGTCAAAGATTTTAGCCAATTATTTTGTTTTTCATCTAAGAGTGTGCTGAGATAAACTTTTTTCATCTGTATTTGCATTGAGAACAGTTTTGACACAAGCAAAAAAACTCCCGCCGTTTTTCACGCGGCGGGAGTCCTGTTTATTGTCTATTTCAATCGAGATAGTGCACTTTTCCGGCCATAAAGCCCTGAATGCCCATGCCCGGCGCGTCCGAGACGGTAATGTTCTTTTCATCGAACGTGGCACCGCCGAGGATGTGATCCTCACTGCAGAGCACGGGGCCATCCAGGTCGATCCTGGTAATGATCTTCTTGGCGCAGGCCAGCTCCACAGCGGCGTTGACCGAGATCTTGGCCTCCAGCATACAGCCGATCATGCACTCCACGCCGTACACCTCCGCGGCGGCGGCAATGCGGAGGGCGTTGGTGATGCCGCCGCATTTCATCAGTTTGATGTTCACGAGGTCGGCAGCGCCCGTCTGCATGATCTTGAGGGCATCCGCCGGGCTGAACACGCTCTCATCGGCCAGCACCGGCACGTCGGCGTGGCGGGTGACGTACTGCATCCCCTCCAGATCGGCGGCGGGGACAGGCTGCTCCACAAACTCGATGTCGAGGCCCTTGTCCTGCATCTGGTTCAGGATGCGGACGGCCTGTTTGGCGTTCCAGGCCTGGTTGGCGTCAATGCGGATGCAGATGTCCTTGCCCACGGCCTCGCGGACGGCGGCCAGACGGGCCACATCCAGCTCCGGGTCAATGCCGACCTTGACTTTCAGGCAATCGTAGCCGCGCCGGACGGCGGTGCGGGCATCCCGGGCCATCTCCTCCGGGGCGTTGACGCTGATGGTGATGTCGGTGACGATGTTCTTCCAGGCACCGCCCAGCATCCGGTAGACCGGGGCGTTGTATTTCTGGCCCAGCAGGTCCCACAGGGCCATATCCACGGCGGCCTTGGCACTGGTGTTGTGGACAAGGGCTTTCTGGACCGCGGCGGTCAGGTCCTCAAACTCGTCGAGGTCGCGGCCCAGAATGGCCGGGGCAATGTGATCCTGAATGGCACCGAGGATGGCCCCGGTGGTGTCGCCGGTGATGACGCCAGTGGGGGGCGCTTCGCCATAGCCCACCGCGCCGGTATCGGTGTGGAGCTCTACGATGACGTCCTCCACACTGTTGACAGTGCGCAGGGCGGTTTTGAACGGAACGCGGAGCGGGGTCGAAATGCGGCCCAGCTTGACCTGTGTGATCTTCATGTCAAAACCTCCTTAATGTTCCAGCGGCATGGTAAGGGACATCCGCTGGTAGGCAAAGCGAGGGGAGCCGTCTGCCACATGGATGACGCCGCAGCGGGTAAAACCGGTTTCTTCCAGAATGTGCTGCATGGCTTTGTTGTCGGCGTGGGTGTCGGCGCGCAGGCTCTCGCAGTGCTCCAGACACCAGGTGATGACATCCGCTGCCACGCCCTTGCGCTTGCCCGCCGAGGCCAGCCGATGGATGGTGCCGTAGGGCAAGGTGTCGTTGAGCCACTGGCCGTCCTCGATCACGGCATACGTGGGGTCCGGGCCGAGGATGAATGCAAACACCGCTTCCAGCTCGCCATTGACGAGGTAGACAAACAGGCGGTTGGAATCAATATCCTCTTTCAGCAGCTCTTCCGGCGGGAAGCTGGCGCCCCACTGGGCGGGGTTGCCGGCGGCGGCCATAGCCTCCCGGGCGCGGGCATAGATTTTCAGGATCTCGGGCAGATCCGAGCGGGTCGCTCCACGAAACATACAGTTCCACCTTCTCTTTCCGTGCCGGGGCGCTCCCCGCACACAGCATCATTTTTATCATAATAGCACAATCGGCCCGCAATTTCCAGATTTTGCGGCGCAGGGACCTCTCTGCACAAAAAAAGATGCACTGCACAAAGCGGCAGTACATCTTTCAAGAGGAGCCGGGCGTATTCATGCGCTGGCCCGGACGCGCGGGGTGCGGCGGCGGCGGTACTCCCGGGGGCTGACGCCATACCGCTCATGGAAAAGGCGGTAGAAGTAGCTGGTGTTCTCGTAGCCGACGTAAGTAATGATCTGCTGGATGTTCCAGTCGCTGCGGCGGAGCAGCCGGGCGGCGGTCTCCATCCGGTGCTTCTGCAGCAGTTCTTTGTAGGTCTTGCCCGTCTGGGCACGGACGCACTCGCTGACATAGGCCAGCGAGACGCCATAACTGCGGGCCACGTTGGAAAGGCTTGCTTCCCGGTAATTCTGGGTGATCTCGTGCAATGCCGCCTGGACCAGCGCTTCCCGGCTGACCGTTTCGCCGCGCGCTTCCAGCGGGAATTTTTCGATGTTTGCCATAGAGTGTGTCCTCCATTGTGGTGCGGCGGGCGGGGGACAGGGGGGACGCCGGACGCCCGCCACCACCAGTTACGCCAGCTTCCGCCCGGAAGCTGTTCTGTATGGGATACGAATGGCGCGGGACGAAAATTGCGTTTTTTGTAATTTTCACAAGTTCTTTGCAATGAAACCTCTCCGTCTGCACTGGAGTGCAGACAGCTCCCCTGACAGGGGAGCTCCATTGCGGAATCCAAAAAAGCCGCCGAAGCGTCCCGCCGCGGCAGCTCTTTCCGGAAAGTGAGGAAAACACGAAAAACTCATCCGGGAGAAACACATCTTGAACTTTAAAACAGAGTCTCGTTGTGGTAGCAGCCGGTGCGGACAAACTCCACCCACTCGGCCAGGTTGACAGCGTGATCGCCGATCCGCTCCAGGTACTTGATGACCATGAGCAGATCCAGCGCGGCATCCACCTTGCCGGGGTCGGCAGCGATCTCCCGGGCCAGCGTGTGCTTGATGGCGTTGAAATCGTAATCCACCTCATCGTCAGCGGCGATGACTTTACGGGCGGCCGTCTCGTCCTCTGCCGTGAGGGCGGCAAGGGCTTCCAGGATCATCTGGTGGGCTTTCTGGCCCATCCGGATGGCCTGGCTGACCGCCGGGTCGCCCTCCTTGCGGACGGTGACCAGGTGGGGGATGATCTCGGCGATATCGGCGGCGTGGTCGCCGATCCGCTCCATGTCCGTGACGACTTTCATGGCCGTGGAAATGCGGCGCAGATCGCTCGCCACGGGCTGCTGGCGGAGCAGCAGGGTCATGCAGCGGTGCTCAATGTCCCGCTCCATGTTGTTGATCCGGCCATCGCCCTTGACGATGCCTGCCGCGGCGTCCGCGTCGGCGGTGCAGAGGGCTTCCAGCGCGTCCTCCACGGCGTCGGCGGAGCTGCGGCCCATTTCGGCCAGCGCGGCTTTCAGGGCCTCGAGGTCGGAATCATATTGTGTACGGATGCTCATGGGTTCCACCTCTTTCCAACCTTAACCAAAGCGGCCCGAGATATAATCCTCGGTCCGTTTGTCCTGCGGGGTGCTGAAGATCTGAGCCGTGGGGCCCGCCTCCACCAGCTCGCCCAGCAGGAAGAACGCGGTGCGGTCGCTGATGCGGGCCGCCTGCTGCATGTTGTGGGTGACGATGACCACGGTGTAGTTCTTTTTCAGCTCGCTCATCAGCTCTTCCACTTTCATGGTGGAGCCGGGGTCCAGGGCGCTGGTGGGCTCGTCCATCAGCAGCACTTCCGGCTTGACGGCCAGTGCCCGGGCAATGCACAGGCGCTGCTGCTGGCCGCCGGAAAGGCCCAGAGCGCTCTTTTTCAGGCGGTCTTTCACCTCGTCCCAGAGGGCCGCGCCCCGCAGGGAGCTTTCCACCAGCTCATCCAGCTCGGCCTTGTTCTTCACGCCGTGGAGCTTGGGGCCGTAGGTGATGTTATCGTAGATGCTCATGGGGAACGGGTTGGCTTTCTGGAACACCATCCCCACCCGGCGGCGCAGGGTGGTGAGCTCCATCTCCCGGGCAAAGATGTCCTGGCCTTTGAGCCGGACATCCCCCTCGATGCGGATACCAGGGACCAGATCGTTCATCCGGTTGAGCGTTTTGAGGAACGTGGATTTGCCACAGCCGGAGGGGCCGATGAGGGCCGTGATCTCCCGCTCGCCCACGTCCAGCGAAATATTTTTCAGGGCCTTGAAATCCCCATACCAGAGGTTGAGGTTTTTGGCCGAGATGACAGGGGTTGTATCAGGCATAGTAATCCCTCGATGATTGCTTCTGTTATTGCTTCTGTTTCAGTTTCGTTTTGGCAAGCCGGGCGGCCAGATTGATGGCCAGCACCAGCACCAGCAGCACCGCGCCGATGGCCCAGGCCGAATCAAAGTCGCCATCCTCAAAGGCCCGCAGGTAGAGCAGGACCGAGAGGGTCGCGCCGTTGGAGGTGTAGGCCTTGACGACATTCTGGGCAATGACCTCCGCCGCGCCTGCCGTGAACAACAGGGCGGCACTCTCGCCCACGATGCGGCCCACCGCCAGGATGCAGCCTGTGACGATGCCGTCCACGCTGCAGGGGAGCACGATGGTGCGGATGATGTGCCATTTGCCCGCGCCCAGACCCAGTGCGCCCTCCCGGTAGCCCTGGGGCACCGTTTTGAGGGATTCCTGGGTGGTGCGGATGATGGTGGGCAGGTTCATGATGACCAGCGTCAGGCTGCCGGAGAGCAGGCAGGTCTTGAAGCCCAGCGTCTGGGCAAAGACCAGCATCCCCACCAGACCGTAGATAATGCTTGGGATGCCTGCCAGCGTCTCGTTGGTGAACTCGATCACCTCAATGAGGCGTCGGTTGGTGGCGTACTCGGTCAGATAGACCGCCGCGCCCACGCCCAGCGGCAATACGATGAGTAATGTCAGCAGAATGACATACAGTGTGTTGAGGATGGCGGGCAGGATGCCGTCGGTGCCTTTCAGCACGCTGGCCGTGGTGGTGAGGAACTCCACACGGATGTGGGGGATGCCCCGCGCCAGCACCATGGCGATGATGCCAGCCACCAGTACGATGACCAGTGCAGCCGCCACCCAGACGGCGGCGGTGAAGAAGCGGTTCCAGGCCCTGCGGGAGGGAGAAAATTCCGCATTATTCATTGCGGCTGCCCCCTTTCAGGACGATGTTGAGCACCACATTGATGAGCATGATAAAGAGGAACAGCACCAGCGCGATGCTGAACAGCGCCTGTTTCTGCAGGCCGCTGGCGTAGCTCATCTCCTTGGCGATGGCCGTGGTCAGGAACGTGACGCTCTTGAAGAGGCTGGTGGGCATGTTGGGGCTGTTGCCGGCCACCATCATCACGGCCATGGCCTCGCCGATGGCGCGGCCGATGCCCAGCACGATGCCGGCGGCAATGCCGCTCTTGGCGGCCGGGACGCTGATCTTGAACCAGGTCTCGGTGTCCGTCGCGCCCAGCGCCAGGCTGCCCTGCTCGTACTCCGGCGGCACGGCGTTGAGGGCCGTGACCGACACCGAGACGATGCTGGGCAGGATCATGATGGACAGCACCACGATGGCCGACAGCAGGCAGGCACCGGAGGCCTTGCCAAAGGTTTTGGCCACGGCGGGCACCAGCACCTGCATTCCCAGCAGGCCAAACACCACGCTGGGGATGCCGGAGAGCAGCTCAATGGCCGTGACCACCACGGCACGCACCCGGGGCCCGGCGGCTTTGGAAAGGAACACCGCCGTCAGCAGGCCGACAGGCACGCCGATGAGGGTCGCCCCCAGCGTGCCGTAGATGCTGGAAAGCAGGAACGGCAGGATGCCGAATTGGGGGTCTGCCGCGGTGGAAGCCCACTCGGTGCCGAACAGGAACCGGAACAGGCCGATCTGCCGGATGGCCGGCACGCCCGAGAGGATCATGTAGGCCGAGATGAGGACGACGCAGCCCACCGCCAGGATGCCGCAGAGGAAGAACAGGAAGTTCATGATGGCTTCCAGCCACTCTGCCGCGTTGCGGGGCAGCTCCAGCCGCCGCAGGGAAGAAACGGTTTGTTTCATATCGATCACTTTCTTTTGCAAAAGTGGAACTTACTCGTTGACGGGCACGGCACCGGCAGTACGGATCAGATCCGCAGCGTCCGTGCTGGTGGCAAAGTCGAAGAATGCCTGCGCCTGCTCGGACAGGGGAGCGGAATCGTTGGTGACGAAGACGAACGGGCGCTGGATCTTGTAGGTGCTGTCCTTGACGGTATCCTCACTGCACTCCACGCCCTCCACGGTGACAGCCTTGACGGTATCGCCGACGGCAGACAGGGAAGCGTAGCCGATGGCCAGGGGGTTGGCCTCCACAGCGCTGATGACAGCGCCGGTGGCCGTCAGCTCCTGGGCATACTTGCAGGCGTCCTTGACGTCCACGATGCTCTCAAAGCCATCGCGGGTGCCGGAACCAGCCTCGCGGCCCACCAGCACGATCTCGCCGTCGTCGCCGCCAACCTCAGACCAGTTGGTGATCTCGCCGGTGAACATCTGCTTGAGCTGATCGACGGTCAGGTCTTCCACCTTGCTGTCCTTGTTGACGATGATGGCGATGCCATCCAGTGCAATGGTGGTGCCGGTCACGCCGGTCTCATCGGCTTTCAGTGCGCGGGAAGACAGGCCGATGTCCAGCGTCTGATCGGTTGCACCGGTGATGCCAGCGCCGGAACCGGTGGGGTCATAGCTGACGGTGACGCCGGGCTGGACTTCCGCAAAGCCCTCGGTCAGGGCAGCGATGACGTTCTTCATGGAAGTAGAACCACCGGTCGCCACATTGCCGGAGAGGTCACCGGCTGCGGAAGCGGCCACAGAAGAAGCGGCCGTGCTGGAAGCAGCGGCAGAAGAAGCCGTGGTGGAAGAAGCGGAGCCGCCGCAGGCGGACAGGGCAGCGGCGGCAGCCACAGCACCACAAACGGTCAGGAACGAACGGCGAGTGATCTTTTTCATCATGTTTTCCTCCGATTTTCTCAGTACAACTGTTTTCCAAATTCCGGGCACTTTTTCCGCCCGGGGTCTCTCATTGTGTTTTCCTTGGGAACACCATGATTGTACTCCAACCGCCGCCCCGCCGCGACCATGACCACGCAAAATCGAAGTAAAGCTTTGCGCTATGGTTTTACGCCAATGTAACCGTTTGGTAAAGCCGCTTTGAAAATCCTCGCCCTTGATTTTACATTTCCCGCCAGAATGCCGAAATCCCGCCCTTTTCTTTGTGGGTTCTGCCAGCCCGCCGCGCTGCAAAACGCAAAAAGCCGCCCGGCGGCTCTTGGAAAAGAGCACACCGGGCGGCATGGATATTTTTAAGGGTATAAAATGCTTACTCTACTTTGGATGTAAAATCCCCGCCATCACAATCTGTAAAGACAGCCTTTTTGCCATTATACGCAAATGTCGTCACGACCTTGCAGCCTTCCATGTACAGTCCTTTGCCGACTGCCACCAGTTTAAAGTCCTTGACCTCATATTTTTCGCCAGCCGGAGCACTGCCGTTTTCGCCTACATAGGTCATCGGATATTCCTTGCCGTTTTTATCCGTGAGCACACCCGTAATAATGACTTCACAGTTACTGCCGATGCCGCCGTAGGTCACAGCCTTTTTACTGTTATTCCGAATCTCGCAGGTCGGCTGGTAGGTCACATCGTTTTCTTGGCCACCGACACCATTGGTCCACGCACTTGCGCTCATCATGAATTTCACGTCTCCGATGGCTGCCGACACCGAATCCATATCTTTCAGATTGTCGATCACATCACAGCCCGTCAGAGAGCCGGACATCGCAACAGCCAGTGCCCCCGCACCGGCGAGCTTGAGAAACGAGCGGCGGGTAAGTTCTTTTTTCATCATTTCATTCCTCCTCTGGAAAATGGATGATTCCTGTCTTCATCATACCATGCGTACCACACTTGTCAAGAAGCAAAAAGCCGCCCGGCGGCTTCTTTTGCAGAAGCGCCGGGCGGCAGGAATCTATTTTTGATTTATGCAGTTTTCAGATTAATTTTCTTGTTTTTCAAATCAACCACAAAAGTCTGAGTCTGGCCGGACAGCGTAATGCTGAACTCCAGTGTTTTCTCGCCGGAAATGGCTGCATTGTATGCGGTCTCGTCGGTGGTAGTAAATTTCGGCAGACAGTCAACCGTTTTGCCCTGAATGAGGTTTACACGCTTGTTCTCGTCCAGCTTAAATTCTACATCGCCGACTTTCAGTGCAAACATCTCTTTATAGCTCTTGTTGTTGAATCCGCTCTTCTTGCCCTTGATGTTTACTTCCGGAATCACAAAGCCATAAGGATTCTTCTTTTCGTTCATCCAGCCATAGCTCTGCAAAGACAGATAAACTGTATATTCACCAATGGTGTAACCATCGCCTTTGCCGCCGCCACAGGCGGTCAGCAGACCGGATGCGGCCGTTGCCACGGCCAGTGCGGCAGCGCCTTTGAGGAAGCTGCGGCGAGATACTTCATATCCCATAAAAAATCCCTCCTGAATTTTTCCAAAAACTACAAGTCACGCCCTTATGTTACCACTTTGGGGCGTGGTGTCAAGCGTCCTTTTTTCGGTCCGAATTTCAGTGGTGATACAGCGTCAAAAAACGCCGCTCCGGCGGGTGCAGCGGCACTCCACACAGGGCGGCGGTTCTGTTTTGTGTTCTGCTCAGAGCAGCTGGGCGGTGGTTCCGTCCGGGCGGTAGAGCTCGATGTACTGCCGCCACTTGGGCTCCCCGATGACACGGCGGTAGCAGTCGGCCAGCGCGCGGCAGGCATCCTCCGCGCCCATGGGCTGCTGCCC
>UMCB01038925.1_pt1 | contig 13768 bp, 9 predicted proteins | sample 1964151 | NCBI WGS metagenome assembly UMCB01 (sample SAMEA4835960, study PRJEB28245) | human gut metagenome | biome: gut microbiome; material: fecal sample | place: Denmark | collected 2008
TCGATGTATAGACAAAACTAGTAACGGGTAAACCTCATCAATTTACCCGCTTTTTTTATGCCTTCTATTTAACTATTGGGAGTGTTTTGAGGTTTCCGTGAGGATGGTTTGTCCAAGTTGTAAAAAGAGAAGACCTTCATCGAAAGCACCTGCATCTAAGAATATCTGTGATTACATCTCGGACGCCTAAGAACAAAGAGACTTAATGTTTTTTTGTTTTATTGTGCTTTTACAAACAAACGAAGCAAACTTTGGAAGTTCTTAGTTTCATGAAGTTAGAACAAATTATTTTCGTAAAAGAAGCTGTTACTTTCATATTACGAGAACAAGATATTTTGCTAAAAGAAGTTGTTAGTTTCATGAAAACAAAATGTGTCTCTCCAAAACTAACAACTTCCATTGTTGGTCTTTTTTTTATGCCTTTTAGCTCGTTTTCCTTAAACTAAGCGTTACTTTTATAAAACTGATTCAGTGAAATGACCACATTTTCCTTAAACTAAAAACTTCTTTTAGAAAACTCATACAGTGATTTGGCACCAAAACGGTTAAACTAAGAATTACGTTTAGAAAAGTGAAACAGTGATTTGACATGTTTCCATTAAACTAAGAAGTTCCAAAGGTTTTTATAGGTTTTTTCAAGAGAGGTGTCGCAGAGGCTAAAGTTTATTGGGTAATTATCTGATAATTCTTCGATAACTACCACATCGTTCTCATATTCATTTATTCTAGCACATGCGTTTTACATGCGTAACCGCAATTTGAGGTTGAAAAGTTTTCGTAGGGATTTCTCAGAGGTATAAAAAAAAGAACGTCGTTGTTGCTTAAATAATCATCATCGGCATCCAGAATCATTACAGGAAGAGCACTACGTTGATAACTGTCTCTTGTTCAAATTGAAGTGTCATTCAAGAATGATGTTATTTTACCTGAGTTATTTAAATCTACAACTTTTCCAATATCATCTACACTAGGTAAATATACATGACGGTTGATAGTGCTGTACATTTGACCGTTGTATCCAGTTTGTTGTTTAGCATCTGGGGAATTATTGGAATATGAAGCTTGTTTGATATTTGTCGGTTGAATAGCTGTTTTCATTGTAGAAGATAAAGCACTGTACCAACTGTTTTCTAGGTAATTGTCAATTTCACTACCTTGATATGTGTTGAAATTTTGACCGTCTGCACGAGCAGATGATTGAAATGCTCTATTTCCAATGCTATCTTTTCTCATAACTAAATATTTGCCATCATCAGTCTGAGACATGACGATATAATCAGAGCCTTCAATATTTAGAACTGTACCAGTAGAATAGTTTTTCTTAGTCCAATGAGCAAACAGTTCAATATCTGTATCAAGTGTAATAAATACATCGCCTACATAATAAGTTCCTGCCGAGCTTGATGTATAAAAAACTAATGAACAAGGACCAGATAATATAGCGTCTGTTAATGTGGTATAAACAGTGATAGCTTTCCATTTTGAATCTGTTTTTAACTCATATGGTGAATATGCCGTGGTATTTTCAAGTCCCCAGCAATCAAATGTCATGGGAGAATCTGATTTGATTTTAAAAGACAATTGTACTTTTTTACCACATAATGCAGCAATAGGGTATGAACTTCTGTAACTATAATTATAAAGCACGCCCGAATATGACCCCCTATAGCTGTTGTTTTCAACTTGTGCAGGACTTATAGTTATTTTTTTGCATTTACCATACTTTAAGGATGAATCATTGACCCAATCATTATCTGTAATTTTCCCATCAAAAACCTTATAACTATTACCGTAAAAAAGATATTCTGCCATATTTTGTCCGGCATCACCACGAAGAATGTTTGTTCCTTCTATGTTCTGATATACATTATTTTGCCAATACTGTGTTCCATTTACAGCTGAACCATCAGCATTATAAACTTTGGTTCCACCTGCTTCATCTGTATACCATCCGTCAAAATCATACCCTTTACGAGTAGGAGTATAGGAGCTTATATTGACATTTGCTGTACTGTCGTACACTAACTTATCAGTAGCTGTTTTGAAAGTACTGTTATCACTAAAGGTGCCTCCGTTAGCGTTCAGATTCAACTGTGATTGGATTGGAGTCCAGTCTGGATACAAGTTTATCGTTACATCATTTTTCTTAAACTCAGAAAGTACTTTAGCTGCTTCAGCTAAGTCTTGTGATTTTGCATACACATTGCTTCCTGCGTTTACTTTTACTGTGCTTGTCGAACTTCCTACAAGATACATGTTGTTACACGTATATCCTGTACGTTTGAAACGATCTGCATCATCTAAACCATATTGAGGGAAATCTGCATTATATTTGTATTCTTTTATCATATAAGTATTATTAGGGTCTATACTAAAATCATTGTTTGAACTAGTATAATTTTCCTCTGATGAATTGTATTTCTGAGCCCCATTTGGATAGTAATTAATCTTTAGTTTGTTCGTATAGAATTTAAGAGTTGTATAAGCTGATCTATAAATAGTTGTTTTATCAGTAAACTTGTCCGAATAACCTTCCCATTCAATGTTTTCACCTGCGACACCTTTAGTTGGACCTTTTAGAGATTCCTCATAATGATATCCATCTAAACCTCGTATATTCTTTAATTCCCAAGTTGAACCATAAGGGATGCAAGTACAAAAATCATCGACATCTTTTTTTATGAGTTTTCCATCTACATACACATCAAATATCCCATAACCCGACAACGATCCATCACCAGCTCCTCCTCCATCGAGACTCCCGTTAACATCGAGTCGATATTCGTATTTCTTACCCGTGATACCAAACGTCAAAGAATCTGTATAATATCCACTGACTTTCGTATTCGTTTTTGATACGATATTGAACTCTTCGTTGAGGGGAATGTCGGATGTTGATCGACTGTTATCTATTGAGAATGATTTCTTGTCTATGTTGTACGGAAGTTCTCCGTTTTTATCCTTGAGTTTGTACCCATTCTTTGATTGTATTGATACATCAATTGTTGACTGGGCTTTTACTTTGCCTGTTACGGCAAAGGAGCCTTTTCCTGTGTTTTTGTCGATGTTTACTTCGCTAGGAATCATAACGGTATATCTGGAGTTGTCGATTTCAGGATTCACGTTATTTTGTGCATTTGCAATGTGGATGCCACCAAGTGCCATTCCCGCAAACATCAGTCCACTCATTAATGATATTTTTGTTGTGTTTTTCATATCATTACAAATACCTCCTTATGCATACATAAAGCCATACTTCGTTTCTTACTTAACTTTACGTATTACAGTGAACCACGAAAAAATACTCGATTGATTTGAGAGCGTTCTCGTCAGATATTTATAATGGGTTATACAGTTGCTACTTCTGGTACATGCGGTTTATATCAGAATCCGATGTTATGTGAAAAACTGGCGAGAAAAACGAGGATATTTTTAAAGTAAAATGGGCAGTTAAAACTGCCTGTTTTTCACAAAACAAATATACTTATTTTTAGTTATCCAGATTTTTAGAGTCTGTGAAAACTGTTCTTTGATTTTTAACACTATTTTTTATAATCTTCCAAATGAATCTGTTTTGATTGATTGACAATTACCGAGCTATTCTAGTATATTTAATCCATAAAGCAGATACAAAAACCGCAGATGTGCAGGTGAACAGACATGAAAAATATCCATAGCATTGAATTTTATACTGGAAGCAAGGAAGAACTGCTTCCCGGTTTTGAAAAAGATTTTCCCTATATCGCTTCAAGGGCAGAACTTGACAAGTATATCGGACATTATGTACCGTGGCACTGGCACAAGACAGTGGAACTTTTTTATATGGAAAGTGGTAGCATTGAATATGATACGCCGGGAGGAAAACTGTTGTTTCCGGCTGGAAGCGGTGGCATAGTAAATTCCAATGTACTCCATATGACAAAAGCAATATCGCAGAAAGAAAAGAATATACAGCTACTTCATATTTTCGATGTTTCCCTACTTGCCGGGGAACAGGGAAGCAGGATTGAACAAAAATATATTGCGCCTATCATAACAGCCCCACAGATTGATGTAATTCCGCTTTTTCCAGGCAATGCAGAAGAAGAAAGGATTTTGAAACTGCTTGCCGCTTCATTTCGTTTATCCAGTGATGAATTTGGATATGAAATAAAACTGCGGGAAACCCTAACAGAAATATGGCTCATGCTTTTTGAACTATCCCGTCCTATGCGTGAAAAAAAGGGGGAACATAATAAAAGCAACGATAAAATAAAGCTGATGATGATATATATTCACGAACATTACAGAGAGAAAATCTCTATCCCGGAACTTGCGGCAGCTGCATACCTAAGCGAAAGGGAGTGTTATAGAGTGTTCCATGACTGTCTGCACATGACACCCGTAGAGTATATAAAGGCTTACCGTCTGCAAGCTGCCTGTCAGATGCTAGCAAAGGGGCAGGAAGCAGTTACCGTTATCAGCCATGAGTGCGGTTTGGGGAGTAGCAGTTATTTTGGAAAGGTTTTTCGAGAATACACACATTGTTCACCTACAGAATATCGGAGAAAATGGCAGAATAGTGATAGATAATGGCAGAAAAGAAATATTTTTTCTATTCCTTTTGCATTATAATGATACCTGTAAAGTAAATTCGTCATTTACAGGAGGTGAGTGCAAAGTGGTAAAACTGAACATTCTGAACATGAAAAATTTTTTTAGATACGGTCAATAGCTATTCCGGCAAAGTAAATATGCTCTGCCCGGATGGGAAAAAACAAAACATCAATGGGGAAGAAAAGATACAGGGCAGTTTGTGGCGGCAATACTCCCAAAACAAAAACTGTTTGCGGCTTGTTTTAGAAGTTCCGAATCCAACGGACTATATGAACATTGTTTCGTACTATGCCTGGGATTGCTGATTTATCTGTAAATATTTCATCATAAAGGGCTGGACAGTTTATCTTCCAGCCCCGCCCTTTTGAAAGGAGTTAAAAATGGAGTTGAACATTCAGACCGCAGAACTGGCATTAAGGGAAGCGGCAGAATCCAATCCGGGAGCATGGGCAGAACATTCCCGGTATGTAGCCGAAGCCTGTAAAAACATTGCGTCACACTGTAAAGATTTATCTTCTGAACAGGCGTATATTTTCGGGCTGTTACACGATATTGGACGTTATGCCGGAGTGAGTTCGGAAAGGCATCTGATAGACGGCTATCGTTACTGTATGGAGCGCGGATGGGAAAAAGCTGCACAAATATGTATATCCCACGCATTTATGATACAGGATATTGCCACATCTATCGGTGTGTTTGATGTTAGTGATGAGGATTACCTGTTTATGAAAGAATTTGTTGCAAATGCGGTATATGATGATTATGACCGTCTTGTACAGTTATGTGACGCATTGGCTATGCCTTCGGGGTTCTGTCTTTTGGAAAAGAGATTTGTAGACGTGACAATGCGATACGGCATTCACCCAGCGACAATAGACAGATGGAAAAAGATTTTAGAGATTAAAGAACGGTTTGAGGATCAGATTGGCTGTTCTATCTATGCCCTGCTTCCGGGCGTTATGGAAAACAGTTTTCGTTAAGGGGGGATATTGTGTATTACGAATCCAGTGATTTTTTGGAAACAGCGGACAGCGATACGTTAAAGCAGATTGCCCGCACAAGGGAATTAACACGGAAATATTATTTTTCTGATTATGGAGATACAGAAAAACGCACTTCCATTCTTCGGGAGCTGTTAGGCGGAATAGGGGAAAATGTGGCAATCGACACGCCTTTTCATTGCGACTATGGAAAAAATATTTTTTGGGGAAATGATGTGATTGTCAATATGAATTGTACCTTTGTGGATAACAAAACTATCCGAATTGGCGACAGGGTATTGATTGCGTCAAATGTGCAGATTTATACATCTACACACCCTGTCTTACCACAGGAAAGGTTTGTGCCGGATTGGAGGGAACGTCAGACAACATTTTTTAGAACCTATGCACGTCCGATAGAAATAGAAAGTAATGTCTGGATTGGCGGCTGTATTCTTCTGCCCGGGGTCACTATAGGAAAAAACAGTGTGATAGGGGCTGGAAGTGTAGTTACCCGCCCTATCCCGCCTAATTGTGCTGCAGTAGGAAATCCATGCAGGGTGATACGTTATTTTGATACAGACAGGGAAAGGTGACAGCATGAAGTATAAGCATATCGTTTTTGACATTGACGGCACTCTGATTGATACGGAATATGCTGTATTACATTCTTTACAGGAAACTATAAAGGAATTGTCCGGGAGAGAGATACCATGTTCTGAACTAAGATTTGCGTTAGGGATTACAGGAACAGACGCTTTGAAAAAACTTGCGATAAAAGACACTTCCTATGCGATAGAATTATGGGATAAAAATATGCGTAACTATACAAATAACATTAAAGTATTTGACGGAATCGTTGAATTATTGAAAAATCTTCTAAGTCTGGATTATGAAATGGGGATTGTCACATCAAAGACAAGGGAAGAATTTACACATGATTTTTGTCCGTTTGGTATCAGTCATTATTTCAAAACAATCGTATGTGCAGACAATACACAGGAACATAAACCCAATGCCGCACCGATTTTGAAATATGTGGAATTATCAAAAACAGACCATAGGAAAGTACTTTATATCGGAGATAGCAAATATGACAGTAAATGTGCGGAAAATGCGGGAATTGATTTTGCTTTAGCAGTATGGGGCAGTCATAATAAGCACATAAAAGCAGATTATTTTTTAGAAAAACCTGCCAATCTGTTATCTGCTATCACTTCAGAGAAATTTTATTAGCGATGAAAGATCGAACGAAAATGACTCCGAGGTATATTAAAAAAACTTGCTTGATCAATTATGGTGATTTTGATTAAGTAGCCTGTATGTAAAATAAAGCATACAGGCTACTTGTGGTTTACAATTCTGTTTCAAAATGTTGTCTCTTCAAAACTAACAACTTCCATTATGAAGTCTTTTTTTACGCTTATTTTCCGTTTTACAAGAACTTAAAGGCCTCTATAAGAAATCCAATCAGTAAGAAATGACTTTTTTTAACCAAAGTAATAATCACCTAAGCAAAACCAAAACAGTGCAAACGTGTCAAAACGGGAAAACTAATAGGGAACTGATAGGAGAGAGACATTAAAAAACAGAACCTCTATAATGAGATTCTGTGTTGTGTTATTTGTAGTTAACAGAGCCTGTTACCGTGTAGTCTATTTTTGAAAGATCTATGACAAAGGCAGGTGCAATATGATAAGTATATTGAGTGGGACTATTATCTAAACATCCATAAAAAGCGTTTAAATGCAAAGCATTTGCTTTTTTAGAATCAACGTCTCTAGTCCATATTGAATATATTTCAGTATCATTGACGGTTTTCAAATATGTCTTAATTGAGTCTTTGTTGTTTAAATTAATGAATTGTCCTAGTTCTTCCATATTCGGCAAATATACATGTCGCTGAAGGACTGTATAAGTTTGAGCATTGTACCCGACGTCTGAGATACTCCAATCATCTAATATTGAATCAAACATGTTTGAAGGGGAATTATAAGCCGTTTGTTTAATGTCACTTATTTGAATAGCATTCTTAACTTCATTTGAAAGCCTTTCATACCAATCATTTTCCAAATACTTATCAATTTCGCTGTTTTCATAGGTATTTGTATATTTCCCATCTGAACGTAAATATGTATTTGAATCATATGATTCATTAAAAGCTCGCATCCCAACAACTTTCCTTTTTAATAACAAATATTTATTACGCTCTTTATGCTGTAACATAATATAATCATTATTGTCTATGTTGACAATTGTACCAGGAGTATATATTTTTTCGAAAGCCCATCGTTGAGCAAACGTTCCATTATCATAATACAATTGTACAACTCCATAATCTCCACCGTCTAAAGTAGCATTAGATAAATCTAAAACAAAATTAGGATTGACAGCAGAAATTATTTGATATTTGCCATTTTTGTTTACAACTATCCACTTTTGAGCATATGTGCCATTTTCACTATACAATTGAATTTTTCTTTTACTTGAAGCATAGGCACCCTCTAAATCAAGATATTTCCCTGTCTTTCTGTTTTTAAACATCACAAAACCGCTCGAGTCATGTTCTATCTGCCAAAAAGCATATTCAGAAGAATCTTCTTTTTTTAGCAATATTTGATTTTCATCATCAGAATTTTCCAAACGTGGCTTTAAATTATAATCTGAAAAGCCTGATATCCCTGAATATATTTTATAAATTCCATCAGGGAGAGTGCTTGCATTTTGTTTTGCTAGCGTTTCGACAGGCGGTCCCCATGAAGCAACAATTTTTAAATCTTGTGTCATAGTAGAACTACTTAAAATCAAATAACTGGTTTGCCAATCATTACCATTACTTATAGCATACCAACCATAGAAACGATATCCGTCTTTATTTGGTGTTGGCAAATTTCCAATTTGGTTTCCTTCTGTTATTGTTCTAGATGTTTCAGAAACCGTGCCTCCATTTGCATCAAAAGTTAAAGTGTATTGTTTTTTCCATTGAGCAATAGCTGTAATGGTATCGCCATCTATGGTCGTTGCATTACATGTACCTTCGTTGTCATTATAAATATATTTTTCAACTCCTGCTGGTTGTTCATTATCTTTATACCATTGCAAGTTGTTATATTGCCCGTTGTTATAAAGATAATATATTTCTCCATTGATTTTCTTGCTAAAAACCCAGCCAGAAAAAGAATATCCTGATTTTTTAAAAGTGTTTTTTCTTAAGTGAACAACACCAGACTCAGCACTTGACGCATGATAGATGTGTGTTGTGTTCTCCATAACCCCACTATCGGCACCGTTTCCATCATATTTAATTGTATATGAAATTGGAGACCATTGAGCGACAGCTGTAATCACATCTTTGTCGACGGTAGTTGCGTTAGAAGTTCTTCTTTCGTCTTCGTATAAGCATTTCTTAGTTCCAGAAAGTTGAGTGCCTTCTTTGTACCACTGCCAGTTGTCATAAAGATAATATGTTTCTTTATTAATCACTCGAGTTAAATACCATCCTTGAAACTGATATCCCGTTCTAGTGAATGCATTTTTCCTAAGCTTCGTCACACCGTCCATATTGTCTAATTTATAGTATTTATGCACAGTGTCCGCCATAGACCCATTTCCACCGTTAGAGTTGTATTTTACTGTATAGGTATTTGTATCAAACTTAAGAAAAATGCTTGAATACAATATACCTTTACTGTTTTCAACATGTTTCGTGTCGATTCCGATTTTACCTTTTAATGGAAAGTTGTTTAGATTATTCTCTCCATCAGAAGCCCCACTGTAATGATGACCTGTTGTTCCTTTGATATCTTTTATCTCATAGGTATCTCCATAGTGAACTGTACCACCCCAGTCACTAACATCATCTGCAACTTTTTTACCGTTGATATAAATATCAGCAGTACCATAATCATGAACAGAATAATTGTTTACACCGTCTAAAATTGAATTCAAATCAAGTTTATATATGTATACATTGCTTTCAATATTGAACGTCAACTTATCCTTATAACGTCCACTAAAATTCATATCAGTATGACTTAAAGTTGCATCAAAATTCTCATTAAAACTTTTCACATCCAATGACTTTATATTGTCAACACGAAATGATTGTTTAGCCAAAGTATAATCAATGGATTTACTACCACATTTCAGCTTGTAGCCATTTTGAGAATTGACCGTTACATCTAATTTGGTCTGTGCATCCATTTTACCAGTTACTGCAAATGAGCCTTTAACACTATCTTTATCTATATCAACATCAGATGGGATTGTAATCGTATATCCAGACGTATCAGTTGCCTGATTATTAATAGCTTCAGCCTTTACAATATCTACATCACCACAGGCAATTGATCCTAAGATTAAGAAACCACATAATGTTATAAATTTCTTGATGTTTTTCATCTCATCACAAATACCTCCTTACTGTTACATTGAACCACAATTCGAATCCAAACAATTTCTCAGCATTTCTATGGATAAACACAAACAAAATCCTTGCAATACAAACAAAATTCACGTCAACTCTTCTGAAAGACCTTCTCATAACTTTCGAATCTATATCCAGATCAAAACATTACTATGCAAAGTGTGTAAATGAATAGGAAGTTAAGGGAAAGAGCAGGGAAAATGTTTGTTTTTAGGTTTTACGCCAGCGTAAACTCATTAATAGACGGGAAATTGTTTGGGTTTAACGGGATTTTGTTTGTTTTCATTATGGATGATATACTAGAAGCAGGGAAATGGTGAGAATATGAAAAGAAATAGGTTGATGACAGCTATCTTGATAACTTCATTGATATTGTCTGGATGTGCTGCTTCTAAAAATGATAATGATAAGAAAGTTGATGAGAAAGTCTCTCATAAAGAGCGAGATAAATCCAAATCAAAGAAAAAAGAGGCAGAAAAGAAAGCTAAAGAAGTTAAGGAAACTACGGAAGAAGCATCGCAAGAACAGGAAACGCAAGCTAGTCTGGTTCAAGAAACGCCTGTTGCTACGGGGATTTCGAGTATGTTTACAGATGATGAATTGTTTGCTTTTGCTGATGAAACTGTAAACACATTTTATGCAGAACGTATGTCGTATATCTGTGGGACTCAATTTTCGGTGGGAGAAGGTTCATATCGAAATGATGACGGTTATTATGTAGCTGTATCAGATCCACGAATTCAAACATATGATGATATAGAAAACGTTTATTACCAGAAGTTTTCGAGAAGATATCCAATCTGCTACGATAAGCCATACAACTTAAGTCCACTGACAAAGCGACCTTTTATTGTTATTGATGGTCAACTGTATGAAGCATATTCTGCTATATGTATTAACGGAATCGGATGTAAATATACAGTAGGAGAAATCATTAAGAAAACGGACGATGAATTCTGGGTAAGACTTAACAACTATTGCGAGCTTGACAATTCCACTAATCAAACAGACATTACCTGCTCGTTTGTATGGGAAGATGGTGGATGGAAATACGGTGATTTTAACAATCCTGAATTCTATAAAGTGGGATGATGTTTTTATTTGGCTATGACTTGTTTGATAGGAACGATATCAGGCAAGTCTTTTAATCCAAATCTTTATCAGGTTTGGCTTTTTATATTCTTGATTTTCATCTATTTAAGAACTATAGTATCCATGAATTAGAAACATAAATATATAGATGTTCTTTTGCTTGTATTTAAATACACTAATTCAAGATATTTATCATCCAAAATTGTTTGATAAAGAAAGAAGGCTTTAATCATGAAATTATTCAAATATATTCTCTGCTTATTTTGCGCTATATCTTTAACAGCTTGTCACCAAGATGAAAAGCAAGATTTTTGGGAAGCTACCATTGATGCTGTTCAATCCAAATCCAAAGATAATGCGTACTTAAAAAACAACTGGAATATTGGTATAAGTTCAGACGAAGGCAAAAAGCATCAAAATATGGCTGCCCGCTATATCGTAGAAAACGACAATGAAACAACTACTACCATATTTGCTTTGCAAAACCAAAATGATAAAGAATATATATCCTATACATATACAACAGATGTAATTGAAGATACAAAAGAATATCAAAAGACAATAACTATTAATTCAACGAATAAGAAATATACAAAGTATGATATCCAATATAATTACTACGAATTTGAGAATGGAAACTACACATATGGAGAAGACGCAACTGGCTCAATATCAATCAATAAAGATGGCATTACATATGATAATGTTCCACTTTTAAATGAAGCAATCCAAAGCTGCTGTACAATAATTGATGATTTCCAGGAAGAATTTGATATCGATTATGAAGAATATGATTTTGATCCTCTACCATATCAAATGAAGGATTTGAATATTCCAAGTATAGATGAGATTCAGGAGGAAACCGCAACTTCTACAGACTACTATGGAGAACAAAGAATCAACGCAAAAGGATATACACTTGTTGATTGTTTAAGTATTGATAAAGATACAAATGAAGCAACCTATTCAACTTTCAATTACGAAAGACAGAGTGATGAGGAATCAATTCCATGTACACTTTCATTACAAGGTAATAACATTTATCTATTGACGCCAGATATGGATATTGATTTTACTTACTATATTTATAAAACAGACGACACCGTTTACATGTATTCCATAGACTATTCAAGTAATGAAATCATTGAGGATATTACCAACAACGGCGGAAATATGGCCGAGCAAGTTTTAAAAACCACAAATGACAGCTTACGAAAAAAGATTGCAGAACAATAAAAGCTAAACTATTTCTCGATTGTTTTAAGAACGCTCTCGTAGAACGAAAGTTGCTTTTATAACTAATCCTATGAAAACATTATTTCCAAAGTGTGCAATTTGTCGTTGTTGGTTTTCGAGGACGTTGTGAGAGAAATCGAGAAAGGAGAAGGGTATAAAAAAAGGACTCCATTTAAGGAATCCTAATGTGATATATCGTGTTTTATCCGATTTCTCTAGTATAAGCATACACAATTTTCGGAGCTTCAGCAGCCTTTGCAGTTGTTTCGGTATAATACTGAGTCAGTTTGGAAGTATCGTTCAATTTTCGAGCTTCTTCAGAAAGTGTCTTAATAGTTCGGTTTACATCTTTCAAGACTTCATATAATGAGTATTGATTATCTCGAATCTTTTCCAAGTTATCAACAATATCTGATGATTTGTTTATGATTAGGTTTTGCCTTAGCTCGGTTTCATTCAGTTTTTCACAGTATTACAGTGGTGTTATAAAGCAATATAGGTTTTTATAAGTTTTTATTGGTAATATGATGATACTACAAATTTTTTTGTATGAAAATTAAACACGATATATTTCCTCTCTACAAACCACTTATATTTTGTGTTAAAATAAATTAATAAATCGGAAGTTGTAAGAGAGATACGATATAAGTTTATATGTTTGATGGAAAATAGGAGAAATTGAATGCAAGGAAATGATATAACGAAGAATAACATAAAATATAATAGATTTACCAAAATAGCAATTGTTATTATGGTTATAGTTTTTATAACAAATTTTTTTGTGTCCGATTGTAATTTGCTTTGGATGTTCTTATCTGGAGGAGGTAAGGTAGTTGATTATACAAGTGTATCATATGCAACTGTTTTTAGGGATTTTCAACTATTTCGTCTAATTACATATGGATATACGCAGACTGCCGTATGGCACTTATTAGCAAATCTTTTGGGATTATGGTATGTAGGTCTGTATTTTGAAAAAAAGATTGGAACAATATGGTTTGTACTAGTTTATCATATTGGCTTAATTTTTGCTGGTATCATACTTATTGTGTTATATCCTAGTGGCTATCAATACGGAGCTTCACCAGCAATATTTGCTTGCATAGGTGTACTTGCAAATTGGCTTGTAAAAAATAGAGAATTATGGGACGAATATAAATTGCAAAAAGGATTCTACTATTTAATGGGTTATTTTGTTTTATCTAATATGTTAGGCGTGCCTACATTAATATTTCATTTCATGGGATTTGTTGTGGGATTTTTGTTAGGGTTTATGGTGAAAGAAAAAGCACGCTAAACTTTCAGTTTGTCGATGTATAGACAAAACTAGTAACGAGTAAACCTCATCAATTTACCCACTTTTTTTATGCCTTCTATTTAACTATTGGGAGTGTTTTGAGGTTTCCGTGAGGATGGTTTGTCCAAGTTGTAAAAAGAG
>UMCB01021153.1_pt1 | contig 13738 bp, 9 predicted proteins | sample 1964151 | NCBI WGS metagenome assembly UMCB01 (sample SAMEA4835960, study PRJEB28245) | human gut metagenome | biome: gut microbiome; material: fecal sample | place: Denmark | collected 2008
AACGGTTTAGCGCATCGATCATCTGGCTGGTGAACACAACTGTGGTCTCAGGCGTGCGCAGCAAAGTGCGCTCATATTCACGCGCTGTTTCCAGACACTCTGCAGAAGGTTCCATATCGCGGGACAGAACCAGCGCCGGAATTTCATAGGAAAACAGATTGGAATAGCTCTTCCGCGCTCCTCCAACAACAGACGAAGCAACTCAAACTCAGTCTTGGTGAATGGCACATCCTCTCCATCCACACTCACCGACTTTTTGTCGAGATTGAGCAACAGACCCTGATAACTGATGACTGCCGGTTCCTCTGCTCCTTCCAACCTGCTGGCTGTACGGCGCAACACGGCACGCACCCTAACCATTACCTCACGGATAGAGAATGGTTTGGAGATATAATCATCGGCACCCAGGTTGAAGCCTGTCACCGTGTCGTTTTCCGTATCACGAGCTGTAAGGAAGATAATAGGAATATGGGCCGTCACCTCACTGTTCTTCAGTTGCTTGGCAAGCTGAAAACCACTCATTCCTCCCATCATCACATCGAGGAGCAAGAGATTGTAAGACGCAATGTCTTTCTCCAAAGCCTCTTCTGCCGAATTGGCGGTCTCTACCTGATAACCTTCAGTCTCAAGATTGAACTTCAGGATTTCACAGAGATCCTGCTCGTCGTCGACTACTAATATTCTGCTGTCTTTTTCGTCCATAATCGAAACATTTAATATTACGGGGGCAAAGTTACAACTTTTATTTTGTAACATGCGTTACATTTGATTACAATTCTGTGTCATTTTACCAAAAAGCAAAAGGGGAAACCTACCATCCCTGGCCAGTTCCCCCATATATATAGTTCTCAAAACACTTTCCAATTGCTAAACACTTAATTTTATTCAAAAAACGAGAAGAGAATAACATAGCAAAGAACACACATCGCCAACGAAATGCATCCCATGTAAGAGTAAATAAAAAAATACGTGGTACTGGTTTAACGGATTCACTCTGACTCTTTACTAATCTAACCCAAAAGAAAGGCCGAGCGAAAAAACTCCAAACCACCTTTTACTAATACAACTTACATCGGCATGAATTCTCAAAATTCTTATCAATGGTTTCGCAACCATTCCATTATCTGACTGCAAAATTACAAAAAAAAAGCAATACAAAGCTCTTTTTTAGGTGGAAAAATTGTGTTTTAAGGGTATTTTTTAACTTATTTAATGTTTTTACCCTCTAATACAACTACTAAGTAACTCCAAAAACATCCAAAAGCCTTTACTGACGCTTTGAAGCTGTAAGTACCTCAACCTTCCGCAAATAGAGAAGTGGAGTATATAAATAGTGTGCAAGGATGCACCTGCCAGATGCTTGTAATTCTTTGTCCATTTGTTTTTAGTACTACAGAAAATTGTGTTTTAAGCAAGCTAAATCTATGTTCTAAAGTTTAGAACTTAAGTTCGATAGTTTAGAACACAAGTTCTAAAGTTTAGAACATAAGTTCTAAACTTTAGAACATAGATTTTTATAGGCTAAAAAACATTTACTCTAACTGCTTTTCCAACTGAGCACACCAAGACCAACAACAAGAAAGGAAAACAGACCCTGCAAAAATAAAAAAGAGAAGAAAAAGAAGTAAAGGAGACTAAATGTATAAGAATGTGGCAGAAAAAGGAACAAACAGCCAGATTTTATTTTTTTTTAGCACAATGTTGCTAAATTAGCTACTAAAAAATTTCTTTGATTAATTCCTTATTCTTAATTTTGCAAACGATAATACAATATACACTTAATTATTTCAGAAAATGGCAAAATATGGTATTAACGCCTTGGTCATTGGCGAACGAATAAAACAGGAACTCAAAAAACAAGGCAAAACTTCAGTTTGGCTCGCAGAGCAACTTGGTTGCCATCGTACCAATATATATAAGGTGTACGAAAGAGCCACAATAGATACAGGACTGCTGTTCCATATCAGCAAGCTCCTGAGTTTTGATTTTTTCAAACTATACTCAGAATTACTTACACATCCTCAAGAGAGGGGATAAAATAGACAGTTATAATTTTCCTAGAATAACTTGCAGAGTCCGCAAGGACAAAGCGAAAGTGAGATTTGCCGTGAGGCAAGTCTCACTTTTTTATTGTCCTATAAAAAGAGGCAGTACTTACTTTGCCAATGTAAGCACTACCTCTTTAGGAGCTACTATTTATATTCTTATTCTATCATGATTATGCCAGGCGCTTCTCAAGGCGCTCACGAATGGCAGCAATAAAGCCAGCAGAATTGACTGCCTTGGCCTCTACACCTTCCATCAGGTTGACAAGGTCCTTGGTGGCTATTCCGTCATTCAGCGTATCGAAGCAGGCTGCCTCAAGCTGATCGCCAAATTGCTGAAGAGCTTTGTTGCCATCCAGCTCACCACGCTTTCTCAGCGCTCCACTCCAGGCGAAGATGGTTGCCATTGGGTTGGTGGATGTGTCCTCACCCTTCAGATAACGATAGTAGTGGCGTGTCACGGTACCATGAGCTGCCTCGTACTCGTACTTGCCATCGGGCGAAACCAATACGGAAGTCATCATAGCCAACGAACCGAAAGCTGTGCTGAGCATATCGCTCATCACGTCGCCATCATAGTTCTTACAAGCCCAGATAAAGCCTCCCTTACTGCGGATAACACGAGCCACAGCATCGTCTATCAGAGTATAGAAATACTCTATGCCCAACTCGGCAAACTTCTCTTTATAGTCACTCTCGTACACCTCCTCGAAAATCTTACGGAACTGTGCGTCATAGGTTTTGGAGATGGTGTCCTTGGTGGCAAACCAAAGATCCTGCTTGGTGTCGATAGCAAACTTGAAACAGCTATGTGCGAAGCTGCGGATACTCTTGTCCGTGTTGTGCATGCCCTGAATAACACCAGCACCATCAAAGTTGTGGATTTCCACCTCTTGCTTCTTTCCACTCTTGCCCTCGAACACGAGTTTTGCCACTCCTGGCTCATCGGCACGAATCTCCACACTCTTGTATACATCACCATAAGCATGACGGGCAATGGTGATAGGCTTCTCCCAGTTCTTCACACATGGGTGGATGCTTGGAATGGTGATAGGTGCACGAAATACAGTTCCGTCCATGATGCTTCGGATGGTTCCGTTAGGACTTTTCCACATTTTGTGCAGCTTGTATTCATCCATACGCTGGGCATTAGGAGTAATCGTGGCACACTTTACAGCCACACCATATTTCTTGGCAGCCTCAGCAGAGTCGATGGTCACCTGATCGTTGGTCTGATCACGATAGGGCAAGCCCAAGTCATAATACTCAGTCTTGAGGTCGACGAAAGGCAATATCAGTTCATCCTTAATCATCTTCCACAGGATGCGAGTCATCTCGTCACCGTCCATCTCCACCAAGGGAGTTGTCATTTGAATCTTTTCCATAAGCTTTCTCTTGTTTTTTTGATAATTTGCTTGCAAAATTACGAATAATATTTTAAAGAGAAACATATTTTCGTGTATTTCTTTCACAATGCCACGTTTTTATTGCGTATCCGGTTATTTTGAAGAATACTTCTTTGAACTTTCTATCACTGAATAAGTCTGTACAAGAGGCGAAGGTTGGCAATACAAAGTCGCTGGTTGACGGCATCGTCTGAAAACCATCAGAGGAGCAAGCGCAAAGTGTCGAGATATTCATCTACTCCGGCATCATTCATTCTGCTCCACACATCACCCAAGAAGGCGGCACCGCCAAAGCCCCAGGCTTTGATTTGCGGAATATGCGAAGAAGTAATGCCTCCCAATGCCACAACCTTATGGTCGATTGTACCGGCAACATGAGCCTGCAGCAAGTCGTTGTCGGTAAAGGAAGCCGAATATCCCTGCTTGGAGATACTGTCGAAGATGGGACTCAGAAAGACATAATCGCAATGTGGCTTTGCTGCCACAACCTCGTCGAAGCAATGACAGGAACAAGACACATGCCCACGAAAACCCTCTGGGACATCGGGGCAACGACGGCTGAGATGAATGCCAAGAAGAGAGTACTCTGCGGCCAAAGAGAAATGTTCATGCACCACAATCCTGTTGTGCCAACGGCAAGGAACCTCGCTCAGCAAATGCCGGCAGTCCTCATACGAAGCCCCCGGCTTACGCAGATGAAGCACATCCAGACCATGACAGAAAAGTCTGTCAATAAAAAGAGCCTCTCCCGACAGGAAGTCAGGAGAGGTTATCACGATCCATTTCATCCAGAACAGAAATTACTTCTTCAACTTAGCGATGATAGCATCAGCCACCTTCTTACCAGAAAGCAACATACCACCGAAGATAGGTCCCATGCGTGGAGTGCCGGCAACAGCAGAAGAGGCCATACCGCATACATAAAGACCTGGATAAACCTCACGGGTTCCCTCTACTACCATGCGCTCGCCTTCTATCACATCCAGTGAACGCTCACCGATAACACCACCCGTAGCAGTATCCAACTTGATTCCGTTCTTGCGGGCAACAACCTTGCACATCTCGCTGTCGTGACCCGTTCCGTCGATAACATACTTCGACATGATGTTGAGAGGATCTACGTGCAAGCCTTCACGAAGCACTGGAGTCCAGTTGACAACCACACCACTTACCACATCATTCTTGAAGATGACGTCCTCTACCGAGTAGCAGTTGAAAATAGTTGCACCAGCATGTACTGCATGATAAAGCAGCGAAGAGGTACTCTCCACAGAGTCGATAGTGTAAAGACCATCCTCGAAAGTCTCGTAGTTGATATCGAAGTCCTTTACGATGTGCATAGCCTCTTCCTGAATGACAATCTGGTTGAACATCATGGCACCGCCCCACATGCCGCCACCAGGAGAGAGTTTGCGGTCAAACTGAGCTACCTTCAATCCTGCCTTAGCCAGATAATAAGCAGCAACAATACCAGAAGGACCTCCGCCAACAATGGCTACATCGAGATCGAGATTACGCTGAAGTTTGTCAAAATAGGTACTGATAATACCTTTGGATACTTGTGTTTCAATCATTTTTTTAAAGTTATTTATTTTTTGAAATAAGTTGATTCTAAATTCTCATTGCTCTCTGTTGCATTACAGAGTGTGCGTTTATTCTCCTTTACGTTCCTCGCAGCTCTTCAATGAATGACTGATGCGGGCAGCACAGAAGTTGGGACCGCACATGGTGCAGTAATTGGCATCTACGCTGTTGCTCGTCTTGTAGAACTCCAGCGCACGCTCTGGGTCGAGCGAGAGGTTGAACTGGTCTTTCCATCTGAAGTCATAACGGGCCTTGCTCAGCGCGTTGTCACGTACAGAGGCTCCTGGATGTCCCTTAGCCAAATCGGCAGCATGGGCAGCTATCTTGTAGGTTACCACACCTGTGCGAACGTCTTCCTTCTCTGGCAAGGCAAGGTGCTCCTTCGGAGTAACATAGCAGAGCATGGCTGTACCATACCAGCCTATCATCGAAGCACCTATGGCAGAGGTGATGTGGTCATAGGCGGGAGCTATATCGGTTACAAGAGGACCCAATGTATAGAAAGGTGCTCCGTGGCATTTCTCTATCTGTCGCTCCATGTTCTCCTTGATCTTGTGCATAGGCACATGACCCGGCCCCTCGATAAACGCCTGTACATTCTTTGCCCAGGCACGCTCCACCAGCTCGCCCATCGTGTCGAGTTCGGCAAACTGGGCTGCATCATTGGCATCGTAGGTTGAACCAGGACGCAAGCCATCGCCCAACGAGATGGCAACATCGTACTTGGCGCAGATATCACAGATATCATCAAAGTGCTCGTAGAGGAAACTTTCCTTCTGATGCACCTTACACCATTTCGAGATGATGCTTCCGCCCCGGCTCACAATACCCGTAAGACGAGTATCCGCCAAGTGGATATTCTTCAGACGGATGCCGCAGTGGATGGTGAAATAGTCCACTCCCTGCTCACACTGTTCGATAAGGGTGTCGCGGAACACTTCCCATGTCAGGTCTTCTGCCTTGCCGTCCACTTTCTCGAAAGCCTGATACATAGGCACCGTACCTACAGGCACAGGACAGTTGCGCAATATCCACTCTCGGGTCTCATGAATATCATTGCCCGTAGAAAGATCCATCAGCGTGTCGCCACCCCACTTGCAACTCCACACGGCTTTCTCCACCTCTTCCTCGATTCCGGAAGTTGTGGCAGAGTTGCCTATATTGGTATTGATCTTAACCAGGAAGTTGGTTCCTATAATCATAGGTTCCGACTCTGGGTGTTTCTTGTTGGCAGGAATAACGGCTCTTCCCTCGGCAATCTCCTTGCACACGAACTCTGGAGTGATGTGAGTCTTGATGCCCAGCTCCTCGCAGTTCATATTCTCGCGGATAGCCACGTATTCCATCTCCTCTGTGATGATACCTTTCTTGGCGAAATACATCTGAGTCTCACCCTCCTTGCGGTTCTCTATCCAAGACTGACGCAAACGGGGCAAGCCTTTGTTCAGGTCTATTTCCACATTGGGGTCGCTATAGCAACCACTCGTATCATAGATATAGACAGGGGCATTGGGTTCCTCGTGGCGCACACCGCCCTCGAAAGTAACCGTTGGAGTAAGGCGCACCTTACGCATGCCCACTCTGAGGTCGGGGAAGAGTTTTCCCTTGAGATAAACCTTCTCTGAGGAAGGATAGTCAAACTTGATTTTTGTCTTCATTTATAAGTTGTATTAGTTTGTAATTACATGTCATTGTCCGTAGCCGAGATAAAGAGTCTCATCTCTTCTACAGGATTCTCCGCATTCAGGATAGCTCCGCTTACCGCTATTCCTGTCACGCCAGTCTGCATGATGGCAGGAATATCCTGGTGCAGAATTCCTCCAATGGCGACGATGGGGAGCTGAATGTCATGAGCCTTCATCTGTGCCGTGATGTCCCGATAACCCTCCAGACCCAGCACTGGCGACAGGTTCTTCTTGGTAGTGGTAAACCGGAAAGGACCACAACCTATGTAGTCGGCTTCCTGACGAGAAAGCCGCTCCACATCTTCGAAGGTATTGGCAGTGCCTCCGATGATTTTGTTTCGTCCCAACATCTTTCGTGCCTCATCTACAGGCATGTCGTTCTTGCCAAGATGCACTCCGTCGGCACCAGTAAGCCCCACCCACTCCACATGGTCGTCGAGAATGAATGTGGCATGATATTCATCGCATAATCTTCTTATCTTCTTTGCCGCCCGAAGGAAATCTATTTCCATAGCGTCCTTCATGCGCAACTGAATCCAACGGCATCCGCCCTGCAAAGCCAGCTTGGCGCCTTCTACATGGTCGTAACGCTCATTGGAATGGGTTATAAACTGTATCATATTCTTTTTTGGCTTGTTTTCGTATCTTATGAGGGTTTTCGCTTAGTTGCGAAGAAAATATAAATTGGCTTTTTCCTTACCGAATCTTCAATTTCTCGGGGTTGAAGAAATGGTCGACAGGACCGTGTCCTTTTCCTATCTCCACATCCTTGCCTGCCTCTATGGCTTGCGACAGATAATCCTTGGCTTGAGCTATGGCCTGACACATTTCCAGGCCACGGGCCAAGAACGAGGAAATAGCGGAAGAGAGTGTGCAACCTGTGCCATGAGTATTGCGGGTTTCTATCGTGGCATGCTCGTAGACTTCGGTTCTGCCATCGGCAAGATAGAGTTTGTCTATTTTCCTGTCGCCTTCCAAGTGCCCGCCTTTTATCAGAACAGCCTCACAGCCTAAGGCCAGGATGCGCAGGGCCGCCTGATCCATGTCGTCTGCCGTCTGTATTGAGGTATGAGAAAGTACGGAAGCCTCGGGAATATTGGGAGTCAGCAAGTTGGCCATCGGCAAGAGTTGCCGACAGAAGATATCGAGAGCATCTTGCTGCATGAGCATAGAACCGCTGGTAGACACCATAACGGGGTCGACAACAAGTGTAGTTCCAGGATAAAGTTTCAGCGTATCGGCTATGGTCTGGATAGTGGCCTTATCGTTCACCATTCCTATTTTGACAGTATTGGGCTGTATGTCGTCCATCACAGCCTTGATCTGACCTGCCACAATTTCGGGTTCTATGGCTTGGATGGCCTGAACGCCCTGCGTATTCTGTACAGTAACAGCAGTAATGGCCGATGCCGCATAAACGCCCAATGCCGACATGGTCTTGATATCAGCCTGTACGCCTGCTCCTCCACAACTGTCGGAACCGGCAATGGTCAATGCACAAATATACCTCATTTCAATCTACATTTTTCTTTAGAAGAAGAGGCGTACACACACGTACATTACCAATAAAAGATAATACGGAATAGAAATATCCCTGCGGCAGCATTATCTGCGTCAGGTTCTATGGGTATAATCTCAGCAGCACAACCGTGCAGCACCCCTTATTTCTTGTTGTTGACTTATTATATTCGCTTACAAAGATAAGCAATAATCGGCAACGAGCCAACTATTCACGGATAATTTAAGATTTATTCAAGATAAGAAAAAGGCGCGTCGCAAGTAAAAACCTACGGCACGCCTTAAAAAGATATATCTTAATTCTTCAGTTTACTTATCCTCTGGAGCCTTGTCAATGAGATCCATGAACTGGTCGAGCTTAGGAGTGATGATGATCTGAGTGCGACGGTTGCGCATCTTGCCCACCTCAGTATCGTTGGTTGTCACAGGGTTGTACTCACCACGGCCACCTGCTGTGAGGCGCTTAGGAGATACGCCGAAGTGCTCCTGCAGATACTGTACTACAGATGAAGCACGCAGAGCTGAGAGGTCCCAGTTGTTGCGGATGTTCTTCATCTTAGGACTTGTGGTGCTTACAGGTACATTATCGGTATTACCCTCTACCAATACATCGTAGTCCTTATAGTCCATGATGATCTTGGCAATCTTGCTCAGAGTCTCCTGTGCGCGGCTGTTTACCTCATAGCTTCCACTCTGATAGAGCATATTGTCGGCCAAAGAGATGTAAACCACACCCTTGAGTACCTGTACGTCTACTTCCTTCAATTCTTCCTTGCTCAATGAGCGGGTCAGGTTGTTGGTAAGCACCATGTTGAGTGAGTCGCTCTTGCTCTTCACCTCTACTAAGTGGCGGATGTACTGGTTAGACTCGTTAATCTGGTCAACGAGCTTCTCGATGCTGATATTGTTCTGGTTGGCGTTGTTCAAACTCTTGTCGAGAGCTGTCTGCATAGAAGAATAGTCCTTCTTCATCTGTGCGAGCTGATCCTCGAGAGTAGTAACGCGAGCCTGTGATGCAGCGAGTTGCTCCTTGGCTGCCTGATAATTACCGGTCAGTTCCTTATTCTCTGTCTGACAATTCTGTAACTCTTTTTTGCTGGCGCAGCTTGTTGCAAGCAGAGCGCCTGCCATTGCGATAATCGCTAAAGTCCTTGTCTGTTTCATATTCTTCTCGTTTATTTTTTGCTTAGTTGATAAAATTAAGTTTTTGTAAAGGGTATTCCTAAACATTAATTACATGCTTCTTTCATTGTGCAAAGTTATGAATAAGACTGGAATAAAAGCCTTTTGTCAAATCCATTTATGGAATTTTAACCACCTTTGAGCCTTTTCTTCTCATTTTTAACGATTTAACACGAATTATGATCCCTTCTTCATTCACTTTTTCTATCGACAGAAGGCTTCATCGAAGACTCATCCCGGTCATAATAGACGGCAAGGGCTGGTCGTAATAGATGACCGATGCCAGTCATAATAGATGACCGATATCGGCCATCATAGAGACTCCGGCCTGGCCGTCTATGAAGACTGACTACATCCTGCAGAAAAAGAGCGCTGTACATCAAAAACGGGGCAGAAGAAATGCGAAAGTTTGATAAAAAACAAAAAAAACGAGCTTTCTCTTTGTTATCTCTCCTTTTTACACTAACTTTGCAGTCGAAAAGAAATACATTAACAATAAAAAGAGAAAGACTAAGTATGATTCTTTTTTTCAGAACTCCATCCAAGAGTGTGATAGCGACCGAGATTGACCACAAACCATCTCAGGACGAGATCAATGAACTTTGTTGGCTTTATGGTGATGCAACATTAGAGGACGCCCAGCAGTTGCAGGGCTGTTTCGTGGGTCCACGCCGTGAAATGATTACTCCCTGGAGTACGAATGCCGTTGAGATAACTCAGAACATGAGTCTTAACGGCATTTCGCGTATTGAGGAGTACTTCCCCGTAGAAAGTGAGGACGCTGAGCACGACCCTATGCTGCAGCGCATGTACAACGGAATAGGCCAGAATGTGTTCACCGTCAACCATGAGCCTGAACCCATCAAGTACGTAGACGACCTCGAGAAGTACAACGAAGAGGAAGGCTTGGCTCTCAGCGAGGACGAGATGGCTTATCTCCACAAGTTGGAGAAAGAGAACGGACGTCCTCTTACTGACAGCGAAATCTTTGGCTTTGCACAGATCAACTCTGAGCACTGCCGCCACAAGATCTTCGGCGGACAGTTTATCATCGACGGCAAGGAGATGGAGTCTTCTCTTTTCAATATGATCAAGAAGACCACCAACGAGAACCCCAACAAGATTCTCTCTGCCTACAAGGACAACGTGGCCTTCTCGCAGGGGCCTGTCATCGAGCAGTTTGCTCCTGCCGACCAAACTACAAGCGATTTCTTCCAGGTGAAGGACATCGAGAGCGTGATTTCGCTGAAGGCCGAGACTCACAACTTCCCTACTACTGTAGAGCCTTTCAATGGTGCTGCTACAGGTACTGGTGGTGAGATCCGCGACCGTATGGGTGGTGGTGTAGGCTCATGGCCTATCGCAGGTACTGCCTGCTACATGACTGCTTATCCTCGTCTGAAGGACGACAACGGCAAGAGCGACATCGAGCGCGACTGGGAAGACATCATGCCAGTGCGCAAATGGCTCTATCAGACTCCAGAGCAGATTCTTATCAAGGCATCTAACGGTGCTTCCGACTTCGGTAACAAGTTCGGTCAGCCTCTTATCACCGGTTCTGTGCTCACCTTCGAGCACGAGGAGAATGGTGAGAAGTATGCTTACGACAAGGTTATCATGCTTGCTGGTGGTGTAGGCTACGGCAAGAAGCGTGACTACAAGAAGGGTGAGCCACAGAAGGGCAACAAGGTGGTCGTTGTAGGTGGCGACAACTATCGCATCGGTCTCGGTGGCGGTTCTGTTTCTTCTGTAGATACTGGTCGCTACAGCAACGGTATCGAGTTGAATGCGGTTCAGCGTGCCAACCCTGAGATGCAGAAGCGTGCTTACAACTTGGTTCGTGCACTCGTTGAGAACGACGAGAACCCTGTAGTCAGCATCCACGACCACGGTTCTGCAGGTCACTTGAACTGTCTCTCTGAGTTGGTAGAAGAGTGCGGTGGCGAAATCGACATGGCTAAATTGCCTATCGGTGACAAGACTTTGAGCGCCAAGGAAATCATCGCCAACGAGAGTCAGGAGCGTATGGGCTTACTCATCGACGAAAAATATATCAGCGAGGTTCAGAAGATTGCCGACCGTGAGCGTGCTCCTATGTACGTGGTTGGTGAGACCACTGGCGATGCTCACTTCAGCTTCAAGCAGGCTGACGGCGTGAAGCCATTCGACCTCGACGTAGCTCAGATGTTCGGTCATACGCCAAAGACTGTAATGGTCGACGAGACCGTAGAGCGCAAATATGAGGATGTAACTTATTCTGCCGACAACCTCGACGAGTACTTGCAGCGTGTTCTCCAGATGGAGGCTGTGGCTTGTAAGGACTGGTTGACCAACAAGGTGGACCGCTCCGTAACGGGTAAGATCGCCCGTCAGCAGTGCCAGGGTCAGATTCAGTTGCCACTCTCCGACTGCGGTGTTGTAGTTCTCGACTACCGTGGCGAGAAGGGTATCGTAACAGCAATGGGTCATGCTCCTCAGGCTGGTTTGGCTGATCCTAAAGCTGGTTCTGTACTCTCTGTAGCTGAGTCATTGACCAATATCGTTTGGGCTCCATTGGCAGATGGTATGGACAGCATCAGCCTCTCTGCTAACTGGATGTGGCCTTGCCGCAGCCAGAAGGGTGAGGATGCTCGTTTGTACGAGGGCGTGAAGGCATTGTCTGACTTCTGCTGCGCCATCCACGTGAACGTACCAACAGGTAAGGACTCGCTCTCATTGACCCAGCAGTATCCTAACGGCGAGAAGATTATCGCTCCTGGTACCGTTATCGTAAGTGCTGGTGGTGAGGTTTCAGATGTCAAGAAGGTGGTTAGTCCAGTTCTCGTCAACGACAAGAACTCAAGCCTCTATCACATCGACTTCAGCTTCGACGAGCAGCGCCTCGGTGGTTCTGCCTTCGCTCAGAGCTTGGGCAAGGTGGGCAGCGATGTTCCTACCGTGAAGAACCCTGAGTACTTCGTTGACTGTTTCAATGCTGTACAGGAACTCATCAACCGTGGTTGGGTAATGGCAGGTCACGATATCAGCGCCGGTGGTTTGATCACCACTCTCCTCGAGATGACATTCGCCAACGTAGAGGGCGGTATGAAGATCAACCTCCATGACATAGCCGAAAAAGACATCATCAAGACTCTCTTCGCAGAGAACCCAGGTGTTGTCATCCAGGTAAGCGATGCTCATAAAGATGAACTCAAGGCATTCCTCGAGGACAATGGCATCGGCTATGCCAAGATTGGTTATCCAGCTCCAGAGCTCCGCAAGATCATTATCAAGAAGGAGGGCTTCGAGCACGAATTCGATATTGACGCCCTGCGCGACAACTGGTACAAGACTTCTTACCTCCTCGACCGCAAGCAGAGCATGAACGGCATGGCCAAGAAGCGCTACACCAACTATAAGAAGCAGCCTATCGAGATGAAGTTCAGCTATAGCTTCAAAGGCACACTGGCAAGTTATGGTCTCGATGCCAACCGCCGCAAGCCATCTGGTATCAAGGCAGCCATCATCCGTGAGAAGGGTACCAATGGTGAGCGCGAGATGGCTTACTCTATGTACCTCGCTGGCTTCGACGTGAAGGACGTGATGATGACCGACCTTATCAGTGGTCGTGAAACTTTGGAGGATGTGAACTTCATCGTATTCTGCGGTGGCTTCTCCAACTCCGACGTTCTCGGTTCTGCCAAGGGTTGGGCTGGTGCATTCCTCTACAATCCTAAGGCTAAGGAGGCACTCGACAAGTTCTATGCCCGTGAGGACACTCTTTCACTCGGCATCTGTAACGGTTGCCAGCTGATGGTAGAACTCAACCTCATCAATCCTGAGCACAAGCATCGCTCACACCTCTGCCACAATACCAGCAAGAAGTTTGAGAGCACATTCCTGGGTCTGACCATTCCTCAGAACGACAGCGTAATGTTTGGCAGCCTCAGCGGTGATAAGTTAGGTATCTGGGTCGCTCACGGCGAGGGTCGTTTCTACCTTCCTGAGCCAGAGGATCACTACAATGTGATTGCGAAGTACAACTATGCTGAGTATCCTGGCAATCCTAACGGCAGTGACTACAACGTGGCAGGTATCTGCTCAGCAGATGGTCGCCACCTGGCAATGATGCCACACTTGGAGCGTGCCATCTTCCCATGGCAGAACGCCTGGTATCCGGTCGACCGTCGCAACGACGAGGTAACTCCTTGGATTGAGGCATTCGTCAATGCACGCCAGTGGATTGAAGAAAGAACTTTGAAAAAGTAAAAAGGTAAAAAAGTAAAAAGGTTAAAAATCAATAGTTCGTTAATAATTCAATAATGTGCTAAGCAGCTAT
>UMCB01048882.1_pt1 | contig 13720 bp, 8 predicted proteins | sample 1964151 | NCBI WGS metagenome assembly UMCB01 (sample SAMEA4835960, study PRJEB28245) | human gut metagenome | biome: gut microbiome; material: fecal sample | place: Denmark | collected 2008
TGACCCTCCACGCTATACTATTGATGAGTGCTTGGAGAGAGGTCTTACGTATAGTGTACCTTTGAAGGCTAAGATGAAACTTTACTGTACAGACCCAGATCATGAGGATTTCGGTACTTTCATCCAGGATGTATTCTTGGGTACTATTCCTTACATGACAGAGAACGGTACTTTCGTCATCAATGGTGCTGAGCGTGTTGTTGTATCGCAGTTACATCGTTCACCTGGTGTGTTCTTCGGTCAGGGCGTTCATGCCAATGGTACTGTGCTTTATTCTGCGCGTATAATCCCATTCAAGGGTAGTTGGATAGAGTTTGCTACAGATATCAACAATGTGATGTATGCTTACATCGACCGTAAGAAGAAGTTGCCCGTAACGACCTTGCTCCGTGCTATTGGTTATGAGCAGGATAAGGACATTCTTCAGATTTTCGACCTTGCTGAGGAGGTAAAGGTGAATAAGAAAAACATGAAGGCTGCCATCGGTCGTAAGTTGGCAGCTCGTGTATTGAAGAGTTGGAATGAGGACTTCGTTGATGAGGATACCGGCGAGGTGGTTTCTATCGAACGTAATGAGGTGATCATGGAGCGTGAGACAGAACTTACTGCTGAGAATATCGACGAAATCTGTGATAGTGGAGCTTCTACTGTGCTGTTGCATAAGGACGAGGAGGCTGCCAATAAGTTCACTATCATCTTCAATACTTTGGCCAAGGATCCAAGTAACTCTGAGAAGGAAGCTGTTACTTATATCTATCGCCAGTTGCGCAATGCTGATCCTGCCGATGATGCAAGTGCTCGTGAGGTGTTCCAGAACCTCTTTTTCTCTGATAAGCGGTATGACTTGGGTGAGGTAGGCCGTTATCGTATTAATAAGAAATTAGGTCTCGATACTGATATGGACGTTCGTGTTTTGACAAAGGACGACATTATCGAGATTATCAAATATTTGATTCAGCTTGTTAACTCCAATGCTACAGTTGACGATATTGACCACTTGTCAAATCGTCGTGTACGCACTGTAGGTGAACAGTTGGCTAACCAGTTCTCTATTGGTTTGGCTCGTATGAGCCGTACTATTCGAGAACGTATGAACGTTCGCGACAATGAGGTGTTTACCCCTACTGATTTGATCAACGCAAAGACTATCTCAAGTGTTATCAACTCATTCTTCGGTACCAACCCATTGTCTCAGTTTATGGACCAGACCAACCCTCTGGCAGAGGTTACACATAAGCGTCGACTCTCAGCATTGGGCCCTGGCGGTTTGTCACGTGAGCGTGCGGGTTTTGAGGTTCGTGACGTTCACTATACTCATTATGGTCGTCTTTGTCCTATTGAGAGTCCTGAAGGTCCTAACATCGGTTTGATTTCTTCACTCTGTATGTATGCAAAGATTAATGACCTTGGATTTATAATCACTCCTTATCGTAAGGTAACAGACAGTAAGGTGGATATGGACAACAAGGATGTGGTATATCTCACTGCTGAGGATGAGGAGAATAAGATTATCGGTCAGGGAAATGCTCCTTTGACGGAAGATGGTACATTCATCCGTGATGTTGTAAAATGTCGTCAGGATGCTGATTATCCAGTTGTAGAGCCTTCTGAGGTTGACTTTGTTGATGTGTCTCCCCAGCAGATTGCTTCTGTTTCTGCTGGTCTGATTCCTTTCTTGGAGCATGATGATGGTCACCGTGCGCTGATGGGATGTAACATGATGCGTCAGGCTGTTCCATTGCTTCACAACGATGCTCCTATAGTAGGAACTGGTTTGGAGAAGCAGGTATGTGAGGATTCTCGTACCATGGTTACTGCTGAGGGTGAGGGTGTTATCGAATATGTAGATGCTACTACTATCCGTATCCTTTACGATCGTACAGAGGAAGAGGAATTTGTAAGTTTCGAGCCAGCTTTGAAGGAGTATCGCATTCCAAAGTTCCGCCGTACCAATCAGAATATGACTATCGACCTCCGTCCTATCTGTAATAAGGGACAGCGTGTCAAAAAGGGTGATATCCTGACAGAGGGTTATGCAACCGAGAATGGAGAGTTGGCATTGGGCCGCAACCTGCTTGTAGCTTATATTCCTTGGAAGGGTTACAACTATGAGGATGCTGTCGTTATCTCAGAGCGTATGGTTCGCGAGGATGTGCTTACTTCTGTACACGTAGACGAGTATTCACTTGATGTTCGTGAGACCAAGCGTGGTATGGAGGAGTTTACCAGCGATATTCCTAACGTTAGCGAGGAAGCTACAAAGGATTTGGATGATAATGGTATCGTACGTGTTGGTGCTCGTATTGAGCCAGGTGATATCATGATTGGTAAGATTTCTCCTAAGGGTGAGAGCGATCCTTCTCCTGAAGAGAAATTGCTCCGTGCTATCTTTGGTGACAAGGCAGGCGATGTGAAGGATTCTTCATTGAAGGCTAACCCTTCACTAAGTGGTGTTGTTATAGACAAGAAACTCTTCTCTCGTGCTATTAAAACTCGAGAGTCAAAGAAGCAGGACAAGATTATTCTTGCTAAGATTGACGAGGAATACGAGGCAAAGAACGATGACTTGAAAGATATCCTTGTTGACAAGTTGCTCACATTGACCGAGGGTAAGGTTTCTCAGGGTGTGAAGGATTATACTGGTGCTGAAATCATCACCAAGGGCAGCAAGTTTACTACTGCTGCGCTGAAGAACCTGGAATATGATGGCGTTCAGTCAAACAACTGGACTGATGACGATCATACCAATGGTTTGATTCAGACTCTGATTATGAACTATATCCGCAAGTATAAGCAGCTTGATGCAGAACTGAAGCGTCGCAAGTTTGCAATTACTATTGGTGATGAACTTCCTTCTGGTATTCTTCAGATGGCTAAGGTTTACATTGCCAAGAAGCGTAAGATTCAGGTAGGTGATAAACTTGCAGGTCGTCACGGTAATAAGGGTATTGTGTCTAAGGTTGTGCGCACAGAGGATATGCCATTTATGGAAGATGGACGTCCCGTTGATATGGTGTTGAACCCATTGGGTGTGCCTTCTCGTATGAACTTGGGTCAGATCTTTGAGTGTATTCTTGGTGCTGCCGGTAAGAAGTTGGGTGTTAAGTTTGCTACTCCTATCTTCGATGGTGCTAAGCTTGATGATCTCTCAGTATGGACAGACAAGGCTGGCTTGCCACGTTTCTGCTCTACATATCTTTACGATGGTGAGACTGGTGAGCAGTTCGACCAGCCTGCTACTGTTGGTATGACTTACTTCTTGAAGTTGGGTCATATGGTAGAGGACAAGATGCACGCTCGTTCTATCGGTCCTTCCTCTCTCATCACACAGCAGCCACTTGGTGGTAAAGCCCAGTTTGGTGGTCAGCGATTTGGAGAGATGGAGGTTTGGGCCATCGAGGCATTCGGCGCAAGCCACGTACTGCAGGAGATTCTGACTATCAAGTCGGATGATGTTGTAGGCCGTAGCAAGGCATATGAGGCTATTGTTAAGGGCGACCCAATGCCAACTCCTGGTATTCCTGAGTCTCTCAACGTATTGCTCCATGAGCTTCGTGGTCTTGGTCTGAGCATCAAACTTGATTAATTTTGAGAACCCCTAATTTAGATATAGAAACATGGCTTTCAAAAAAGATACTAAGGTAAAGAATAATTTTACGAAGATTACCATCGGTCTTGCCTCTCCTGAGGAGATCCTGGAAAATTCGTATGGTGAGGTTACAAAGCCCGAAACCATTAATTATCGTACATATAAGCCCGAACGTGACGGACTTTTCTGCGAGCGCATCTTTGGTCCTACCAAAGACTATGAGTGTGCTTGCGGTAAGTATAAGCGTATCCGTTACAAGGGTATCGTCTGTGACCGATGTGGTGTTGAGGTGACCGAGAAGAAGGTCCGTCGTGAACGTTCTGGTCATATTGAACTGGTTGTGCCAGTGGCTCACATCTGGTATTTCCGTTCGTTGCCTAACAAAATTGGCTATCTCTTAGGTATGCCTACCAAGAAACTTGATGCTGTCATTTACTACGAGAAGTATGTTGTAGTACAGCCAGGTGCGCTGGCTGGCAGAAAGGATGCTGATGGTTTGGAATTGAATGGTTCTCATACTCTCGACCTTCTTACAGAGGATGAGTATATTGATATCATCGACAATCAGTTGAGCCCAGATAACGACCGTCTTCCTGATGAGGATCCAAACAAGTTTATTGCAAAGATGGGTGCTGAGGCTATTTATCAGTTGTTGCAGAACTTGGATCTCGACTCTCTGTCATACGAGTTACGCGACCGTGCCAGCAACGATTCCAGCCAGCAGCGTAAGACTGAGGCTCTGAAGCGTCTTCAAGTTGTAGAGGGCTTCCGTGCCAGCAAGGGTATCAACCGTCCTGAGTGGATGGTTATGAAGATCATCCCTGTTACTCCTCCTGAACTCCGTCCATTGGTACCTCTGGATGGAGGTCGTTTTGCCACTTCAGATCTCAATGACCTCTATCGCCGTGTTATAATTCGTAACAACCGTTTGAAGCGATTGGTGGAAATCAAGGCTCCAGAGGTAATCCTCCGTAATGAGAAGCGTATGCTGCAGGAGGCTGTTGACAGTTTGTTCGACAACTCTCGCAAGAGCTCTGCTGTGAAGAGCGAAAGCAACCGCCCATTGAAATCACTTTCTGACTCATTGAAGGGTAAGCAGGGTCGTTTCCGTCAGAACTTGCTGGGTAAGCGTGTCGACTATTCAGCTCGATCGGTAATCGTTGTAGGCCCTGAGTTGAAGATGGGTGAATGCGGTCTTCCTAAGTTGATGGCTGCCGAGCTTTATAAGCCATTCATTATCCGCAAGCTCATAGAACGTGGTATTGTGAAGACAGTAAAGAGCGCCAAGAAGATTGTTGATCGTCGTGAGCCAGTAATCTGGGATATTCTCGAGAATGTGATGAAGGGTCATCCTGTTATGCTCAACCGTGCTCCTACTCTTCACCGTCTTGGTATCCAGGCTTTCCAGCCTAAGATGATCGAAGGTAAGGCTATTCAGTTGCACCCATTGGCATGTACAGCCTTCAACGCTGACTTCGACGGTGACCAGATGGCTGTTCACCTTCCTTTGAGCAATGAGGCTGTTCTCGAGGCACAGATTTTGATGCTTCAGAGTCATAACATCTTGAACCCAGCCAATGGTGCTCCTATCACCGTTCCTTCACAGGATATGGTGCTCGGTCTTTATTACATCACCAAGATTCGTCCAGGAGCCAAGGGTGAGGGCTTGTCTTTCTATGGTCCTGAAGAGGCTTTAATTGCACGCAATGAGGGCCGTTGCGACTTGCACGCGCCTGTAAAGGTTATTGTCAACGACCTCGTAGATGGCAAGTTGCAGAAGCGTATGGTTGAGACATCTGTAGGTCGTGTTATTGTAAACCAGATTATTCCAGAGGAAGTAGGCTTCTTCAATGATGTTATTTCAAAGAAGACTTTGCGCGGACTTATTTCTGATGTAATCAAGGCTGTCGGTATGGCACAGGCCTGCGAGTTCCTCGATGGTATCAAGAACCTCGGTTATCGTATGGCTTACGTTGCCGGTCTTTCGTTCAACCTTGGTGATATCATTATTCCACCAGAGAAGGAAGAAATCGTGGCTAAGGGTCATAAGGAGATTGAGGAAATCACCAATAACTATAATATGGGTTTCATTACCGATAAGGAGCGTTACAACCAGGTTATCGATACCTGGACTCATGTAAACACCAACCTCGGTAATGTACTGATGAAGGAAATGACCGAGGCTGATCAGGGATTCAATGCTGTGTATATGATGCTTGACTCTGGAGCCCGTGGTTCTAAGGACCAGATTAAGCAGTTGTCTGGTATGCGTGGTTTGATGGCTAAGCCTCAGAAGGCAGGTGCTGAAGGTGCTCAAATTATTGAGAACCCAATTCTGTCTAACTTCAAGGAGGGTATGTCTGTGTTGGAGTACTTCATTTCTTCACACGGTGCCCGTAAGGGTCTTGCTGATACCGCTATGAAGACTGCCGATGCTGGTTACCTGACACGTCGTCTTGTCGATGTGTCCCATGATGTGATTATTTCTGAGGAGGACTGTGGTACCTTGCGTGGTTTGGTTTGTACAGCCTTGAAGAATGGTGACGAGGTGATTTCTACTTTGTATGAGCGTATCCTCGGTCGTGTATCTGTACATGATGTTATTCATCCTACAACTGGCGAGTTGATTGTACGTGCCGGTGAGGAGATAACAGAGGCTAAGGCCAAAGCTATCGACAATTCTCCTATTGAAAGTGTTGAGATTCGCTCGGTACTTACCTGCGAGAGCAAGAAGGGTGTCTGCATGAAGTGTTATGGCCGTAATTTGGCTACTGCCCGCATGGTACAGTTGGGTGAGGCTGTAGGTGTCATCGCAGCTCAAGCTATTGGTGAGCCAGGTACACAGCTTACTCTTCGTACATTCCACGCCGGTGGTATTGCTTCTAACGCGGCCGCCAATGCCAAGATAGAGGCTAAGAACAAATCACGAATCGAGTTCGATGAGTTGAGCACAGTTCCATTTGTAGAAGAAGACGAGGAAGGCAATGACGTAAAGTGCGAGATGGTGGTAAGCCACTTGGCAGAAATCCGATTTGTCGATCCTAATACAAATATCGTTCTTTCAACATTGAACGTTCCTTATGGTTCTTCACTCTATCACAAGGAAGGTGAGGTCGTTGATAAGGGCACTGTTATTGCCAAGTGGGACCCATTCAATGCCGTTATCGTAAGCCAGTATGCTGGTACATTGAAGTTCAATGACGTTCAGGAGGGTGTTACCTACCGTGCTGAGACTGATGAAACCACCGGTCTTACCGAGAAGATTATCACCGACTCCAAGAATAAGACCATGGTTCCTTCTTGTGATGTTGTTGATGCAAACGGACAGGTATTGGGTACATACAACTTCCCAGTGGGTGGACACGTAGCCGTCGAAGATGGTCAGACTATCAAGACGGGTGAGACCTTGGTGAAGATTCCACGTGCCGTAGGTGGTGCTGGTGATATCACTGGTGGTCTTCCACGTGTAACTGAGTTGTTTGAGGCTCGTAACCCATCAAACCCTGCTGTTGTTTCTGAAATCGACGGTGAGATTACCATGGGTAAGGTAAAGCGTGGTAACCGTGAGATTATTGTTACATCCAAGACTGGCGACCAGAAAAAGTATCTCGTATCTCTTTCTAAGCAGATTCTGGTTCAGGAGCATGATGCCGTTCGTGCTGGTACACCTCTTTCTGATGGTGTCGTGACTCCAGGCGATATTCTTGCTATCAAGGGCCCTACAGCCGTACAGGAGTACATTGTCAACCAGGTTCAGGACGTTTATCGTCTTCAGGGTGTGGCTATTAACGACAAGCATTTTGAGATCATCGTGCGTCAGATGATGCGTAAGGTTCGTATTGATGATCCAGGTGATACTACATTCTTGGAGCAAGAATTGGTAGATAAACTCGATTTTGCCGAGGAGAATGATCGTATCTGGGGCAAGAAGGTTGTTACCGACGCTGGTGACAGTGAGAATCTCAAACCTGGCCAGATTATTACAGCTCGCAGACTGCGTGATGAGAATTCAGGTCTGAAGCGTCGTGATATGAAGTTGGTTCAGGTCCGTGACGCTGTAGCTGCAACATCTACTCAGATACTCCAGGGTATTACTCGTGCTGCTTTGGGTACTAAGAGCTTCATGAGTGCCGCTTCATTCCAGGAAACTACCAAGGTCTTGAATGAGGCTGCTATCCGTGGTAAGGTGGACTACCTTGAGGGTATGAAGGAAAATGTGATTTGTGGTCACTTGATTCCAGCTGGTACAGGCCTTCGCCAGTGGGAGAAGATTATTGTTGGCTCTAAGGAAGAATATGAGCGCATGCAGGCTAATCGCAAGAATGTGCTTGATTATTCAGACTCCGGCATGGGAGAGTAATCTTAGTATTTGATAAAATAAAAGGGATATGTCAGTAGTGGCATATCCTTTTTTGTATCTATATAATTGTAGATAAAAATTGTTTTTTCTAAAGTAGCATTGTAACCTTTGTTATCATGTCAAGGTGAATGTTTCGCGTTTCCCTTGCCTGTCATATTCCGTAGTAATAGCTATTGGGTGGCAAAGTTACAATATGCATTTCTCACATGTGTCGAAGAGTGTCGTAGAATGTCGTTAACTTCATGACTCAACGAAGCGCTTTGTTGAACCTTAACGAAGCGCTTCCTTAGCACCTAACGAAGCGCTTCGTTAACACTTAATGAAGCGCTTCGTTAGACTACAATAAATACTTCGTTGGATTTTATGCTTGCGCTTCCTTTTGGAAGCATGTTTTTTTGCAGGCATAAAGAATTTATTATGCACATATAGTTATGATTTCTGCCATTTTATAGTTGTTCTTTATATATAAATATGTTTGCGCGCATGCGGACGTACATTATAATAAATGTGACAACACGATATTTTGAAGTCGTTTGTACGGGAGTGAAATTGCAGTTATTTGATGTGTATTTATTAAAAGCTGCAAAAAAGTTGCAGTTCTCAGATTTTTTATGTAAGTTTGCAACGTCAATAAAATTAATAACCTTATAAACTTAAAGAATTATGGAAGATAATAACAAGAACAATCAGAATCAGTTTCAGATGGGAATCAACCCCGAGGTGGCAGAAGGAATTTACTCAAACCTTGCGCTCATTACTCATTCCAGTTCGGACTTTATCCTCGATTTCGCCTGCGCACTCCCCGGAATGCCACAGCCGCAAATAAAGAGTCGCGTCATTATGGCACCTGAGCATGCCAAGCGTTTGTTGCAGGCTTTACAGAGCAACATATACAATTATGAGCAGACATTTGGCAAGATCAAGATGCCTAATGAGCCAGAGCGTACAATCGCTCCATTCAACACTCCTAAGGGTGAAGCATAATTTGAAACAGAGATAATTAAGGAGTTATGGCGTGTTCTATAGAAGTATGCAAATGAATGTGACAGTAATTAGTCCTTCGTTTCGTTTCCAAGCACACATCTGCCTTAACTCCTTTGATACCTTTAAGTTCTGAACCATTGAAAGTTTACCTCTTTTTTAGTTCTACTTCGTCTTTCTATTTGGTAAGTTGTATGTCATGAAACACTAAAAATGCTTCTAAAAAAAGCAACAAATAGTTATATAAAGTTAAATGATGCAATTTTGAAAAGCTTCCTTTTTAATTAGTTAGGTGTTTTGCGAGAAAAGTCGTATCTTTGCACCCCGAAAACGGCCAGAAATATTTGGGACGTTTTGGATTTGACAATAACAAAACAAAAATAATAAATTAAAAAGTAAAATTATGCCTACTATTTCACAATTGGTAAGAAAAGGCAGACGAGTTCTCGTAGACAAGAGCAAGTCACCAGCTTTGGATTCATGTCCTCAGCGTCGTGGTGTTTGTGTCCGTGTTTACACAACAACTCCAAAGAAGCCTAATTCGGCAATGCGTAAGGTTGCCCGTGTTCGTTTGACAAACTCTAAGGAGGTTAACTCTTATATCCCAGGAGAGGGTCACAACTTGCAGGAGCACTCAATCGTATTGGTTCGTGGTGGTCGTGTTAAGGACCTCCCTGGTGTACGTTATCACATCGTTCGTGGTACTCTTGATACCGCAGGTGTAGCAAACCGCACACAGCGTCGTTCTAAGTACGGAGCTAAGCGTCCAAAAGCAAAGAAGTAATCTTTGTAAAGCCGTATAACCAAAGACTCACGACCGGAGAAGGTCGAGAGTTGAGGAAACAAAAACAAAATTTTTATTTCAAACGTTTTGCTGGAGAAGTAACAGGTTGAGTAAATACTCGGGTGCGAGTGTTGAAGAGACAATGAACAGCCCCATGCAGAATTTAATTTTTTTTCTTTTAAAAAATGAGAAAAGCAAAACCAAAGAAGAGAGTGATCCTTCCTGATCCAGTCTTCAATGACCAAAAGGTCTCTAAATTCGTGAATCATTTGATGTATGACGGTAAGAAGAATACATCTTATGAGATTTTCTACAATGCACTTGATACCGTTAAGGCTAAGATGTCTAACGAGGAGAAGTCTGCCCTTGAGATTTGGAAGCAGGCCCTCGATAACATCACTCCACAGGTTGAGGTTAAGAGCCGTCGTATCGGTGGTGCTACCTTCCAGGTTCCTACAGAAATTCGTCCTGATCGCAAGGAGAGTATCTCTATGAAGAACCTTATTGCTTTCGCTCGTAAGCGTGGCGGTAAGACAATGGCAGACAAGTTGGCTGCTGAGATTATGGATGCTTACAACAATCAGGGTGGCGCATACAAGCGTAAGGAAGATATGCACCGCATGGCTGAGGCTAACCGTGCATTTGCTCACTTTAGATTCTAATTTAATAAATAGGTAAAAAGAAAATGGCAAATCGCGATTTACATTTGACACGTAATATCGGTATTATGGCTCACATCGATGCCGGTAAAACAACAACATCAGAGCGTATCTTGTTCTACACTGGTAAAACTCACAAGATTGGTGAGGTGCATGATGGTGCAGCTACCATGGACTGGATGGCTCAGGAGCAGGAACGTGGTATTACTATTACCTCTGCTGCTACAACTTGTAACTGGAACTATCTTGGCAAGTCATACAAGATTAACTTGATCGATACTCCGGGACACGTTGACTTTACCGCCGAGGTAGAGCGTTCTCTCCGCGTACTTGATGGTGCTGTTGCTACATATTCTGCAGCTGATGGTGTACAGCCACAGTCTGAGACTGTATGGCGCCAGGCTGATAAGTATAATGTACCTCGTATTGGTTATGTAAACAAGATGGACCGTTCTGGTGCAAACTTCTTCGAGACAGTACAGCAGATGAAGGATATCTTGGGTGCTAATCCAATTGCTATTCAGATTCCTATTGGTGCAGAGGAAAACTTCAAGGGTGTAGTAGACCTCATCAAGATGAAGGCTATCCTTTGGCACGATGAAACTATGGGTGCTAAGTATGACGTAGAGGATATTCCTGCTGACTTGGCTGACGAAGCAGCTGAGTGGCGTGATAAGTTGCTCGAGGGTGCTGCCAACTTTGATGACGAAGTAATGGAGCTTTATCTCGATGGTCAGGATATTCCTGAGGAGAAGATTCTCGCAGCTATCCGTAAGGGTTGCTGTGCTATGGAGTGCTGCCCAATGTTGCTTGGTTCTTCATACAAGAATAAGGGTGTTCAGCCTTTGCTCGACTATGTATGTGCATTCCTGCCTTCACCAATGGATACTCCTAATATCGTTGGTACCAATCCTGATACTGAGGAGGAAGAGGATCGTAAGCCTTCTGAGGATGAGCCAACATCAGCTCTTGCATTTAAGATCGCTACTGATCCATTTATGGGCCGCTTGGTATTCTTCCGTGTTTACTCAGGTAAGGTTGTTGCTGGTTCTTATGTTTACAACCCACGTTCTGGCAAGCGCGAGCGTATCAGCCGTCTGTTCCAGATGAACTCTAAGCAGGAAATTCCAATGGAGTCTATCGATGCTGGTGATATCGGTGCAGGTGTTGGTTTCAAGGATATCCGTACAGGTGATACACTCTGTGATGAGGATCACCCAATTGTATTGGAGTCTATGACATTCCCTGATACCGTGATTTCTATCGCAGTTGAGCCTAAGAGCCAGGCTGACATCGCTAAGATGGATAACGGTCTCGCTAAGTTGGCTGAAGAGGATCCAACCTTTACCGTACGTACCGACGAGCAGAGTGGTCAGACAATCATCTCTGGTATGGGTGAGCTCCACTTGGATATCATCATCGACCGTCTGAAGCGTGAGTTCAAGGTTGAGTGCAACCAGGGTAAGCCACAGGTTAACTATAAAGAGGCTATCACTAAGTTCGCTCAGAGCCGTGAGACTTACAAGAAGCAGTCTGGTGGTCGCGGTAAGTTCGCTTGTATTGATGTAACAATCGGTCCTAAGGACGAGGATTACAAGGAGGGTGACTTGCAGTTTATTAACGAGGTGAAGGGTGGTAATATTCCTAAGGAATTCATTCCATCTGTACAGAAGGGTTTTGCTGATTGTTTGTCTAATGGTGTTCTCGGTGGCTTCCCAATGACTGGTCTGAAGGTAACTTTGACTGATGGTAGTTTCCACCCAGTAGATTCTGATCAGCTGTCATTCGAGCTCGTTGCTCACCAGGCATTCAAGGTTCTCTGTCCTAAGGCTGGTCCTGTTCTGATGGAGCCTATCATGAAGGTTGAGGTTGTTACTCCAGAGGAGAACATGGGTGATGTTATCGGTGACTTGAACAAGCGTCGTGGTCTCGTTCAGGGTATGGAGGAAGGCCGCAGCGGTGCACGTATCGTTAAGGCAATGGTTCCATTGGCAGAGATGTTCGGTTATGTGACAGCTTTGCGTACCATCACTTCTGGTCGTGCTACCAGCTCAATGGAGTATGATCACCATGCACCTCTCTCTTCAACAATTGCTAAGGCTGTGTTGGAAGAGGTTAAGGGTCACGCAGAACTCCTGTAATAAAGAAACAAATAGGTAAGATGAGGCGCTGCTTAGCGAATGACTCTTAAGCAGCGTACCTCTTCTTCCATTAGACTAAATCAATTCATATATTAATAACTTAATTTTAACAATGAGTCAGAAAATCAGAATTAAGCTGAAGTCCTACGACCACCAGTTGGTTGACAAGTCAGCTGAGAAGATTGTGAAGGCTGTTAAGGCTACAGGCGCTATCGTCAGCGGTCCTATTCCATTGCCAACACACAAGCGTATTTTTACTGTAAACCGCAGTACTTTCGTTAACAAGAAGTCTCGCGAGCAGTTCCAGCTCTCAGATTTCAAGCGTCTTATCGACATCTATAGCTCAACAGCTAAGACTGTAGATGCATTGATGAAGCTTGAGTTGCCAAGTGGTGTAGAAGTAGAAATCAAAGTCTAATTATTTAAAAGTAAATTGAAATGCCAGGATTAATTGGAAAAAAAATCGGAATGACATCCGTTTTCAGTGCCGACGGTAAGAATATTCCGTGCACTGTTATCGAAGTAGGTCCTTGTGTTGTAACCCAGGTAAAGACTTTAGAGAAAGACGGTTACAAGGCTTATCAGTTAGGTTTCGGCGAGGCTAAGGAGAATCGTACATCTCAGCCTATGATGGGAATCTTCAAGAAGGCAGGCACAACACCTAAGAAGTACTTGGCCGAGTTCAAGTTTGATGAGGAGTACAACCTCGGTGACACCATTACAGTTGAAATCTTCAACGACTGCAAGTTTGTTGATGTAATCGGTACATCTAAGGGTAAAGGCTTCCAGGGCGTTGTAAAGCGTCACGGATTCGGTGGTGTAGGTCAGTCTACTCACGGTCAGGATGACCGCGCTCGTAAACCGGGTTCTATCGGTGCATGTTCTTATCCTGCAAAGGTATTCAAGGGTATGCGCATGGGCGGCCAAATGGGAGGTGACAGAGTTACTACTCAGAACCTTCAGGTGTTAAAGGTAATTCCAGAGCAGAACCTCCTCGTAGTAAAGGGTTCGTTTGCTGGATGCAAAGGTTCAACTGTTTTAATTGAGAAATAATGGAAGTTAGCGTATTAGATATCAAAGGTCAGGAGACCGGCCGCAAGGTAGCTCTTAATGAGGCTGTTTTCGGTATTGAGCCTAACGATCACGTTCTCTATCTCGACGTAAAGCAGTATCTCGCTAACCAGCGTCAGGGTACAGCTAAGTCAA
>UMCB01039032.1_pt1 | contig 13705 bp, 14 predicted proteins | sample 1964151 | NCBI WGS metagenome assembly UMCB01 (sample SAMEA4835960, study PRJEB28245) | human gut metagenome | biome: gut microbiome; material: fecal sample | place: Denmark | collected 2008
CCTCTCTCAACGTCCGATGAAGTAAAAAATCGATTAAAAACAACGGAATGCATAAAAATAATCGACGATCATCCGGACAACAAAGACCCGCCTCTTATAAAAACAAGAAGTTACAAATTTTTACTCACTGATAATCAACAACAAAATAAAGGAAAAGGGAAAGATTTTATTAAAATTTCAACGGATAAAAGATTTTTTATACTTTTGTCCCATTGAAGTTCTTTACAAGATGTGAATCAGATCGCTCAGGTGCCTCATTACGATGGGGAGAATAGGGAACCGTGTGAAAATCACGGACTGTCGCGCAACTGTAATCACCATAAAAGTTCGGCCAATCATGTCCACTGTCAGCATAAGACGGGAAGGACGGCTAAAACGGTGAAAGTCAGGATACCTGCCTCAGCGAATTGACAATGCTTTCGCGGAATAAAGCCAGAGTCAGCCCTTATCAGACCGACACCCGTCCGGGTAAATATACCCCTGCGTATTCTTTATTTTGTGAAAGCTAAGTTTAAGCCATGCTCAACGGTAACAATCGATGATTAACGAGTAATTATCAATCGGCTACACTTACGAATCTTAAAAGAGATTGCCAGAATAATAAAGCAATTAATAGATGTAAACTGACTTAGCATGAGAAAATCGTTTGAAAAATTCCTGGCGAGACAGGAAGCCTTAGCCCGGCAATACGGCGAAGCATATGAAGAAAAACAACACAACCGCGGCAAACTGACAGCCCGGGAACGAATAGAATTTCTTTTTGATGAAGGCACCTTCGAGGAAGTCGATGCTTATTCTCCATCGGCCACCACCTCTTTCGGTAAAACAGTACGTTCCTATGGAGACGGAGTTATTACCGGATTTGGAAATATAAACGGCAGACAGGTATTTGCCTATTCCCAGGACTTCAATGTTCAGGGAGGATCATTGGGTTCTGTACACGCTGCCAAAATTATAAAAGTACAGGATATGGCCCTGAAAACAGGTTCTCCTGTTGTAGGCCTGATCGATTCGGGAGGAGCGCGCATACAGGAAGGAGTGGCCAGTCTGGCCGGATATGCCGGTATTTTCCGCCGTAATGTACTGGCCTCCCGGGTCATTCCCTAAATATCGGTGATCATGGGTCCGGCAGCAGGCGGCGCCGTTTATTCCCCGGCACTCACCGACTTTATCTTTATGACTGCCGCAACCAGTTATATGTTTGTTACAGGCCCCAATGTCGTTAAACAAGTGTTGAATGAGACCATCTCTCCCGAAGAATTGGGAGGGGCTTCAGTACATGCTGTCAAATCAGGAGTCGCTGATTTTGTTTTCAACGATGACGAGAACACTCTGCGGGGAGTGAAAATGCTGCTTTCCTATCTTCCTTCCAACAATATCGAGAATGCTCCCTATCTGGCCACCGACGATCCGGCGGACCGTATAGAAGAAAGTCTCAGAGACCTTGTTCCCGAAGATCCCGACAAACCTTATGACGTCCGGAATATCATCCGGCTGATCACCGATAAAGGTAAATTTCTGGAAATAGCTGAAAACTATGCCCCCAATATCATTATCGGCTTGGCCCGGTTCGGAGGCTATGTAACCGGAATCGTCGCCAACCAACCTCAGGTGATGGCCGGTACTTTGGATATGAACTCTTCTGTCAAGGCTGCCCGTTTCATCAATTTCTGTGATAGTTTCAATATTCCCATCCTTACTCTTGAAGACGTTCCCGGATTCCTGCCGGGAGCTGATCAGGAACATGCCGGGATTATCCGCCATGGAGCAAAATTATTGTATGCTTACACCCGGGCTACTGTACCCAAAATCACCGTCGTACTGCGAAAATCTTACGGAGGAGCCTATATCGTTATGAACAGCAAAGGGATCGGTGGCGACTACAACTTTGCCTGGCCGACAGCAGAAATCGCTGTCATGGGACCCGAAGGGGCAATCGCCATTCTCTACCACAAAGAACTGGCCGCTGCCGAAGATCCCGTTGCTTTGAAAAAAGAATTACTGGCACAATACCGGGAGGAGGTTGCCAATCCTTATATCGCCAACGAAAAAGGATTTATCGATGAAGTCATCGACCCGTCCGTCACCCGACTGAAAATCATCCGGGTACTTAAATCTTTAGAAAAGAAATCAGTCAGTCTACCCCGCCGGAAACATGGAAATATACCGCTTTAAAAAGATAAAAGCGAAAGAAAAGGGGGACAAAATAAAAAGATAATGAAATAGATATGATAAAATCAGTTTTAATAGCTAACCGAGGCGAAATAGCCATCCGAATTGCCCGTACAGCCCGGCGCATGGGCATCAAAACTTATGTCGTCCGAACAGCCAAAGAACCCGAAGCTGTATATTTATCAGCTGCTGATGCCGTGATCAATTTCCCGGAAACCGATGGGAATATACCGGAATTTCTGGATATCGACAGATTGGTTGGACTAGCCCGGGAATATAAGATCGACTCATTACATCCAGGTTATGGATACCTGTCTGAAAACGCGGAATTAGCCGAACGCTGCCGGGATAATGGAATCGTCTTTATCGGCCCTTCACCCGAAGTCATCCGACTTATGGGCGATAAAGTTGCAGCAAAAGGAATTGCCGCACAGAGCGGAGTCCCCATGCTTGGAGCCAGCCAAGGAGCCGTACATACCCTCGATGAAGCCCGGAAAATTGCCAAACGACTAGGCTATCCGGTCATTATCAAAGCAGTATCGGGCGGAGGAGGACGAGGAATGCGTATTGTCCATCATCAGGATGAACTCGAACAACTTTACAAAATAGCAACCGCAGAAGCACAGGTAGCCTTTAACGATCCTTCGGTATTTATCGAAAAATACCTCGAAAACCCGAAGCACATCGAATTTCAGATTGTAGCCGACAATTATGGAAATGTCGTGCATCTGGGCGAACGGGAATGCTCCATACAGCGTAAACATCAGAAGTTGATGGAAGAAGCCCCGTCACCCGCTCTCGACGAACGCCTCCGGAAAAAAATGGCAGCAGCAGCAGTCTCCCTGGCAAAACAGGCAGGCTATCAAAGTCTGGGAACAGTGGAATTCCTGCTCGACCATCAGAAGCATTTCTATTTCATGGAGATGAACACCCGTATTCAGGTGGAACACCCGGTTACAGAAGAAATCACCGGAATCGATCTGGTGGAATTACAATTCAATATCGCTGCGGGCCGGAAATTACCGTTGCGTCAATCTCAGATTCACCTCAACGGCTGGTCTATCGAATGCCGGATCAACGCAGAGGACGTACAAGCCGGATTTTCTCCCAGTATCGGTGTTATCCGTCAACTTCGTTTACCACAAGGCAATCACATCCGCATTGAAACCGGTATTGCCCCCGGTTCAGAAATTACCCCTTTTTTCGATTCTATGGTAGCCAAACTGATCGTCACCGGAGACACCCGCGAACAAGCCATCGAACGGACTCTTTCGGCACTCGAACGTTTCCATGTGAAAGGGATCCGTACCACAATCCCTTTCTGCAAAGCAGTATTACACAACGAAACTTACCGTAACGGTGATTTCGACACCTCCTTCATTGAAACCCGCCTCCATTCGACGGTCTGGCGCGAACCGCACGAAGAATTGCTCGCAGCTCTATTCGCCGTGTATACCTACACACACGAAAATACTCCTGAAATCGGTCCCGACACACAAATCGACCCCTGGGTATTGAACAAACGAATCAGAAATCTATAAGTACCAAATATGAATAATAAAGAAATCAGTAAATACATCGCTCTCAGCGACAGACAAACGGAATTCGAATTTACAGTAAAGAATAATTATGATTTCAGTTTGAAACGGCAAAATATACGCCTCGACCTGATAGAGGAAGCAGACGGATTTTTGGTCTTATCTTATAAAGGACTGCGTTATCCAGTAGAAATTGTTTCACGGAAACAAAATGAATACGAAATATTGCTCAACGGTGTCGCATATACTTTCTCTGTTGAAACTCCGTTCTCTCTGAAACGGAAAAAAATACTGGCCAGTCGTCAAAGCGACTTGGCGACAATAATCATCAAATCTCCCATGCCTGGCAAAATACTGGACGTCCAAGTAGATAACGGTCAGGAAATCAACAAAGGCGACACTCTCTTGATACTTGAAGCCATGAAGATGCAAAACATCATTACCGCCACCCACAGAGGCCGAATCAGTCGTTTATGTGTCAAAACCGGCCAAATCGTTGGTAAAGACGAAATTTTAGCAGAAATCAAACTCTAAACGCAGCCATGCAGGAACACAGCAAAAAAATACAGGAATTATCGAATTTTCTGCTGGATTACGCCACCACACTGATGGCAGTCGGCAGCCATACTTCACGTATTGTAAAAAACGTGACCCGCATCGCCGAGTCTTTTGGCTTTGGAGTGGATATGACCATTTTTCAGCGCAACATCACCATGACCGTCAAACATTCCGAAGACTACTCCATCCGACGAACTTACGTCCGACGGATTCCAGCAATGGCTTTAAACTTCCGTACAATATCAGACCTGAGTGCCCTGAGCTGGGAAGCTTATGACCACCATCCGGGACTTCACGAGCTGCAGCTCCGGTTCAATACCATTGTCAACACCCCACGTATGTCACGCTGGATGGTCCTGTTGCTGGTTGCCTGTGCCAATGCTGCATTTTGCCGTTTGTTCGGAGGAGATCCGATCGCCATGGGATTGGTATGGATTGCCACCCTGGCCGGCTTTTTTATCCGTCAGGAACTCACCAAACTTCAGTTGAACCATATGGTCATCTTTATTATTTGTTCCTTTATCGCTTCCCTGACTGCCGCACTCGGAGTATTCTGCAATTTAGGGACCACCCAAGATATCGCACTAGGTACCAGCGTCCTGTTTCTGATTCCCGGAGTACCGCTGATCAATTCCATCCTGGATATACTCGAAGGTCACGTCCTTGTCGGTTTATCCAGAACAATCAATGCCACGATATTAATTATTTGTATCGCTCTCGGCTTATCCATGACTTTATTAATTTTAGGAAAAGATATATTATGAACAACGAATTCTGGTTACCTGTCCTCACCGACGGATTATTTGCCGCTATTGCCGCCATCGGATTTGCCGTTATCTCCAATCCCCCCAAACGTGCTATTTCAGTTGTAGCCTTACTGGGAGCTTTCGGCCATGCCTGTCGTTTCTACCTATTACATTACACCCCGTTGAATCTGACCATATCTTCACTCTTTGCAGCTTTCGGAATCGGGATGCTAAGTATGTTAGCCGCCCGCCTCGTCCGGTGTCCGGCGGAAGTATTTTCTTTTCCGGCTCTACTTCCCATGATCCCAGGTATGTATGCCTATAAAACTGTACTTGCCCTCATCCGCTTTATGAAAAGCGACGATGTATCCCAGTCACAACAACTGATTGTCGAAATCTTCCGCAATGGCCTGACTACTTTATTTGTTATGTTTGCACTCGTCATCGGTGTTTCACTCGCCATGTTCATCTTCTATAAACAATCGTTCACTATGACCCGGCTGCTACCCCCTCATCACAAAAAACAAGCCTAAAAACCGATTGGGCAAATATCACAAACATAGAAATAAATATCCTAAAATCTTTATCCGTATTAACTACAACAGACAACAGTCCCGGGAAAGATTTTTATAGAAACAACGAATCAATTAGTGCGAGAAAGATTATCTTATTTCCCCCGCAAATAGCTCACGACCCCACCCTCACAGACTATTCCTTTTTCCGGAGGGCACATGCAGCACATAAGCCTTTAATCACATAATTGGCACCGGTTTGGATAAAACCGGGAGGTAATTGTACCGAGGGAATATGTATACTTTTCACACAAAAAGTTTTATGGCAACATTCGCAGCAGAAATGCATATGCTGATCTTCGACCGCGCATTGACAACTATCGTCGCATACTGCATATTTTAACGTACCGCTTCCATCGTCCACCCCATGAATCAGATGGTGGGACAGGAATAAGGTCAGAGTTCGGAAAATCGTGGATTTATCGACAGTATCGAGTTGAGCCTCCAGATCGGAGACCGACATCGCCTGTTTCATCTCTAACAAAGTGCGGAGCACCAACACCCGGATGGCCGTCGGCCGGATATCCCGGAGAACTAGTTTATGTAAGCAAAAATCTTCCTCTATCATCATTCGAATTTTTTACTGAGGATACGTACGGAATTCAATACAGCCAACAAAGCCACACCGACATCGGCAAAGACAGCCGCCCACAAAGTGACGAATCCACAAGCACCGGCAATCAGAATCAGTGACTTCACCCCGATAGCACCGGCAATATTCTGCTTTACAATCCGTCGGGTCGCTCGTCCGATCGAAATCGCCGTAGCCACTTTGGAAGGTTGGTCGGTCTGAATAACCACATCGGCACTTTCAATAGCAGCATCCGCCCCCAATCCTCCCATAGCGATACCGACATCACTCAAAGCCAATACCGGAGCATCGTTCATACCATCTCCGACAAAAGCGGCAGAAACACCGGCCTCTGCATTCAATTTTTCCAGGTAAGCCGCTTTATCTTCCGGCAGTAAACCACCTCGTGCATGCCGAATCCCCAAGGTCTTAGCAAAGATAGCGACTATTTCTTTTTTATCGCCGGATAATAACTGAATATTATCGATATGCAACTGTTTCAGCCGCCCGATAGCTTCGACAGCATCTGCTTTCAGCGTATCCGAAAGCAATAAATGACCGGCATATTTTCCCGCGATAGCACACACAACAACCGTAGCGACACGCTCGGAAATCCCTGCCGGAACGGTTATTCCCCGATCGGTCAACAAGCGAATATTACCGACCAAAACATTTTTTCCCTCTATCACACCTTCTAATCCATAACCGGGATATTCTTGTAAATGCGTGACACCGATTCTCCCGGCTCCCTCTTGCAGGGCATAACGGGTAACCGCCTGTGCTACAGGGTGAGTACTTTTTTCCTCTAAGGTCAACAGGATACTTAACAACCTTTGCGATGAAACGGTATCCGCCTCCATCGAAAACACTTGGAAATGGCCTGTAGTCAAAGTACCGGTTTTATCGAATACGACAGTATTGACGTGAGTAATAGCATCCAGATAATTACCGCCTTTAAACAATATCCCCTTCCGGGAAGCCGCTCCAATTCCACCGAAATAGCCCAAAGGGACACTGATCACCAAGGCACAGGGACAGGAAATCACCAAAAATACCAGTCCCCGGTATGCCCAATCTTTGAAAAAATAATCGAATCCGGGATGGAAAGCTGCCACCAAAGCAGGCAACAACATAATCGATAAGGCCAACAAAAATACCACAGGAGTATAAATACGGGCAAAGCGACGGATAAAAAGTTCTGCCGGGGCTTTTCGTTCAGAAGCATCCTGAACCAAAGCCAGTATCCGGGCTAAAGCACTTTGTTCGTAAGGCTTAGTCACTTTCAATCTTATCGCCTGACCAGAGACGATCATTCCTGCCAATACCTCTTCACCACGATTTATAGTCCGGGGCAGACTCTCTCCAGTCAAGGCAGAGGTATCGAAAAGAGCATATTCTTCCTGTAACAATCCATCGAGCGGAATCCGTTCTCCGGGTTTTACCATGATCATCTCTCCAACCTCAACCTCACCGGGGAAAACCGACTGTTCTTTCCCTTGCCGTAAAACCAAAGCTTTTTCAGGACGGACATCCAATAAACGCCTGATATTCCTTCTGGCCCGGTCGACTGCACGATGTTGTACTCTCTCTCCCACCGAATAAAAAAGCATCACCGCTACCCCTTCCGGATATTCACCGATACAAAAAGCCCCTATCGTTGCCAACAACATCAGGGAAAATTCATTGAATATATCCTTCTGTCGTATACTTTTCCAAACTTCAACCATCACAGGAAATCCGACCGGAAGAAAGGCCAGTAAAAACCATAGCACTTCAACTCCCGGAATCATCCAGAAAGGGAGTTGCAGATAACGCAGTATAACTCCGCCAACGAGAAGTAAAAACGAAAGGATCAAAAATCCGGTTCCTTGCTGATCATGAGTATGCCCACAATCTCCGGCATGAGTATGTGTATGCGCACAACGCTGACAAGTAGCTTCCATATTCTTTTATCATTTGTTCGATACAAAAATAAGGGAAGATTCCTGCAACCAGGTTGCAAAAGTGATCCATACTGTTCCTGGTGAAAAAACTTATCAGTGTTAAAAATAATCGTTGTAATCTCTAAAAAGGGGCAGCATACATACGGGCACCGCTTCCTCCATTGACCGGATGATCCGTAAAATTATCGGGCATCGCATGAATAACGAAAGCCTTCCCTTTGACAGCCTTGAAAGGTATCCGGGTCGAAATCACGGTTTGATCGACTGTTCCCTCTTTCCCGACTTGTAACATTTCCAGATCTCCCCGATGTCCATCCCCATGAGGACCTGCATGTTTATGCGTATTATCCGGATCCCAGTGTCCACCTAGTCCTCCACCTATTACCGTATTCCCTTTGTCATCGGTGGTATTACTCATCGTATTTTTTTCATGCATATGAAAACCATATTGTCCCGGCTTCAAGCCGGAGGCAACGACATGAATCGCTATTCCTTTCCCTTGTTCTTTCACTTCGATCGAACCTACAATTTTACCTTTCCCATTTTCCGACAGCTCATAAATCGGCTTCTCGATACATTTTTGTTCAATTGTCTGAGACATACATAATACCGACAAAACCAAAAGAAAAAACAATACTAACCTCATTTCTCGTCCATTTAAAATTCTGTAATAGGATTATACGCGGCTTCACCGGATAAAGTTTCAAGTCGCCCGTTTTAAGATCGATATCCATTGATTTTGCTATTGCATAGTTTTTTTGTAATTTAGCCCCTTGAAAACTAATAAAAAAGCTATGTTTCCACAAGACGAATTCAAAAAATACGCTATAAAGCACAAAGGGATCAGTAGTCTGAACCTTCATCGGTTTCAAACAGCTACGAACAGTTATATCACTCCGAATATCATAGAAGAACGCCAACTGAATATTGCAACCATGGACGTTTTTTCCCGTTTGATGATGGATCGGATTATTTTCTTAGGAGTACCCATCGACGACGATGTGGCAAATATCATTATGGCCCAGTTGTTGTTTTTGGAAACTGCCGATCCGGGGCGTGATATCCAACTTTATTTCAACAGCCCGGGAGGTTCTATCTATGCCGGTTTGGGGATTTACGACACGATGCAATATATCAATTGTGATGTAGCGACTATTTGTACCGGTCTGGCAGCTTCGATGGCAGCGGTACTGATGACTGCCGGAACCAAGGGAAAACGTTCGGCTCTAACCCATTCCCGGATTATGATCCACCAACCGATGAGTGGCGTACAAGGCCAGGCTGCGGATATCGAGATCACTTCCAGAGAAGTACAGAAACTGAAAAAAGAATTGTATACCATCATCTCCGAACATTCCGGTCAACCCTACAAAAAAGTAGAAAAAGATTCCGACCGGGACTACTGGATGACAGCAGCAGAAGCTAAAGAATACGGTATGATCGATTCAATATTAACCAGAGCTAAAAAATAAAATTGAAAATTGCAGGTCGATGAGCTCTTATCGACCCAAAAGTAATAAAAGATGCAGGATAAATGTTCATTTTGCGGACGTAACCGGAACGAAGTTAATTTGTTGATAGCGGGGACGGACGGTTTTATTTGTGATGAGTGTGCTTCACAAGCCTATGATATCGTCCAGGAAGAGATGAAAAGTAAATCGACACTCAACCTGGAACATATCGAAGTAAAAAAGCCCATAGAGATCAAAGCTTTTCTGGACCAATATGTCATTGGCCAGGATGAAGCGAAAAAACACCTGGCAGTTGCCGTTTACAATCATTATAAAAGGCTTTTGCATAAAGCCGGTAACGACGAAGTGGAAATCGAGAAATCCAATATCGTTATGGTAGGTCGTACAGGTACCGGCAAAACCCTATTGGCCCGAACAATTGCCAAAATGCTACATGTGCCTTTTACCATCGTAGACGCGACCGTACTGACAGAAGCCGGTTATGTCGGGGAAGATATCGAATCTATCCTGACCCGTTTGCTGCAAGCAGCCGACTACGATGTCGAGGCAGCAGAAAAAGGGATTGTATTCATCGACGAACTGGATAAAATCGCCCGGAAAGGGGATAATCCCTCGATCACCCGCGACGTGAGCGGCGAAGGAGTACAGCAGGGACTATTGAAATTACTGGAAGGCTCTATCGTCAACGTTCCTCCACAAGGTGGACGTAAACATCCGGATCAAAAAATGATCCCTGTCAATACTAAAAATATCCTCTTTATCTGCGGAGGAGCTTTCGATGGTATTGAAAAGAAAATCGCAGCCCGTATGAATACGATGGTCGTCGGCTTTAATGCGGGCCAAAATACAGAAAAAATCGACCGGGAGAATTTCCTTCAATATATCGCCCCACAGGATTTGAAATCTTTCGGGTTGATTCCGGAGATCATCGGCCGTCTCCCCGTATTGACTTACCTGGAACCGTTGGACCGGGCAGCGTTACGTAATATTCTGACAGAACCTAAAAATGCTATTATCCGGCAATATATCAAACTGTTCGAATTGGATGGGATTACACTCAAATTCGACGAAGATGTCTATGAATATATCGTCGATAAAGCTATCGAATTCCGCCTTGGCGCCCGTGGCTTACGCTCGATTTGCGAAGCAATTATGACCGACCTGATGTTTGAAGTACCTTCACAAGGAAAGAAAAATATTACGATTACCAAAGCTTATGCCGAAGAAAAGATGAATCGCGTGAATGCCCAGAAATTGAGGGCATAAAATAAAAATTATTTTGAAAATATCCGATTGTGCACCTGACACCTGAGGATATTTTCAAAATAATTATGTTTTAAAAACCTGAATTACTCAACAAACTATAAGGGATTTTTGCCAGCCCCTCGCCCAATTGATTGATTCCTTTTTCCAGTTTTCCTTTCAGCATCATTTTCATCACCATATTCAACTCTCCCTGGAAAGTAATCTTCATCCGGGTATCGTAAGGTCCATTCTCCAACAATTGAATCCATAAATTAAATTCAAAAGGTGTAGCTCCATCCCCTCCTAATTTTATTAATTTGGGTTCTTCTTTCTCCACGATCTTTACAGCCAACTCCCCCATACCTTTTAAGGTTATGTAGCAAGCATCTTCTGTAACACGGGTAGATTCGATCTTTTCCGAGATTTTATCCATCTCCAATCCGTTAGTCATCCCCATTTGTTTGGCCATCTCTACCAAACGACCGATCCGGCTGAAATCGGAAAGTAATGCATAAACATCCCGAATAGGACTCTCTATTTTTAAGATCTCACTTGTAATTTTTGTTGTCGACATAATTTAATGAGTTAAAAGAGTTGATGAGTTATTGAGTTGATGAGTTGATGAGTTATTGAGTTGATGAGTTATTGAGTTGATGAGTTGATGAGTTGATGAGTTACTGAGTTATTGAGTTACTGAGTTATTGAGTTACTGAGTTACTGAGTTATTGAGTTAATAAATTATAAGTCTAGCATTAAAAATAATTTCCTTCCCCAACACGATGAATCGACAACCCCTTAATCTATTCCCCTCTTCCACTTTAGCTACTCAGCAACTCTTTTTAACTCAGTAACTCTTTTAACTCAGCAACTCAATAACTCTTTTAACTCATTTATAAGTCTCAGGACTCAATCGCCATTCTTTCAATTTTTCCACCTGATCAGCCTGTACATATCCCACTTTCACAGCCAGATCGATCATAGCATTGTAATTACTTAAAGTGGTCAGTTCACAGGATGCATTTTTAAAGTTATCCTCAGCCTTTTGGAAGCCATAGGTAAAAATGGCAACCATGCCCAGCACTTCACATTCGGCATTCCGCAAAGCTTCGACAGCCTGTAAACTAGAACCACCGGTTGAAATAAGGTCTTCGATAACTACGACCTTTTGCCCTGCTTTATACTCACCTTCGATCAGATTTTCCAAACCATGACTCTTAGCTGAAGATCGCACATAAATAAAGGGTAATCCCAATTCCTGAGCAACTAACACCCCCTGTGCAATAGCTCCGGTAGCAACCCCGGCAATCACCTCTGCCTGCGGATATTTCTCCCGGATCAATGCTGCAAATTGTTCTTTGATATATGAACGAACTTCAGGATAAGACAACGTCTTCCGATTATCACAATAGATCGGGGATTTCCATCCGGAAGCCCAGGTAAACGGATGAGTAGGTTCCAATTTAATTGCTTTAATATCCAATAAATAGGATGCCACTTTTTCTGCAACTGTATTCATTTTTATCTATTTTTGTATTGTTAAATACTAGAATTTTTGCAAATGTATAAAGTATTTTTTAAAGAGAGCTGTTTTTTATTGACCGATAATCAGAATTTACTAAAAGAAGGGGATATCCGTTGGGTGCACCGGGATTTTATGACCACGAAAAATTTCATTTACCAAACTCTGGAAAAAGGCATCCCTTTCAAAGCCGTACTTTATGATGAAGATCCGGAGGATTTGTTTACTATTTTCAAGTCTTGTTTCACCTATGTCAAAGCCGGAGGAGGAGCAGTCATACAAAATTCCGATATATTGGTCATCAAACGATTAGGAATGATCGACCTACCCAAAGGCCATCTGGAATATGGAGAAACGATGGAACAATGTGCCGTCCGGGAAGTAGAAGAAGAATGCGGGTTAAAACAAGTAAGTATTCTGTCTCCTTTAGACACCACCCTCCATATTTATTACCGGAATGAAAGTTGGTTCCTGAAAAAAACATATTGGTATCGGATGTCTGCCCCTTCAGGTCAATCTTTTATTCCTCAGACCGAAGAGGATATCGAAGAAGTGCTCTGGTATCCGATACACAATCTCTCCCAGCTATCGAACCAGACCTATCCTTCACTCCGGGAAGTATTCCATAAACTCCAAACCGAAGCCTAGGAGCTATTCGAGCAATTGCCTGCAAACCCGCCTGATTTCGGCATAATCGGCATCCAGCCTACCGGACTGGAAAAGCCGGTCAATGCTGTGCAGACCGGGTTGTATCGAATCGATAAAATGCGGTTTTCTTTCGTAAAGTCCCCGAAGCCCGAAAGCCCCCATCGCCTGCAACAGCCGTACCAATACAAAACGATAAAAAACATGACGGAATAGTCCCGGCTCCACCGTCCGGTAAGCCTGTAATCCGCAGATATATCCATCCAGTAACTCTTCCCGTTGTTCATCAGGAATCACTACGATAGCATCATACAATAACGAAGCTACGTCATAAGGTAAAGCCCCTTGCCGTCCTCCCTGATAATCGATAAACCAAACCTCTCCGGCTCTGACCATAATATTCCGCGACTGAAAATCACGAAACATAAAACTATCCGCAGGTTCCTGAACCAAAGCATCTGTCAGCCTGATAAAATCATCTTCGAGCGCCTGCTCTGAAAAATCCGCTCCTGCCAATTTCAGAAAACAATACTTAAAATAATTCAGGTCCCACAGGATACACTGCCGGTCGAATACAGGACGTGGGACACAACGGGCATAATCCAGTCCCTGTCCCCCGATCAACTGAAACCGCAATAATTCGGACAAAGATTTCCGGTAAAGTTGCATCGAATGCTCCGATAAACTATCTCCTTTTCGCTCCTGCCCGACCACGTCCAATAAA
>UMCB01002063.1_pt1 | contig 13628 bp, 7 predicted proteins | sample 1964151 | NCBI WGS metagenome assembly UMCB01 (sample SAMEA4835960, study PRJEB28245) | human gut metagenome | biome: gut microbiome; material: fecal sample | place: Denmark | collected 2008
TAAATAATGTTAAACTATAGTGTTGCGGAATTAAGGTTTATGAAAAGATAGTGCAAGCCGAGTGGAAAGAAAAGAACTTGTTCAATTTTCTTTTCCGAAGCGCCGCCTATTTTATTCAACAGATAGTGCAAATCGAGAGCAGAGCATTCAAACTTGTTTTAACTTTTACGCAAAAAACGCGGTTTTTGTTGATGTTTGCTTAAAAAAAGATATAAATTCGCTTGGAAAATTTAAAAAAAACAATTATATTGCGTTCGAAAAATATAAAATGAAAAAATTACAATCCAATTATTAATAACCCAAACCTAAAAATTATGAAAAAACTATTATCGAGCGCATTGCTTCTGTTGGCAATCTGTTCATGTAACGAGAATCTTGGACTTGATTTGGAAAATGCGGCTGTGCCGTCAACGAGAGCCTTTGCTGTGGAAACGTTCTCTTTTGATTCAATTACACGTCCGGAAGTGTGGTCTACATATCAGTCGTTGGAGGAAATGCAAAGAGCCTGTCAGGTGCCAGACAGTATATTAGTCACGCTGACGACCGAAGACTTGGTGAAGTTGTGTATGGACTATCCTTTATATGGAATCTATACGGCATACAACAATGAGCAGGACGGTATACGTGTGATTATGGATGGATTCAATGGCTTTGGCGAGTTGAAAAAACGAAAAGATGTGTCAAAGGCGTTGGTTGATTGTTATGAGGCTTTTGATGCAGACAAAATGGTGGCGGTGATGGCTGCAGATGTAGATTTCAATTCGGATTTGAATCCTTTGAAATTAGGGTATCTTGAATTGTTGCTTTCAACTGACGAGATTTCATCAATGCTTGATGCGGAAGACGTTGCCCGATTGGAAAAGGTTCGGATAGAGCAGTTGCGGAAACAAGAGGCGTTGCCGGAATTTTTTGGAGAAAAAATGTTGCATCGCACAAGACGGTTGGGAACAAAGTTTGCTTTGGAAAACGATGCGTCTACGCGATCGAGTGGTTCTGTAATCGTAACTACAAAGTGTGGAAAAGAAGTGCAAGGACTGCTTCGGGAGGAAATGTCGGATTATGAAATGGGATATTGGGATGGCTATTATGACGCAAGTTTTCCGAATGCTGTTAGAGAAGAGACATCGTCTAATATGTATAATTGTCATGGCTATGCTTGGTGTAAGAGTGATGGAGGCATAACATGTTGGATAAATGCAGAATCGGGTAATTCAAACATTGAGAAATATTGGACAAGAGATTATTATGTGTCAACAACAGAGGCAAATGCTGTTAAGGTGAATTATCCAAAATCAGACCATTCTGCGGTGAATGTGGGCAATGGAATGTATATATCGAAATGGGGTAGTTGCCCTTTGATGAGGCATGCACCTGATTATGGCCCGTATCCTAATATGAATATTCGAAATTATTATCGACATGATGATATCTATGGGGTGATTGAAAGTGGAAACGGAAGTGGCGAAATAGGGGTTGGCAATGAAACTTCTTATTCGGTCTCTTTTGATAGAAATTTAATTCCTACAGGTAGCAATGTGCAAAAAGAGTGGGTCATAGAAAATGCTAAAGGAGATGATGCTATAGGCAATGAGGCGGATTTTACAGAAGGAGGTGATGGAGTTGCCAGGATATCATTTAATAGAGCAGGTGTATATGATATATATTATAATGTATATCTGAAAAATACAGGACATAAAATTATCAGTTGCTATGTTCAGGCATTGGTGGTTGAATAAACAATAAGCATTATGAAACGGATATGTATATTGCTGTTGTCTGCAGTTTTGGCGGCTACGGCGGTGGGGCGGACTGTGACGGGTCGTGTTGTCGACGATGAGAGCGGAGAGGCCCTGCCTTCGGCAAGCGTCTATGCCAAGTCGTTGGCGAAAGGCACATCAACCGATTCTGATGGACGCTTTGAAATGGCAATCCCGGAAGGGAAGACGGTTGATTTGCGGATAAGCTATGTGGGATATAAAGAGACAACAATACAGATTAAGTCAGGAAGTGCGCCTGTTGAGGTGCGGCTGCAGCGAGGCACGGAGTTGCGTGATGTGCAGGTCTATGGCGCGCGTCATGACTTTGGCGTTAAATCCTCGCAGATGAGCGCACAGGTGCTGACATCGCAGCAGGTGAAGGAGGTGCCGGCATTGTTCGGCGAGATCGACGTGATGAAATCGCTGCAGCGTTTGCCGGGCGTTCAGTCGTCGGGCGACGGCACAGCGGGAATCTTTGTGCGAGGCGGCAATTACGACCAGAATTTGATTACGCTCGATGGCTCGACGCTTTACAATGGAGAGCATCTGAAGGGCTTCGTATCGGCAATCAATGCCGAGATGGTAGACAATGTGGTGTTGTATAAGGGGGCCTTCCCTGCCCGTTACGGTTCGCGCCTGTCGAGTGTGATCGACATAGGTGTGCGTGAGGGTGACTTTGAGTCATATCATGGCAGTGCATCCATAGGAATGTTGTCGTCGAAGGTGCAGGCTGAGGGTCCGATATGGAAGGGGCATACGTCGTTCAATGTGGCAGCTCGCGCCTCATATTTCGGAGCCATAGTGCAGCCTTTGCTCAAAAGCGTGTACGACAACAAGAAGGCAATGGAGCCGTATGCCAAGATGAATTTTTATGATGTCAACGCCAAATTGGTGCATCGCTTCTCGGAGAGCGACCGACTGTCGGCTGTGTTCTATTGGGGCAAGGACGTTAGCAATTCTTCTCCTACCGATAGTGAGACTAATTTCGGAAGCAAGAGTGGTGAGACTAGAACTAAAAAAAATGAGACAAAAAACAATTGGGGCAACCTGGTGTCGAGTTTGTATTGGACGCATACAGCCGGCGACCGATTCCTTATGAATGTCAACGCGAGTTTCAGTCTGTATGACTATAGACTGTCGCAGAATGTGTCGGGATATTATGAGAGTCGGAAGACGGGACAATTGCAGAGAAAGACAGAAGAGGTGTCGGAAACACGTTATGATTCGAAGGTGAAGGATGCTTCTATCACTGCCGACTTCAGATTTCGCCCTGTTGCTGCCCACGATTTGCGATGGGGTGCCAAAGGCTCGTTGCAGCAGTTGTCGCCGATAATCCATGCCTATAGTTACAATTATGATTATACGCCGACTAAGGAAACGCGTATGGAAACCGACAGAACAATAGGCAAACGGCAGAACTTGCTGACGGCAAGCGTATATGCCGAGGACGATTGGACTGTGGCTTCGTGGCTGATGGCAAATGTCGGGTTGCGCTATTCGTTGTTTTCTGTTGAAAACAAGACATACGGCTCGCTTGAGCCCCGCGCTTCGGTGCGCTTCCTGCTTACGCCTGCCATGGCGTTGAAACTGTCGTATGCACGGATGGCGCAGGGCGTGCATCTGTTAAGCAGCAGCAATATCGTGATGCCGTCAGACATTTGGGTGCCTGTGACTGAAAAAATTCCGCTTATGCGCTCCAACCAGTATGCCGGTGGTGTCAACTATGAAATTATGAAAGGTCTTGAGGTGTCGGTTGAGGGCTATTACAAGACGATGGACAATGTGCTGGAATACAACAACGGAGCGTCGTGGCTCAATTGCACCGGCGATTGGCAGAGTCTTGTCAGCCTCGGCAAGGGACGCTCCTACGGCGTGGAGCTGATGGCTCAACGCTCTGTGGGCAACACTACCGGTTGGGTGAGCTATACATGGGCTAAATCCTTGCGCACATTCGACCGCCCGGGGCAGGAACTGAACGGCGGACGCGAGTTTCTTGCCGGCAACGACAAGCGCCATAATTTCAACATCGTTGTGGTGCAGCGACTGGGACAGCATTGGAAACTGTCGGCGTCGTGGACTTATCAGAGCGGCCGCCGCGGTATATTGGCAAACACATCAATGTATGGCGGCGTGCTGCAGGAATGGGATCCGAGTTTCAGACCGGAATCCAGCACGCTTAAAGAACAGGAATATATGCAGAATCGTGATGACGCCGCACATTGGGCGGAAATGCCGGGCATGTTTGTCACTTATCGTGAGCGCAACAATTATAAGCTTCCGGATGTGCACCATCTTGATGTGGGTATAACCTATTCGGTAAACCATCGGAGGTTTGGCGCGAGCGAGGTGAACCTGTCGTTCTATAATCTGTACAACCAACAGAACATCAACAGCGTTTATATTGGAAAGAACGAGAATAAATATGTGCTGAAAGGCATTTGTATATTCCCGTTTATGCCGTCGTTGACCTACACATTAAAATTTTGATAAAATGAAACGGTTAAAATATTTGATTTCAGCGTTGAGCATCGTTGCGGTGGTGCTCACGGGCTGTGAGAAAGAGCTTGGCTTTGACGAGGGCGGAGAGAACCTCAATGTGATAGCGATAAGTATGGTGGCGTCGCCCGACACTACGCTGGAGGCCATCGTGGCGCGCACATACCGCACGGGTGTTGTCGGCACAGAAGGAACGGATGTTGAGGAAACGTTTCTGAAGGCTGCCACGCTGCGGTTTGCCACGGTGACATATTCGGTCAACGGCGCCTCTCCGGTGGAGATGGTCTACGATGCCGAGCATTGCCGTTTCCGCAGCGACTATCGTCCGAAGGCTGGCGATGTGATTGCGGTTTCTGCCTCTGAACAGAATTTTCCGTCGGTATCGGCAAATTTCACTATGCCTACGGTTGCCCCTACAGTCGAGATTGTAAGGACTCGGAAATATCGGCAGGACCATCTGCTTGACCAACTTGAAACCGGGTATTTTGACGGTGGACAGGACACAGTGGTCGACATCTCTCTGAGGATGAAGGGGCTGGAGCCGTCGGGCTATTACCGTCTCAATGTGCGCAGCCTCGCGGAGAAGGTTGTCGACGGCAAGACGGTGTATGACACCAATGATTGTTATCATTCCTACGATCCTTTGTTTCAGGATATCCGGCTGTCGAAGCCCCGCAAAGGATGGTATAAGGATTTCAGCAACGTGTTTGTCGGCACGGCTGTCGGTGGCCCAGGATATGAGTGCACGGTGACCACACGTTTGCGCAAAGGCGATGTGGGTAAGCGCATAGTGGAGGTGGAGTTGCAGTCGTTGACCGAGGATTTATACTACTATCTGAAGTCGGTGATGCTCTATCAGGTATATTTGCAGACGATTAACGACGCACAGACGGAGGCTGTGCAGATACACAGCAACGTAGACGGCGGATTCGGTATTGCCGGCGGCTTGCTGGGCACAGAGAAGCATGTGGTCGCATTCTGATGTATGTTTAGGATTTTTGGTTATATAATTGAAAAAGCACTTCCGACGCGATGTCAGGAAGTGCTTTCTTTTTGAGTTATGCTTTAGTCAAAGGCTTAAACAAGTCCTTTGCCGTGGCAGTTCTTGTATTTCTTGCCGCTGCCGCATGGACATGGGTCGTTGCGTCCCACTTTTGGTCCTACTTTGATAGGGTCGGTGTGGTGTGGGCCTTGCGGAGCGCGTGCTGCTTGACGCTGCTCGTCCTGTCCTGGATACTCCTCCTTGTGGGCGGTGTATTTGCGGTAGTCGTCGCGGCGTTCTGGCGCTGCCACCGGTTCTGCCGTAGGCATCGACGGCGACACTGATGTGTTGCTGTAGCGCGGTGCCGGGATGCGTGGGCTGTTGTCGGTTTCTGTTGCCTCTTCAGCCTGCGCTGGAGCCTGCTGTTCGCGTGGCGGTTGGCTTTGTGCCTGCACAGGGATTTGACCGCGTGTCAGCGAAGCCACGGCTTTTGCATTCATGTTGTCGAGCATTGCGTCAAACATCTTGAACGACTCGATTTTGTAGATTACCAGCGGGTCTTTCTGCTCGTAGCTTGCATTCTGAACCGACTGGCGCAACTGGTCGAGTTCGCGCAGGTGCTCCTTCCATGCCTCGTCGATGCTCATCAGCAAGATTGACTTCTGCCAAGCCTTGGCGATGTTTTTGCAGCCTTCGTTGTACGACTCCTCAAGGTCGACAGTGATTCCAAACACACGCTTGCCGTCGGTGATAGGCACGCGCACAAGACCCTTGCCTCCGTGGTTTTCCACGATGTCGGAAATCACCGGCATGGCAGCCTCTGCCATCTTCTCTGTGCGCTGGTTGAATGTGGTGATTGCCTGGCGGTAGATGGCGTCAACCTGCTTGTCTGTGCCCATCTTCTTATATTCATCTTCAGTGAATGAAGGCTCGAAACCGAATGTGGTAAGCACATCCATGCGCAGATCCTCGTAGTCGCTTTGCGATCCGTAGCGCTTCACGATGTTGCCGGCAGTCTCGTAGAGCATATTCATGATGTCGATGCCGATACGCTCACCCATCAATGCATGGTGGCGGCGGGAGTAGATCACCTTGCGCTGTGCGTTCATCACGTCGTCATATTCAAGCAGGCGTTTACGGATGCCGAAGTTGTTTTCTTCCACGCGTTTCTGTGCGTTCTCGATTGAACGGGTCACCATGCCGGCCTCGATAGGCTCGCCCTCTTTAAGTCCGAGACGGTCGAGCATCTTGACAACCTTGTCGGTTGCGAACAGACGCATCACGGTGTCTTCAAACGACACGAAGAACACTGAAGAACCAGGGTCGCCCTGACGTCCGGCACGTCCGCGCAGCTGGCGGTCGACGCGGCGTGACTCGTGGCGCTCCGTACCGATGATTGCCAGACCTCCGGCGGCTTTTACTTCCGGAGTCAGCTTGATGTCCGTACCACGACCCGCCATATTGGTTGCGATTGTCACCACGGCTTTCTGTCCGGCGCGTGCCACGATTTCAGCCTCTTTCTGGTGCAACTTGGCGTTGAGCACGTTGTGAGGGATGCGGCGCAGCTGGAGCATGCGGCTCAGCAACTCGGAGATTTCCACAGATGTTGTTCCGACCAGCACAGGGCGTCCAGCTTCTACCATCTTCTGGATTTCGTCGATTACGGCGTTGTATTTCTCTTTCTTTGTCTTGTATACGCGGTCGTTCATGTCGATGCGTGCCACCGGACGGTTGGTCGGGATGGTCACGACGTCGAGTTTGTAGATGTCCCAGAACTCGCCTGCCTCAGTCTCTGCGGTACCAGTCATACCGGCAAGCTTGTGATACATGCGGAAGTAGTTCTGCAGGGTGATTGTTGCGAAGGTCTGTGTCGCAGCTTCCACTTTCACGCCCTCTTTCGCCTCGATGGCTTGGTGCAGACCGTCGCTGTAGCGGCGGCCTTCCATGATACGTCCTGTCTGCTCGTCGACAATTTTGATTTTTCCGTCGTCGATGACGTATTCGATGTCGCGGTCAAAGAGGGTGTAGGCCTTGAGCAGCTGGTTGACAGTGTGCACGCGTTCAGCCTTGATGGCATAGTTCTGTGCATACTGCGACTTCTTCTCGGCCTTCTCCTCGTCGGAGATGTTCTCGTTCTCCAGTTCTGCCAACTGTGTTGTGATGTCGGGCAGGATGAAGAAAGTCGGGTCGTCGGTCTTGCCGGTGAGCACGTCGATACCTTTGTCGGTCAGCTCGATGCTGCGGTTCTTCTCGTCGATTACGAAGTAGAGCGGATCGGTGACGATAGGCATCTGCTTGTTGTTGTCCTGCATGTAGAAAGCCTCGGTCTCGAGCAGGAGAGGCTTGATGCCGTCCTGGCTCAGGTATTTGATGAGCGGACCGTATTTAGGCAGACCCTTGAAGGCGCGGAAGAGCAGCAGTGCGCCTTCCTTGCGCTCATCCTTGTTGTCGGATGCGATTTTCTTCTTTGCATCGGTGAGCAGCGATGTCACAAGGCGGCGTTGCGCGTTGACCACTGTCTCTACGTTCGGCTTGAACTGGTCAAACATCTGGTCGTCGCCTTTGGCAACCGGACCGGAGATGATGAGCGGCGTGCGGGCGTCGTCGATAAGCACTGAGTCGACCTCATCGACGATGGCGAAGTTGTGTGGACGCTGCACGAGGTCGGCAGGCGATGTTGCCATGTTGTCGCGAAGGTAGTCGAAACCGAACTCGTTGTTTGTACCGAATGTGATGTCGGCGTTGTATGCGCGGCGGCGTTCCGGGGAGTTGGGCTCTGTCTTGTCGATGCAGTCAACAGAAAGACCGTGGAACATGTAGAGCGGACCCATCCACTCGGAGTCACGTTTGGCGAGGTAGTCGTTGACGGTGACCATGTGCACGCCGTTTCCTGTCAAGGCGTTGAGAAACACAGGCAGCGTTGCCACAAGTGTCTTTCCCTCACCGGTTGCCATCTCGGCGATTTTGCCTTGATGAAGCACGATGCCGCCGATAAGCTGTACGTCGTAGTGGATCATGTCCCAAGTCACCTCGTTTCCACCTGCCATCCAGTGGTTGTGGTAGATGGCTTTGCCGTCGTTGATTTCAATGAAGTCTTTGCCTTGGGCGGCGAGTTCGCGGTCGAAATCGGACGCGGTCACTTCGATTGATTCATTTTGAGCGAAGCGGCGTGCGGTGTCGCGCACGATGGCAAATACCTCAGGAAGATATTTGTTAAGCTCGTCTTCGAGCACTTCAAGGATGTCTTTCTCGATTTTGTCGATTTTCTCCCAGTACGGCTCGCGGTTTTCATACTCCACATTCTCGATTTCAGCCTTGATGTCGGCAATCTCTTTGCGTTTGTCGGCAACGCTGTCTTTGAGTGCTGCGCGGATTTTGGTGATGCGGTCGCGCAACTCGTCGTTGCTCAAATTCTCCAACGTGGGGTAAATCTTGTTGATTTCAGCCACGATTGGTTGAATCTCGCGCAGGTCGCGCTGCGACTTGTTTCCAAAAATTTTTTTCAGGAAATCATTGAATCCCATAATGTATTTTAGTTTTTTGTTTATAATCGTGTTGTTGTGCCTCGGGAAATCCATTGTCGCGCCTGAGGCACACGGCGCTGTAGTGCCGCTTAGTCTTTAAGCGATAACGGCATCATGCGCGCGCCGTTGGGCGAGCGTATTCTAAGGATGCGTGCCACGGTGGGCGCCAGCAGCGCCGCGTCGATTGGCGATGTGATTTTCTGAGGCTTTACGCCCGGCGCAATGATGAATGCCGGCGCGCAGACAGCGTTGATGTTGACTTGTTTCAGCTGTTGCTGGTTGTTGTAGTCGTCGCGCACTTTCCATCCTGGCGCGATTTGCAGAAACACGTCGGCTGTTTCCTGCGACGTGATTGACTTGTGCAGCCGCAGCAGTGTCTCGCTGACAGGATTGTCGAGCACCTCGTCGACGGAGTATGCCTCGTCTACGCCAGCCATACGGCGCAAGAATGCACCCGACACTTTGCGCAGTTCCTCGACTGAAACGTTTTTCTCTTTTGCAAGTTTCTCGTTGAGATAGATTTTCTCGTTGAAGTATCCGTTCACCCAGCTTCCGTTGCCGTAGAGCGCCATCAGGTACATGTTGAGCAGCGACACAGCCTTTTTCGACGAGAATTCGCCTGTCGGAATGTTGAACCGAGGGTCGGTGGCATACATGTCGTCGAAATAGCCTGTCGGCGTCACGAAGATGCAGGCGTTATCGCCAACGTTTTTCTCAATGGCGGCAAACAGACGCTCAAGCTGATGGTCGAGACGCAGATATTTGTCCTGCAGCTCGATGCGGCTGTCGTTGTCCGACGCATATCCGTAGGGTGCTGCGGTGTATGCGATGTTGAGCATGTCGACCGTGGCGCGTTTGCCCAGAGCCATGTCGTTCAGGCAATTGATGGCCACCGAGGTTATTTCCTCGTTGACGAGAGCCGAACTCTTGAATTTCTCTACGCCGTCGCCGTCCTTGAACGTGTATTTGAAAGGATAGAACGTGCGGTGGAGAGGAATGTCGGGATATTTGTTGATGTCCATGCTCGGACGCCAGGTCAGCGTGTCGAGGCGTGAGCGCAGAGGCATCAGCATGTTGCGGGTCGAGATGGTTGTAGGGTAGTCTTTGTAGAATGTAGACGAAGCCCATTTACCTGTTTTGTCGCTTATCCAGAAAGCGCCGTTGGCAGCGTGTCCTGCCATCAGAATGGCTTGTTGTGCGTCGGGGGCGATGGCGTATACGTCGCCGATGCCGTTGTTGTCCATACGCAGCTCGTCGCTGATGGTCGACACCTTTATCGCCATTGGCGAGAGCGTCTCGTCGGTGGCGTTGCCAATAAATTTAGGGTCGTTGAGAATCAGCGTTACGCGGCGCGCCTCTTCGTTGTAGACTGTGGCGCCTGTGATGCCGTTGACGTTGGGATAAGTGCCGGTGTAGATTACGGCTGTCGACGTCGTCTTGTCGAGCTGTGCCATGTCAAACACTACGTTGTCCAGATGCGCGCCTTCAGCCATGAGGCGTTTGAAGCCTCCGTTGCCAAACTGCGACTGGAGCAGGTCGAGATAGTCGCCGCGAAGTTGGTCGATTGATATGCCCACAATGAGCGTAGGACGCCCCGACGACACCTGCGACAAGGCAGACATCGCCACGAGCGAGAATATCATTGAGGATATCAGTCGGTTTACTTGCTTCTTTTTTCGCATCTCTTATAGTTTACGATATAGCCTGCTGAACGCGCTAACGTGCAAAGCATCAGCGGGAAAAACGCTGCGTTTGCCGTTTGTGGCAAAGCCCGCCACGCGACAAGCAATATCAAAACAAGCGCAAAGTTAAGAAAATGATATGAATATACCCACTTTTTTGCTGATTTTATCCAAATTGTAATTGCCGGGAACAGGCAGAACGGGTTCAGCCAAAAGCCGAGCCAGTTGGGTGAGGTGGCTTCGTGTTCGGAGATGAAGATAAGGAAGAACACGAGGCATCCGGTAAGTCCGGTCAGCGTGAACCACACTGTGTCGAGCCAGCGCATCTGCTTGCGTCGCACCACGCCGAAGGCTGTCGCGCCGGCGATGAGTGCAAATGTCAGCCAGCATATAAACAGGGGCGACAGTAAGAATGGTGTGGGCGGCAGAACGGCGTTCTCGCTGCCTTCCACGAGTGTGCTTGTGCTTTCAACGATGCCCACGCGTTGTCCGGAGGCGGTTTTATAGGTAGCGCCTGCCATCTCCTTCATCAGGATTATTGGGGCGAACATCTGCTGGCGGACGGAAATAGGGCGGTCGATGCCTTGTCCGAGGGCAAGGTCGATGCCGAATTGATACCACGGGTAGTTGCAGTCGTAGTGTGTCATGATGTCGCGGTAGGTGGCGTCGGGGTGCTCCGACGGCGGAAAGGAGAGTCCTCCTACGGCTTGCTCTATGAGGTCGCGCGGCCGCGTGGCGCAGTTGTTGAGCACGTAATTATAGCGATATTCACGGTTTTCGGGCAGGCAAAGCCGTTCAAGTTCGTTGAATAGCCATAATGCCTGTTGTTCAGACAGCCGTAGGCGTTGTTCCACAACCTTGGAGCCTCTGCCTGCATATTCGGGTGTGAAATATTCAGTAGGGTATCCTCCGACGGCATAGTCGGTCTCGCCTTTGACAAAGCGATAGATGAAATGAGGCTGGTTGAACGAGAATAGTCCGAAGTTATACACGCGGTCCATCGTCGCGCCGTCGGTGATACGGATGGCTGTGTGTCCGTACAGTTCAAACACCTCCTGTCCGGGAAAGCACGTCAGCAGGCTCACGTCGAGACGTTGCGCCTGTGCCGCCACGGGCATAGCGATGCAGATGATTATTAGAGCCAATAACTTTTTCATAATGCAAAGATAGTGCAAGCCGAGAGGAAAGAAAAGAGCTTGCTCGATTTTCTTTTCCGAGGCGCCGCCTATTTTATCTAAAGGTGGTGCAAATATTAAAACGGGGTGCATCCCGCTGTGAACTGAACTGCACCCCGCTTTATGCTATGAAAGATGATTCATCACCAATAAGTGAACTCATTTATATCGGTATATGTCGTACCGTTGATGATGACTTTGTCAGGGCCTCCGCTTAAATCCGTTGTGCCTTTGAGGAAGACATTCTTGTTGAACGCAGAGCCGTCGGAATACCGGCAGTTGATGAATTCAATGATTGAATGCCTGGTCATGCATGACACAGCATAGTCGTAGTCATAGATGTCGTCGCCGTTGGCATCATATCTGTCAGGAGCTGTTGGAAGCCAACGGTTGTCGGTGGCTGTGGTGTAGCGGCCAAATTCGCAGTCCTTGAACACGCTGCTGCCATAGCAGCGGGCGGATGGGTAAAATAAATCACCGTAGTCGAATGTGCAATTCTCGAAATAACCGTCGCTCCATCCCGACATCCATCCGCGGAATGTTGTGTTTCGGGCAATAAGTTTTCCGTTCTCAGGTTGATTTGTGCAGTATTGGAATTTAGGACCGAAATTGCAGTCCTCAAGAATGATGGTTGTGCCTGGATCCATGGCAACCACACCATAAGCCGCTTGGATGGTAAAGTTAGTGTTTCTGACAGTCAGCGTTTTTCCGCCGTTCAGATAAATTCCGCCCCATACGTATGAGTCCTCCTCATTAAGATTGATGATGCCGAGTTTCACATTGTCGAGCACCACATTGTCGCTGTTGATTTTGAGATAGTATCCATCGCTGGCACCGGCGCTGTCGTCGCGGGCAAGTGTGACGTCTTTGAACGTCACGTTGTCGTTGGGTATCTGGTAGCCATTCTTTATCTTCAGTACCGAGTTGGTTCCGCCAATGATGACTACGCCTTCGGCAATGTTGGCTGGCAGTGCGAGCTGCACGTTGTCGGCGAGCTGCACGTGGCGGTTGTGGTGAGATGCTGCGTTGGCAAGCTCTTCGTCGGTGGCGATGCCGAGTGTGCCGATAAATGCAGGCTCAATCACAACGTTGAAGTCGACGCTGTTGGTGAGCAGCGATCCGTAGATGTTGGTGCGGTAGTTGCGCTGCAGCGGAACGCTCGTGAACGTGCGCTTCATCGGTGTCGTGCCGTTGGTGTAGTCGAGAGTGACGTCGGCTATGGTCTTGTAGTCGGGCACCAGCACGTAGTTCATCGACAGGTAGTTGTAGGCGGAGCCGGCAGGAAACGCCTCGGAGGCGTCGGGAATGTCGGCATAGGAGAAGGTCACGTCGGTGGCGTTGCCTACGACGCTGCCCGACGCAAGGTTGATTGCCGAATAGGCTTGCGTTGCGACTTGAGTCTTTGTCACGGTGTAGCCCGATGCCGCAGCGGCGGCAAGGTCGTCTGTGCCGATGTTGAGCTGTGCGTACGGACGGTAGAGTTTTACGGTTTGCTGAAGGTTGCCGTTCACGTCAATCTCCGCTTTTGCGAAAAACGCGTCGTCGGCTTCGTTGCTGCACACTGTGGGTGCGAGTGTTGCCACTTGTGTCGTTTCGTCGAATTTCGACCGTGCGCCAACCTCATCTGCGGCAGCCCAGAAGATTACATCGTACTTCTTGCCGCTTGCCAGCTGAAGCTGCACGTTTTTTGACAATCCGGTCATTTCTACGGTTTCAGCAGCCTTGCCGTCAAACATTGCCAGGGGCTGCTGTTCTCCTTGTGGATACACGGCATATTTCAGAGACTTGATTTTCGAGGCTTCGCCGAATGCGCGTGTGCCTAATTCTTCTGGTAACTGGACTGTTAGCGATACAATGTTTTCACCTTCGCTCTCGGTGGCGAGCTTAACTTCATCGCTGCACGATAAAAGCAACAAGGGTGTCGCAGCGATGGCAATTAAGGTCTTAAAATTCCCATTCATAATGTATTAGTTTCTTGAGTTCAACTTATAAATGCAACTTTTTGGGTGCGG
>UMCB01043661.1_pt1 | contig 13098 bp, 15 predicted proteins | sample 1964151 | NCBI WGS metagenome assembly UMCB01 (sample SAMEA4835960, study PRJEB28245) | human gut metagenome | biome: gut microbiome; material: fecal sample | place: Denmark | collected 2008
GAGACAAATGCAAGATGGAATGAATACTTAAACAGATAAAGGCAGGAGGATTCACATGAGAGTACTGAATATCGAAGATGATACATTTAAACACAATGATATTTGCAAAGCCCTGTCAGGATGTGGGATTAAAGATGTCGAATGGTCCAATAATCTCGCAGACGGGTGGAAACAGATTAAAAACTCAATAGATAGTAATAATCCGTATGATCTGATAATTACTGATATGTATTATCCCGATGAGCCGGGTGGCAGAGAGGAACAATCAGGAGATGTTCTGATTGACAGAGTGATTAAGAACAAAATCACAATACCTGTAATTCTCTGCTCCAGCGTGAATCTCAAATACCCGGAAATATATGGCTGTGTTTATTATAGCAGGGAAAGAAACTGGGAGGCAGATATGCAGAAGCTTGTAAATAGTCTTGTGGCAGGATAATACTAATAAATCTCAAGCTTCTGATCAACCAGTGATTCACCTTCATATACAAGCTTAAGTGTGAAGAAATTTTCTTCATTTTCAAGCAGGAGCTTTAAGAAGATAGCGTCGCCTTCCCAGGTAGGAAGTGTGGGCACGATAGTTTTATCCACCCATTTGAGGTCACCTTCGTTGCATGTTATAAGCTTGCCGGAAAATTCATCAGCGGTGAAAAGACACATCAATTCAGGCTCCTGTTTATCACTTATAAAAGTTATGAGTGCGCGGAAACGGTATGATGTGAGTGTGAGCCCTGTTTCCTCTTTGACTTCGCGGAGCAAGCATTCTTCGGGTGATTCACCATTCTCGGCATGACCGCCAACACCAATCCATTTTCCTTCATTTATATCATTTTCTTTCTTAATACGATGAAGCATGAGATATTGTCCATCGTGTTCTATGTAGCATAGAGTAGTTATTTTCATGATGTACCTCCGTCAGATGATTATAACATAAAATGTGCGGGGGAAGACAGAAAAAATATCTATCTGCATAGCAGCCTAAATTTTTCCTGAAAAATTTATAATAAGCATATATATTTTTAAAACTTGATACAAAAACTATTGAGAAATTGTATGAAGTTGTTTAAGGAGATGTGCATGAATATGGCTGTAAAGGAGATAAAAGATATGTAGTGAATCTTGTTTTGAAAGGTGGAATGTTCTTGTATACTATTTCAAATTATGAGGGCAGACCAACTATGGATATTGATTTCATGCTAAGAAGAATGTCAAATGATGTAGCTGGGATGGAAAGAATCATGGAGAAAATTTGTCAAACAGATACTCGCAATGATTTTATTATTATGGAAGTGCTAGGAACGAGGAAAATCACTCCGGAGAAGAAGTATAAATTTGATGTCATCTTAAAAAGAATGACAGTTTTGGACATAGTATGGGAATCAAGGCAGATACAGAGCAGGATGCTACATACGCTATTGATGCAATTGCAGATGCTATTTCAACAGTATCTTCACAGCGTTCATCACTCGGTGCTGTTCAGAATCGTCTTGAGCATACAATCAACAACCTCGACAACGTAGTTGAGAATATTACAACAGCTGAGTCTCGTATCCGTGATACAGATATGGCTGAAGAGATGGTTAACTATAGCAAGAACGACATTCTTGCACAGGCTAATCAGTCTAACCAGGGTGTACTTTCACTCTTACAGTAATCATCTACAATTTAATGTTGTACAAAGCAAAAAGAGCTCTTTTTGTTGCGTGAAATTATTATGTCAAGTTGAGATGAGAACGGTTACATGTATAAATAGCACAAAGAAAAAGCTTGTAATGATGTAAAAACATAGAAAAATTATGCATAATCACGAAAACAATACTAACATATTGACATTAAATATGCAAAATAATATAATACAGACAAATGAAATCGGTTACATAAGGAGGGATAAAATATCGAAAAGAATATTACAATATCAGATATTGCGGAGAGGGCAGGTGTATCTAAGGCAACAGTCTCCAGAGTATTGAATTCACCGGATATTGTGGAAGAACATACCAGAGAAAATATTATTAGAATAATGAAGGAGTTGCATTATACGCCATCTCAGACTGCGAGAAATTTATCAATGAAAAGCTCTTCTACGGTTGGTGTGATTGTTCCGGAAATTAGCAATACTTTTTTTGGAGAATTATTTTCTGGGGTTGAAGAAATTACCAAGAGACATAATTTGTCGTTGCTATATTCTGGGAATGATAACGATATGGATACGGATTATAAAGCACTGGACATGATGAAAATGCAGAGAGTAAGAGGATTGCTGTATATCCCGGCAGTTAATTATTCAGCTCTTGGAGTTTTGGATAAACTGCAAAGAAAATTGGATCGTATGAATTGTCCGATTGTCTGCATGGATCGAGATATAGGATTAAAGTGTGATATAGTACATTTTGATGACCAGAGTGCCGTGCGAAAAGCTGTGTTAGCATTGGCCAATGAAGGACACAGAAAAATTGCAATTATAATTGGAGACAAAGAGAATATATTGTCTGTTCAGCGATTTGAAGGATATTTAGAAGGTCTAAAAAAGGCTGGTATTCCATATGACGAAGATCTTGTATTTAGAGGAACATATACGAGGGTGTCAGGATATCAGGTGACAAAACAGATGATTGCGAAGTCAAAGCAGCCTACAGCTGTAATTACATGTAATAACTTACTTAGTAAAGGATATATACAAGCGGTATGTGAGCATACGCATGGAAAAACGGACATGTATACACATATAGGACTGGATGAAATTGACATGATGCAGTATCTTGGAATTCCGTATAATTGTATCCAACGTGATGCATACGAATTAGGACATTCAGCAGCGGAACTGCTGATAAAGAGATTGGAGCAGCCGGATGAAACATTTCAGCATATGATATTGAATTCTCCGCTGGTTCATCAGACATTTTAAGAATGAGTGATTGTGTATTACTCATAAAATACACAATCACTTACTTATTACAAAACAATGAAAGCGGTTACATAAAACAGATAAAGGAAGGAATAAATATGAAATTAGCAATGGGCTGTGATCCGGCTGCGTACCGGTTCTATAAAAAATTATTAGAGAGAATGAAGGAAGAAGGTTACGATATCGTAGATACAGGTTGCGAATCGGAAAATGAAGCAGATGGTGGAAAGTATGCAGAGATTGCAGAAATAGTATCTAACAAGGTTGTATCAAAAGAATGTGATTATGGAATTCTGATTTGTGGAACAGGTCAGGGAATGGCAATGGCAGCAAACAAGATTCCGGGAATAAGAGCAGTACTTTGTTATGATGTTTTTCCGGCAGTGCTTAGCAAAAATGATAATAATGGAAATGTTTTGTGTACCGGAGCATGGTTCATGGAAAAGAAAGGCATTTGCCATCTCAGGAATGATGTTCTTGAATGCCTGCGGCAAAACTACATAGAGCATTGTCTTAAACGGTGACATTCCCATGGCCCATGCGCCCTCGCGCTGTCCCATATCTATTGAACCGATTCCTGCTCTGACTGTCTCTCCCATGTAGGCACCTGTATTTAATACAGTTACGAGAATACCTGCAAATACAGGTGTCAGGTTTTCATAGCCCATCTGACGTATTCCATAGTACACAATCATCGCCTGAACTATCATTGGTGTATCCCTGAATACTTCAACATAAACTGTAAATATCACCTTTACTATACGGATAAGGACCTTTTTTACGATGTTGTCGCCATCGTTAAGCTTTACATCATTTACTATGCCTACGATATATCCCAATACGAAGCCAAGCAATGTACCAACTACCGATATGTACAGCGTAAGCCAGGTTCCTTTGATAAACATGCTTGAATATTTCTGCGCCAGAAATACCATCCATTCTAACGAATTACTTGGATTACTTATCATCATACTGCTACCTCACTTTTATCTCTCTAATACATTCCTTTTAAATCTGAAGATGACATCAGTGCTCAATGTTATCGCTGTGCAGGAGCTTTTCATGGCTGCCAAGACAGTCGGTGGAAACTACTACAAGTACTTTGAGTCATATCTGGTTATCGCAGTAATTTACTTTGTACTTTGCTTTGTATTTGATAAGCTCTTCAAGCTGATTGAAAAGAAGCTGCAGGGCAAGACAGACTATGCACTCGCAGTTGAGTACATGGATAATGAATAGGAGGCACAATATGAGTGAGACAGTAATTTCAATTAAGGATTTAAGCAAATCATTTGGTGATCATGAGGTACTTAGAAAGATTGATATTGATGTGCATTCCGGCGAGGTCATATTTATTGTGGGCTCCTCAGGTTCGGGAAAATCAACACTGCTTAGGTGCATCAACAAGCTTGAGAAACAGACCTCAGGAAAGATCTTATATCACGATAAAGAGGTCAGAAATGTACAAAAGGATATCAATGATTACCGTTCAAAGGTGGGAATGGTGTTCCAGTCCTTCAATTTGTTCAACAATATGACAGTGCTCCAGAACTGTATGCTTTGTACAAGAAGGGTGCTGCATCTCCCAAAGCAGGAGGCTTTTAACAGGGCAATCACGCATCTGAAGGCAGTCGGCATGGCTCCTTATATCAATGCAAAGCCATCGCAGCTATCAGGAGGACAGAAGCAGCGAGTTGCCATTGCCAGGTCGCTTTGTATGAACCCGGAGGTGCTTTTATTTGATGAGCCGACCTCGGCGCTTGACCCCTGAGATGGTCGGAGAGGTGCTAAATGTCATGAAGGACCTCGCAAGAACAGGACTTACGATGATAATCGTCACACATGAGATGGCATTTGCCAGAGATGTTTCTACAAGAACTATTTTCATGGACTCAGGATATGTGGCAGAGGATGCAGCACCGTCAGAGCTGTTTACAAATCCTAAGAATCCAAGAACAAGAGAATTCTTAAGCAGATATCTGGCAGGCTAGATATGGTTGGCATTCAGAAGGAGGAAATGATAAATGGATAATTTTGTAGTAACCTTTGCCAGAGGATTTGGAACAGGCGGAAAAGCAATAGCATCACAGCTGGCAAAAGAGCTTGGAATACACTGTTATGAGAACCGTATTCTGACTCTTGCAAGCCAGCTGAGCGGACTTGACGAGAATGTGTTTCAGGAGGTAAATGAGAAGCTGCGTGAAGAGGGCGGATTTACGAGCTTTTTGCGAGGTCTTCCAAGAGCAAAGGGATATATATCGAGAAATGAGAAGTTCAAATCAGATGACAGGCTCTTTGAGTATCAGAGCCAGATTATCAACGAGCTTGCAGACAAGGAATCCTGCGTCATAGTAGGAAAATGTGCCGACTATGTATTAAAGAACCGCCCAAATGTGGTGAGCATATACATTGAGGCACCGCGTGCATTCTGTGTGGAGCGTACCATAGCCAATATGGGTGTGACACCGGAGGTGGCTAATGCCACGATTGAGAGAACAGATAAGTTCAGGGCAGATTATTACAAGTACTATACACACGGAAACTACTGGACCAATCCGGTGAACTACGACCTGACACTAAACAGTGAGCGTGTCGGTGTGGAAAACTGTGTGAAGACGATAGAGCAGTATCTGATCATAAAGGGCTTTATCAAGGCTGATATGATTAAGCCGGTGGGAGAACTCATATAGGTGTAATAAAAGGTATATAACAAAAAGTCGAGTCCCTTTTAAGGGGCTCGACTTTTGCAAATTAAAATCACAGAGTGAGGATTTTCCGTTCAATACACTGCCTTCACCGGAGAGTACACAGTATGTTCCGAAGAAAAAATATGAACTGCCACGGATTTCCAACAGTTTAAATGACAACATAGGCCTGCAAGCTGCCATATCCTATCCATAAAAAATTCCGTGGCTAATTTCATATTTTATCTGAGGAATACTACTGTGTGCTACACCGGTGTCCACAGCCCACAAACGGAAATTTTCCAATGAATTTTTTATTATTATATAGATATGTCTATCCAAGCAAAGCCTTATCAGAAGCAAATTCCTCGCCGGAAACCTCCTCAAACTTCATGAGCAGATCCTCCACAGTGAGGTTTTTCTTTTCCTCGCCTGAGATATTAAGGACAACCTGTCCGTTATTCATCATGATGAGTCTGTTGCCGTGAGCGATGGCATCACGCATGTTGTGTGTGACCATCATGGCTGTCAGGCTGTTCTCCTTGATGATTTTGTCTGTGAGAGCGAGCACCTTTGAGGCTGTCTTTGGGTCTAGAGCAGCGGTGTGCTCATCCAAAAGCAGCACCTTCGGCTTCTGGAGTGAAGCCATGAGCAGTGTAACAGCCTGACGCTGTCCACCTGAGAGCAGACCAACCTTTGAGGTCATTCGATCCTCGAGTCCCAGGTCAAGCTCCTTTAAAAGCTCGTGGAAACGCTCCTTTTCAGCCTTTGTGATACCCCAGCCAAGACCACGGCGCTTTCCGCGGCGCGCTGCAAGTGCGAGGTTTTCATCAATCTGCATGGTTGCGGTAGTTCCTGTCATTGGATCCTGGAACACACGTCCCAGAAATGATGCACGCTTGAACTCAGGAAGTCCTGTGACATCCACTCCATCGATGAGAATTGAACCATCGTCTACAGGCCATGTGCCTGCAACGGCATTGAGCATGGTCGATTTTCCGGCACCGTTTCCACCGATAACAGTGACGAAATCGCCCTCCTCAAGCTTTAGGTTTACACCATTAAGGGCATGCTTTTCATTGATTGTGCCCGGATTGAAGGTTTTATGTACGTTTCTAATCTCTAGCATTTATTTGCCCTCCTTTGCATTAAGTGCTGCGGCAGAGCGTTTGCCGGCCTTTTTGAAGGAGGCTTTGCTCTTGCCCTTCAGGTAAGGCACTGCAAGGAAAATTGCCACGATGATTGCAGTGAAGAGTTTTAAGTCATCACTTGGCATCTGCAGCCACAGAACAATTCCGATTACAATGTAGTAAACAATTCCACCAAATATGACAAAGATAAGCTTTCCCATGAAATTCATGTGCTTTCCGAGGATTGCATCGCCGAGCACCTCACCGATGATAACTGCGGCAAGACCGATGACGATTCCACCACGGCCCATGTTTACATCGGAAAAGCCTGAGTACTGTGAAAGCAGGCCGCCTGAGAGCGCTACAATTGCATTTGAAAGCGCAAGACTGATGAGCTTCATGTTGTCGATGTTGATACCCTGAGCCTTGCTCATTGCAGGGTTGCAGCCAGTGGCACGGATAGCAGAGCCTTGCTCTGTTCCGAAATACCAGTAAAGCACCGCGATAATTACAACCGAGAAAATCACACCGACAATTATCGCATGTGTCAGGTTACGCGATGAAAGCACCAGATTATATTTATCTGCGCTAAGTGCCTGGTTGGCGTGGCGCTGCATGATATTTAAGTTGATAGAGTAGAGAGCTATCTGTGTAAGGATTCCTGCCAGAATCGGAGGAATGCCGAGCTTTGTATGTAAGAGACCGGTGCAGAGTCCTGCGAGCAGACCGGCAATACATGCGCAAAGCAGTGAAACCCAGATATTGTAGCCGTTAATCGTCATCATAACAGTTACGGCACCACCTGTTGCAAATGAGCCATCAACCGTCAGATCTGCGAAGTCCAGCAGTCTGAAGGTGATGTAAACACCGAGTGCCATGATACCCCAAATCAGACCCTGGGCTATATTGCCCGGAAGGGCATTGGTGAATGCAACCGGATTTAAGGTTGCAAAATAATTCATTAGAATCATTTTATTAAATACCTCCATAGTGCAGCTGTTTATTCAGCTGAGATTTCCTCATAGCCGTCCGGAACTGTGATTCCAAGCTCCTTGGCGCGGTCCGGAAGGTACTCCTTAGTGAACTTAGGAGCGCTCTTAACTTCCATAGTTTTGACGTCTGTACCATTTACAAGGATATCGTAAGCCATCTCACCTGTTGTGTATCCAAGGTCATAGTAGCTGATAGAAAGTGTTGCCACACCACAGCCCTTAGCGATTCCTTCCTCGCCAGCGAAGATAGGTTTCTTAGCCTGTGAAGCTACATTGTTGATAGCCTCTGTACATGAAGCAGCAGTGTTGTCAGTTGGGATGTAGATTGCATCAGATGCATCACATGCGCTCTGTGTTACTGCAGCAACATCATTTGAATCAGAGAAAGTGTACTCTTTTACAGTGTATCCCTCGTCCTCAAGGTATTTGGTAATAGTTGTTGACTGGTAGATACTGTTTGGCTCAGATGAGCAGTAGATGATACCAATGTTCTTTGCATCCGGGAAGAGCTCCTTGATGCATTTAGCCTGCTCATCGAGTGGAGCGAGGTCTGTAGTACCTGAAATATTCTTTCCTGTAGTGCCTGACCAGTCTGACATATCAAGAGCTGTAGCGTAGTCTGTGATAGATGTTCCGAGAATCGGAATAGAGTCTGTGGCTGCTGAAGCGGCCTGAAGAGCTGCTGTGGCATTTCCAAGGATAAGGTCATAGTCGTTTGTGACGAACTTGGTGCAGATTGTAGAGCATGTAGAAGCATCGCCTGCGGCGTTCTGCTCGTCAAATGAGACCTCGTCTCCGAGCTTGTCCTTTAATGCGTCTTTAAAGCCCTTTGTAGCGGCATCGAGAGCCTCGTGCTGTACGAGCTGGCAGATACCTACCTGATATTTGGCATCTGAGTTCTTACCTGACTGTGTGCCACCGTTTGCTGAACCGGAATCTCCGCATCCGGCAAGTCCAAGAACCATTGTTCCTGCAAGAACAAGTGAAGCTAAAATTTTAGATCTCTTTTTCATGATAATTCCTCCTTTTATCAGCACTTTAAAGCGTTGATGTATCAATTAGGTAAATTATATTCACTTATTAATGAGAAGTCAAGAGAAGATGAGGAAAAAGTAGGGTTTAATATATATAAATGATGGATAATAAGCCATTCTGTTTCGCTGGGTTAGGGGAGCTGTTTTAGGAATTTCAGCAGTTTCAGCTACTTTTTTATGGATTTTTCCGGCTGTTTCGCTGTGGTTAGGGAGCTGTTTTAGAAATTTCAGCTGTTTCAGCTACTTTTTTGGAGGATTTTCCGGCTGTTTCGCTGTGATTAGGGGAGCTGTTTTGTGGATTTCAGCGGTTTCAGCTACTTTTTTCAAGAATTTTTCCAGCTTTTGGGCTGGATTGGGGGAGCTGTTTTAGAAGTTTTATGGATTACAGCTACCCAAGGCCTGCCTGCTATCAACCTATGGCTATTGTACATTATGTTAATTTAGTGTGGGGAATATTATGCTAAAGAATAAAAATGATGGTTCATACTGGATTTCCGCAGTAAATATTAAAAAACTTCGCATTAAAAGAAACCATCTTAAAATGCGAAGTTTTTTATATAATTATTCAGCTACAACCTTGGCAAATTTCTTTTTACCACGTCTGATAATGAGACCCTCGCCCTTGAAATCGTTGAGAGTGTATTTTGTAGAGATATCAGTTACCTTCTCATCTGCAACGGAAACACCGCCCTGCTGGATATTTCTGCGGCCGTCTCCTCTTGAATCGCAAAGTCCTGCTTTTACGAGAACAGAGATAATATCAAGCTCTCCGTCAGGGAAGTCCTCTGCTGTAACGGTAACTGTAGGCATATTTGCATTGTTGGCTCCGCCTGCGAAAAGTGCATGGCTTGCCTCTTTAGCCTTTGCGGCTTCCTCCTCACCGTGAACAAGCTTTGTAAGCTCGAATGCCAGGATTTCTTTAGCTTCGTTGAGCTGTGCGCCCTCCCAGCTTTCCATCTTGTCAATTTCCTCGAGAGGAAGGAAGGTGAGCATTCTGATACATTTAAGAACATCGGCATCAGAAACGTTTCTCCAGTACTGGAAGAACTCGAAAGGTGTTGTCTTTTTAGGATCAAGCCATACTGCACCTGACTGTGTCTTGCCCATCTTCTTGCCCTCAGAGTTTAGGAGCAGGTTGATTGTCATAGCGTATGCGTCTTTTCCAAGCTTACGTCTGATAAGCTCTGTTCCACCGAGCATGTTGCTCCACTGGTCGTCTCCACCGAACTCCATGTTGCAGCCGTATTTCTGGAAAAGTGTGTAGAAATCGTAGCTCTGCATGATCATGTAGTTAAACTCAAGGAAGGAAAGACCCTTTTCCATACGCTGCTTGTAGCACTCAGCTGTAAGCATACGGTTTACTGAGAAATGAGCACCAACCTCGCGGAGCACATCCACGTAGTTTAAGTCCATCAGCCAGTCAGCGTTGTTTACCATGATAGCCTTTCCCTCGCCAAAGTCGATGAAGCGGCTCATCTGTTTCTTGAAGCACTCTACGTTGTGGTTGATAGTCTCTGTTGTCATCATCTGGCGCATATCTGTACGTCCTGATGGATCACCGATCTGTGCGGTACCTCCACCGATAAGTACGATAGGCTTGTTTCCTGCCATCTGAAGTCTCTTCATAAGGCAAAGCGCCATGAAGTGTCCAACGTGAAGGCTGTCTGCTGTAGGATCAAAGCCGATGTAGAAGGTAGCCTTTCCGTTGTTTATAAGCTCTTTGATTTCTTTTTCGTCTGTTACCTGCGCGATAAGGCCGCGGGCAACTAATTCGTCATAAATTGTCATGATTTTCCTCCTGATAAGATGAATCTGTATTCTGAAAAATAAAATATCCCCCTCATCCATTTAAGGACGAGGGGGATTTCTCGCGTTACCACCTTAATTTGCATCCTGCTCGCACAGGAATGCCTCCGTGAGTTGTCACACATTATTCGACATATATTATATAGTGAAAATAGCCGATTCTGCTAACACTCCGGCACTATAACGTGTGCCAATACGTTGCGGCTTATTAATCGAACCGGGGATATTTAACCATCCGGTATGACGTTCGGTGCAAAGCTCCGGGATGTATTCCAGATCTGTTTCCTTGCGCCTCTCACCTGCCGGCAGCTCTCTGTAAGTATTGCAGAAATGTACTTGTTCCCATCAAAGCCTGTTGAAATGTAATTGTGCTTCAATTGACGATATTATAGCTGTTTAAGAAGGGGTTTGTCAAGGGTGCAAAAAGAGGTGATTCCTTTAACGGTATATACCGGTCGGAAGAACTATTGCAAAAAAGTATAAAAAAGTATAAAATAAAAGAAAAAGTATAAAAATTTATAAAAAACTATAAAGAACAATATAAAGTATAAAAAAATATAAATAGTTTTGAATTTCATATAATAAATTGAGGTGAATTTATGCAGAATCCATTTACTACAACCTTCAGTAAGACTCCGGAATACACATATATCCATACAGAGAAAACAGAGGAGATACTGGAAAACTTTATTTACGATAATCCGTCGGAGTCGGTATATAAGATAACCGGTGTCAGAGGCTCCGGTAAAACCGTTATACTTGCAAAGGTGGAGGAAGAATTAAGAACCAATGAAAGCAGATATATAAACTGGCTTGTTTTTGATGTAAATCCTGCAAGAGATATACTGGGACAGATAGCGGCAATGCTTGTAAAGGCCGGTTTTGGTTCACAGGATAAGAAAACAACAGGGATAAACCTCTCTGCAACAGTGATGGGAACAGGTGGTGGAATCGGCTATACGGCAGAAAACAATAATAATTTCTTTGATATCGGTGTAGAAGTTGAGACAATGATACAGGCTGCACAGAAAAAGGGGAAGAAGATACTTATAGGAATAGATGAGGTTTCAAAGTCCGAAGAGATGATAAAATTTGCGTCTGAATATGGCAGATGGCTCAGAGCAGGGTATCCGGTTTATTTTGTGTGTACAGGCTTGTATGAAAATATACAGGAATTGAGCAATGTCAAAAATCTTACATTTTTCAGAAGAGCGGCAACAGTTAAAACGGAGCCTCTTAATATGATACGAATGACTGAAATGTATAAGAGTAAGCTGGATATTGACAGTAATGAGGCTCGTGAAATGGCGAAAATTACAAAAGGATACGCATATGCATTTCAGGAATTGGGAGTGTTGTATTTTAAGAAAAAGTTGGATGAGTTGTTAGAAGATATTTTACCAAAACTCAAAGCTGAATTGTTTGCATATTCTTATGAAAAAATATGGGAAGAGATGACTGAAATGGACAGGTTTCTTGCAGGACTTTTGACAGAAAAGGAAGAATACAAGCGTGAAGAAGTGCTTAAGCTTATGGGAGAGAAGTCAGGAAGCTACTCTATGTACAGGGATCGTCTTATAAAAAGAGGGATATTAAATTCCAGACAGGGCTATATCTCACTTGCACTTCCATATTTTGGTGAATATATAAAGGAGTATTGTTAGAATCTTAAAATGAGTGAATTATATAAGCTCCAAAAGCTTTTTAATTATTGCACTCTGACCTGTGGTGATGTATACTTTGAATAACAAACAAACTTTGGTTATGAAAGGGAGAAAAAATGAGCACATATTATACTATTATGAGTATGATTGACGGCTTTAAGTCGTTTATCAATCTGGCAGTTATGGTACTGACAATTGTTGCATCATGGATTATGTATGCAAAGGCAGGAGAGCACGGCTGGGCGGCCATTGTACCGTTTTACAGCTCATATGTAAAATTCAGGATTGCAGGGAAACAGAAGCTGTTCTGGGGATATCTTGTGGCAAGTATCGCAAGTATAGCAGGATGTATTTTATTGATGTATGAGATTATTGCCTCAGGACTTTCCGTTATGACATCCAGTTATATGGGGTCGTATTATGATTCTACCTATGGATATGCCGGAAACCGTATCGGGGCTCACATGGGCATGCTGATATTTGCGGTTATTCTGATTATTGCAGCAATGATTGCGGCATTGGTTATGAATATCCTCTGCTGTGTCGGACTGGCACATGCGTTTGGCAAGGGAGCAGGATTTGCCTGCGGACTTATATTCCTCAATGTGATTTTTATCTGTATTATTGCCTTCAACAAAAACATTGTTTATGTGGGAGATGGATATAATAGTAATAATAACTACTATAATCCATACGGTTCAAACGGATACGGTCAGCAGTATGGTCAGAACATGTACGGAAACGGAGCAAATCAGCAGTATGGCCAAAACATGTACGGAAACGGAGCAAATCAGCAGTATGGTCAGAACATGTACGGAAACGGAGCAAACCAGCAGTACGGCCAGAACATGTACGGAAACGGGGCAAACCAGCAGTACGGTCA
>UMCB01027614.1_pt1 | contig 12949 bp, 12 predicted proteins | sample 1964151 | NCBI WGS metagenome assembly UMCB01 (sample SAMEA4835960, study PRJEB28245) | human gut metagenome | biome: gut microbiome; material: fecal sample | place: Denmark | collected 2008
GATTTCTCCAGATTTTCCAGAGATCATATCGAGCAGGGAAAGTATATTGAACAAATATTTCCTTTTATGGGTGTGCGATTTATTGCCATAAATGATAATTATGACAGCGCAGATTATGTGGGTGGTATCGGTGAGATTGATGTTGCATTTAAGGGGATTCTATATGATTTCTTCAGTGAGGAACAGTCCTCCAAAGTATCATTGACACTTGATACAAAGCGTGGCAGCGGTAAGTACATAGCTACCTATGCACCTTATGGTTATGTGAAAAGTCCAGAGGACAAGCATAAGTTGGTTGTGGATGAGTTTGCCAGTCAGATTGTAAAGCGCATTTTCAAAGAGTTCCTGTCTGGAAAATCTATGTATAAAATTGCAGAAGGACTGAACTGTGATGGAATAGATACACCGGGAGTGTATATTGCCATGCAAGTAGGAGGTGAAAAGCAACTTGCCAGATATCGTGAGAAAAAGCCTCTCTGGAATAATGTTGCAATAGGAAGAATCCTCGGAAATGAGCAGTATACCGGCACGATGGTTTACAGTCGTTTCAAGAGTGAGAATGTCGGTGATAAACACGCAAAAGCACTCCCAGAGGATGAATGGAAGCGTGTGGAAAATTGTCACGAAGCAATTATAAACAAGGCGGATTTTGAAAAAACCGTTGCCATGCGAAAAGGAAATACATGTGCCAGTGCCAAAAGAAAGCATGAAACACATTGCCTGACTGGAAAAATGATCTGTGGTAACTGTGGACATCGCCTGTCTCATACTTATGCCGGTCGACCGAAGTATTATTGCGCAAATCATTATCTAGATAAATCGGATGGAAAATGCAATATCAGTGTGCTGGATGCCGATATAGAAAGCATTGTGAAGAAAGCACTTCAGATGATGATTGATGTACTGGTAGATTCCAGAAAGGTTGTGGATATGCAGCGGGAAAAACAGGCAGAGCGATTAAAGCAGGCAGAGAAGCATCTTTCAGATATGGAGCATAGTCGTGAACTGATCGAAAAGGACTTGCGTGAAGCTTATGAAAGTTACAAGCTTGGTATGACAGATAAAGAAACATATCTGGAACAGCGTAAGATATATGAGCAGATGCTTGAGCGACTGCAGGAGAATATCGAAAAGCAGAGGGCAGCAGTCACCAAGATGGCAGATGTGGATGTGCCGGAAGTGGCAGGTTTGGAAATGCTGGGAGGACAGCTGAAACTGACCGGACTTAATAGGGAAATGGTTGGTGCTTTTGTGGAGGAGATTGTCGTGTATGCTAAGGATAGGGTGGAGATAAAGTGGAAGTTTAAGGATGAGTTTGGGGAGATGGGAAAGGTCGAAAAAGATAGAACATTCGGTGGAGAATATGGAAATGGGGTGGTATAATTAAAATGTGTTAAATATAGAAAAATTGTATCTGATATTTATATATTAAAGGCACTGGAGGTAATCAATGAATTATTTGTTTGGATTTTTTATTTGGTGGATTATTTTTTTGGTAATATGCTTGAGTACTTATTGTTTTGAATGGCAGACAAAGAATTTCGTGAGTACATTTAGAAAATACGCGCAGATGATCTTGTATATGCTTTTTATGTTGAGTGGATATATAATGGCATTTCTGGCATCGTATATATGGAGTTGGAAACAATGGAAGGGTTCTGCGTTGGCTGGCGCACTTATATTGCTGATTACATGGAAAATTGCATATAAGATTTTTGGCTGGATTTGGAGAGAAAGAAATGTAGATACAGGAGTCATTGAATACAATATAGAATTGTCAGATGGAGAAAGGCAATGGTGTAATTCAATAAGTATCGGTGGCATGATTGTAATAGGTATAATTTTGTTTGCACAAACTGGTGAAGAGGATTATTTTGAAGTAATAAGTATGGCTTTTTCTATTTGGATGGGGTCATATATTTCGATTCAGAAAGTACAGCAAAAGAATACAATTAAAGAGGTGCTGAGGGATTGGAAAACGGTGTTCGAAGTAAGGAGTAAATTAGTGCCTATTACAGGGACAATTTTTATGTTTGTGCTTGTGTGTTTTATAGCACTAAATTATTTTGAACAAGCTAGAATGATATTTGATGAAATGATAATAGGATTTGCAATTGGAAGTATTTCGTTCTTATTGGGTATTGTTATCAAGAATAAATATCAAAAGAATTCTAGATTTGAAGCTAAGAAATAGTGTCATGAGTAATGTTATGTGAAGGAAGGATAGAAAATATCGTTTGGAATTTTAGTAGAAATAATTTGAACATATAATGTATGGAGACTTTGATGCAAAAATTGAATGTGTAGAAAACGATTCAGTGAAGAAAACACTAATCCGATACAATACATATTGCACTTAAATATTTCTTTTTATAGAAACAAATCGTTACACATTGAATGAGTAACTGATGAAAATAAGACAAAAGAATTGCTAAGACGGTAGAATAGAGATGGAATAATGCAAGAATAGGGAGTATAAGAAATGTCATCAAAATCAATTAAGGTGGTGTGCGAAGAAAAATGTTTGAATATTATTTATTCGCCTGCAATAAACTTTGATGTAATTGAACAAAATATAAATGACGGAACTTGGATAAAAGGAACTTTTTGGGTAAATAAGACAAACATAGTTGAAATTAATCAGGATGACGAATCAATTTGTTTTACAATTGCAAAAACTAAAGGAAATTACTATTTGCTTGATAGAGAAGTATTTGGAATTAAGCATAATATTTCAATTGAGAAAAAGTTGAATATCTCAGATAAGTGGTTTATTACATATCCAAAAACTTCAGTGATAAAAAAGATAGATGAATTATTGCAAGATGATTTGTGTATAGTGGCTGATGAAAATGGAGAGGAAAATTATTTACCGTCGAGAGCATTTCTTGAGTTGATAGAAGTATTTCCAAATTCATATGAGGTAAAAAAATATGTATCTTCTAGAATATCATATTTGCTTTCGACCTATGTCGAGGGCGTATGGAAAAACAAAGAGTCGTATGAAAGATACTTAGAGAAAAAGGAAGCAAATTTGCCATTATCTTCTTTTCCTAATATTAAGTTAATGGGATATGAAATGTATAAGAAGGCTTATGATGAACTTGAACTAATGCTTGAAGATTCAATGTCATATTCAGAGAAAGAATGGCAAAGGCGAATTTATGAGATAATTTGTGTATTATACCCCAAGTATATTGCTCGCTTTAGGGAAATTGAAGTTGGAACAGATGGCCGTCATATGAAAACACCAGATTTTATTTTGGTAGATTCAGCCGGTTTTGTTGATATTTTAGAAATTAAAAAGCCTGATGGCATTAAAGTTGTTTCAACTACAGAATATAGAAATAATTACGTTGCAAGTAGAGATCTTGAAGGAGCAATAGTTCAAATAGAAAAGTATATATACATTCTTAATCATGAAGGAGAAGCAAGGGTAAAAAAGATACAAGATAAGGTGCGAAATCATTTGCCTTCAAATTTTCGCTTAAAGGTAGTTAATCCGCAAGGGATTTTGTTACTTGGAAGAAGTAATAATTTAACAGATGAGCAATTATTTGATTTTGAAATTATAAAACGTCAGCACAAAAATATTGTAGATATTATGACTTATGATGATTTGCTTAAGAGATTTAGAAATATCTTAAATCAAATAAAATAGTAAAGAATATAAGGTAATGATGCATAAAGATGATATAGTTCTGATATGTGTCAGGGTTATATTGTTATTTGGGAAAATGTGAACGTATTATAAAGATAATAGATGAATTTATTGAGTAGTACATATTGGTGCAACTAGGTGATTGCAAAGCGGGAGTCATAACCCGCTACCGCATTATGAAAGGTAGGTGCATATCTAATAATGGAAACATTTAGAATGGCTGGTGATAATAACCGGTTGTATTTTAAAAACTACGAGAGAAGACCTGATGATGAAGAGTTTGCAGAGGTTATGAAAATTCTTAAAGAAGAAGGTGCAATTATTAGTGATAAATATATAGCACCAGATTGTGATTGGTATCAGAATTGCACTATTGGAGAAGGTGTCTTTGATATTCTTTATTCGATTGATGGAGATGGAACTTTTCTCTATACAGAAAGTGGCAAAACGCTAGAAGTATTAGAACGCTTATTTGCGAACAACCATAATAAGAATACAACTGAATAACAACCCTATCAGAAAAAATATCAAAAACCTTCCCATCACACCCTTGACACGAAGGGGTACAGGAAAGACTTATGCATCGGCATTTGCTATGCGTGAACTTGGATTTAAAAGGATTTTATTTTTAGTGCATCGAGTAACTCTTGCAAAACAAGCGAAGAAATCATTTGAAAAGGTTTTCGATAAGAAAGTCACGATGGGATTAGTAGGTGCAGGCTCCTATGAATATGAGAAAGATTATGTTTTTGCGACAGTGGAAACATTGAATCGAGATACGCATTTATTTCAGTATCAGCCAGATGATTTTGATTGTATTATCCTTGATGAGGCGCATCACAGTTCGAACAACATTTACACTAAGGTTATTCAATATTTCAAACCGAGATTGTTTCTGGGGATGACAGCGACTCCGGATAAAAGGGATGATGATCAGGACGGAAAAAATATCTATGAAATCTTCCATTATCAAATTGCACATGAAATCCGTTTGCAGCAGGCAATGGAGGAGAATCTTCTTTGTCCGTTCCATTATTTTGGAATTAACGAGGTCATTTCTCTGGATGATAAAGCATTGCAGGCCGCAAAGCTGACAAAGGAAGAATTTAATCTGCTTACCAGTGATGAGAGAGTACGACATGTAATCGAACAGTCAGAATATTATGGATATAGTGGTGATCGTGTAAAAGGACTTGTTTTTTGTAGCCGAGTGAAGGAATGCGAAGAATTATCGAGAAAATTCAATGCATTAGGATATCGCACAATTGCTCTTAGTGGTAATGATAGTGAAGAAAAACGTCAGGCAGCATTTGAACGGCTGGCGATGGATGAGGAAGATTCAACGGAAGAAATGCAGCCGCTGGATTATATTTTCTCTAGAGATATATTGAATGAAGGTGTGGATATTGTTGAGGTGAATCAGGTTATTATGCTTAGACCTACACAGTCTCCAATCGTATTTATTCAGCAGTTGGGACGAGGACTGAGAAAGGCACCAGGAAAAGAGTATGTTGTTATTTTGGATTTCATTGGAAATTATAATAACAATTTTATGATACCGGTGGCTTTGTCAGGGGATCGTTCCTACAATGCAGATGTGATCCGTAAATATGTAATTAGTGGAAACAGCACGATTCCAGGTTCATCGACGGTTCATTTTGACGAGATTCCCAAGGATAAGATTTTTAAATCAATTGATAAGATCAAAGGGATGAAGACTTTGATTAAAGAAAGTTATATTTCATTGAAGAATCGCTTAGGAAGGGTTCCGCTTTTATATGATTTTTATGAGAATCAGGAAATTGATCCACTGGTAATCATCAGAGAATATAAAACCTATTATGCTTTTATGCAAGCAATGGAAAAGGATGGATATAAGAATAGTCTAAGCGAGCAGGAAAAGTTGACACTTGAATATTTATCAAAAACTGTTCTTTCAGGGGTACGTCCCGATGAACTTGCAATACTTAGCAAACTCCTTCAAAGTGAACAGATTGAACTTGCAGATTTTAAGGAAGAGTATCGAAGAACATTTGGATTTGAAATCAGTGCATCACAGGTAAATGAGGCAGTGCAAGTCTTACAGGGACATTTTGTTAGTAAAGAGGCGGAATATAAAAAATTCTGTCAGATTGATATTCTAGAAAGTGATTATTCCGGAATGATCCGAAGAGTGCAAAGTTATGCAGACAGGCTTGCACATATACAGTTTTATATGCAAGTAGAAGATATTATAAAAGTCGGAATCAGAAGATATCAGGACAAATATCTTCCGGGAAGAAAGTCAGATAATCCGTTTGTATTATACGAAAAATATTCCAGAAGAGATGTCAGTCTGCTTATGAATTGTGGGAAGGATTTATCTTCTGTTATGTATGGAATGAAACGAATTGGGGATGATGTTTTCATTTTCATTACCTATCACAAGGAAGAGAGTCAGAATGAAAAAAATTATGTAGATGGAAAACCGGATTACGCGGATGCATTTGAAGATAATCAGATTTTTAAATGGGATTCCCAGATCGGGAAAGGTCTGGATAGTTCTTATATGCAGGATGTAATTGGGGCTGGAAGAAAACATCTGCTTGTGAAAAAATCAGACGCGGAGACGAATTTCTATTATATGGGACAGTTTGACATAGTGGATGCCAGAAATGCACAAAAGGAAGACAACCGAGGACGTATGCAGCCAATCACGAAGGTTACGATGAAGATGCAGCATGCAGTGAGAGAGGATTTATTAAGATATTTACAGTCAAATATAACAGCATAAATGATTTGAGGTACGAAAAATATGAAAACGATTAGAGTAGTCGCGGCTATTATTCGTGACAAGGATAAGATATTTGCAACGCAGCGTGGATATGGTGAATTTAAAGATGGATGGGAATTTCCAGGCGGAAAAATAGAGGAAGGGGAAACACCGCAGGATGCATTAAAAAGAGAAATCATGGAAGAACTGGACACGGAAATCACGGTGGGAGAGTTGATTGACACTATAGAGTATGATTACCCAACTTTTCACCTTTCTATGGATTGTTTCTGGGCAGAGGTTATAACCGGACATCTGGTATTGAAAGAAGCAGAAGCGGCAAAATGGCTTACGAAAGAGCAATTGGACAGTGTGGACTGGCTTCCGGCAGATGTGACATTGATTGATAAAATAAGGATAGAATTGTAGGTGGCATTATATAAAGGAAGAGTTTACTATTTATCAATCACTTAACAAATTCAGGTACAGGAAAGACTTATGGATGTTAAAATAATTAGATCGAACAGAAAGACTGCAGCTATTCAGGTGAATTCTGATTTGAGTATCACTGTAAGGGCTCCGCATTTTGCTTCAGAGAAAGATATTGAAGAGATTCTCATGAAGAAGGAAGCCTGGATAAGCAAACATATAGAAGAGATTAAGACACGAAAGAAAAGATTTGAATCTGAAAGTACAGATAAATTTACTCCTGAGAAAATAAAGCTGCTTGTGGACAAGGCTCTTGAGGTCATTCCAAAGAAAGTTGAATATTTTGCAAATATAATGGGGGTTACATACGGGAATATAACCATCAGAAATCAGAAAACAAGATGGGGAAGTTGCAGCAGCAAAGGGAATTTGAATTTTAACTGTCTTTTAATGCTTACGCCTCCTGAGGTGTTGGATTATGTTGTGGTTCATGAATTGTGCCATAGAAAACAGATGAATCATTCGAAAGCATTTTGGACAGAGGTGGAGAAGGTGTTCCCAGATTATAAAAAGTCAATTAAGTGGCTGAAAGAAGAAGGAAGCCAGATTATGTACATGGTAACAGAACTGGGGAAAATACCGAGGGATATTTCAAACATAAAAATGAAGGATCGAAAGAAATGAATCAAAATGAAACACAATGGGATAAACTCCTGAAGATAAAGACAACCGGGCGGGATGATTCTCACTCAGATCAGTATCGATATCCTTATGAACCAACGTCTTATATGGTATTGGAGCGCCTGGCAAACAGTGGACTGATCAGGAAAAATAATACTCTAATTGACTATGGAACCGGAAAAGGGCGGGTATGTTTTTATCTTTCGTATCAAACAAGATGCAAGACAATAGGCGTAGAGTATGATGAACGGATTTATAAAGGAGCCGCAGATAATAAAGAAGTATCCGTTTCCGCATCACGCACAGAGTTTGTATTATGCAGTGCAGAAAATTATGAAGTTCCGTCGGAAGTGGATCGCTGTTACTTTTTTAATCCTTTTTCTGTAGAGATATTACAGTCAGTTTTAGCAAGGATTTACGAATCTTATTATGAAAATCCGAGAGAGATATTATTATTTTTCTATTATCCTTCAGAAGAATATATCAGTATTTTAATGACTCAGGAACAGTTGATTTTTTATGATGAGATTAATACTTCAGATCTGTTTCCAGGTGAGGATAATAGAGAAAAAATCTTGATTTTTCAGGTACTTTAAGAATGCTCAAAACATATTGAGCAGTTACAAAAAGAACACCTGTTCGAAATAATACTTGCATTATCGAACAACTGTTTGTATAATGGAAATATGAATACAGAAATTAGAAATAGTAATTATACAACACAGGAAAAGCTGCAGATTCTTGCTGACGCAGCAAAATATGACGTTGCATGCACTTCAAGTGGATCCAGCCGACGGGGAAAGAAAGGAGAGCTCGGCAATGCAGAGGCATGCGGCATTTGTCATAGCTTTGCAGCAGACGGAAGATGTATTTCGCTGCTTAAGATTTTGATGACGAACCATTGTGCTTATGATTGCAAGTATTGTATCAATCGCAGAAGCAATGACGTAAAGCGGGCTACTTTTACTCCGGAAGAAATCTGTGACTTAACAGTAGAGTTTTATAAGCGTAATTATATTGAGGGTCTGTTTTTGAGTTCCGGAATCTTAAGGAATCCGACGTATACGATGGAGAAGATGTGCGAGACATTATTGCTGCTTCGAACAAAATACCATTTTAACGGTTATATTCATATTAAGACGATTCCGGGAGCATCCGACGAGCTACTTGCGGCAGCAGGATATCTTGCGGATCGTATCAGTGTCAACCTTGAATTGCCCACAGAAGAAGGATTGCATACATTGGCTCCAAACAAGACCATGCAGAACATTCTGAATCCTATGGGTAAGGTGCAGAGTACGATTGCATCTCACAGAATGGCAATCGGAAAGTCAGCTTATATGGAGCGAAGTGGCGGGAATAAGTTTTTGAATGCAGGTATTTTTTCTGATGCTTCGAAAAAACATTTTTCTGAGTGCTTGAATGTTCAGAAGAAGGATAAAGCCATTTCTCAGAATTCTCAGATGAATCGATTAGAATCTTATAAAAAATACACGTCACTGGATCATGCACTTACCTGGGAGAATGCGAACCAGTTGGCACCTCGTGATATGTCGCGATTGAAGCGTAGTTTTGCTCCGGCAGGACAAAGCACGCAGATGATCATTGGTGCGACCGGTGAGAGTGATTATACATTATTGCAGACGACACAGGCATTGTATCAGGGCTTTGATCTGAAGCGTGTCTTCTATTCAGCATACATTCCATTGAACGAAGATAATGTGTTGCCGGAGATAGGAACGCCACCACCGCTTTTACGTGAACACAGACTGTATCAGGCTGATTGGCTATTGCGGTTCTATGGATTTCAGGCAGGAGAACTATTATCTTCAGAACAGCCGAATTTTAATGAAATGATTGATCCAAAGTGTGATTGGGCATTACGCCATATGGAGCAGTTCCCAGTAGAAGTAGAGAAAGCGAGTTATGCAACACTGCTTCGTGTTCCGGGAATCGGACCGAAATCAGCAAGTCGTATCACTTATGCAAGACGTTATGGCAGACTTGATTATGCAAGCCTGAAGAAGATGGGAGTAGTATTAAAGCGTGCGCATTATTTCATCACGTGTGGTGGAAAACAGATGTACCATACTCCTATTGAGGCATCTTATATTACGCGACAACTAATAAGTGTAGACAAGAAAGATCTATGGAACACACAACACGCGAATGAATCATTTACCCAGATGACATTGACAGATTTTGGAGTATGCTAATGAAAATTTTTACTTGTAAAGACCGTCTGGAAGATATTATGACCTGCATCTATGATGCGTGGTCTGAAGCCTTGCAAATTGGTCATGACCAGATACAATTAAAAAAAGAACCTGTATTTCAGCAAACGATATTTGATGAATATATTCATGTAGACCAAGATCTTTCCAAAGCAGAAAAAGTAATTCGCTCGATTCGGAGAGATATTTCGGATGAAGCATATCTGAATATCTATTTGGTGACTTTATCTGTCGAGGAAGATGCACTGCAGGCAATTTATAATTTCCTTCGTGTCGGATTCAAAATTGGAGAGAGTGTACTACAGCAATATGCGAATCCACGTGTGATGCGGATATTAGAATTGCGTCGTAAAGTGTCTAACGAAAGTCATCATTTCAGAGAGTTCGCACGATTTGAACGATTGAATTCAAGTAACGTCTATGTCAGCCATCTGGAGCCAAAAAGTGATGTTATTATGTTGGTTGGCAGACATTTTGCAGACCGCATGCCTTCAGAACAGTGGATGATCATAGATGATAATCGCAAAACAGCTTGTGTTCATCCGAAAGATGGTGAGAACTATCTCCGATATCTGACAGATGAAGAATTTCAGACATTGAGAAAGACAGAAGAGTACGAAGATGAGTATACGGATCTGTGGAAGACATTCTTTCATGCGATTGCAATAGATGAACGAAAGAATTACGTATGTCAGCGTAACTTATTTCCACTGTGGAAGAGAAAACACGCAGTGGAATTCAAAAAGTAATCTTTTCTTATATATTCTTACTTGTATCTCATAGTATGGAAACGTATAATGTAAGAAAGACGTGATTGATAGGTGATTCTTTTCTTGATCGGAGGTGATAATATATGTCATATGATTTATCAAAACCTCTTGTAATAGGAATTAGTTCGAGAGCTTTATTTAATCTTGAACAGGAAAATAAAATATTTGAAGAACAAGGCGTTGAAGCATATGAGGCTTACCAGGTAACACATGAGAATGAGATTCTTCAGAAGGGTGCTGCTTTCCAATTAATTAAAGCTTTTCTGAAACTGAATAACACAGGGTTGGGAAGACTGGTGGAAGTGATCATTATGTCACGGAACAATGCAAACACATGTCTTCGTATCTTTAATTCTATACAGTATTATGGCTTGGATATTACAAGAGCGACTTTGACAAGTGGAGCGGAAATTGCTCCCTATTTAAAAGCCTTTAAGACAGACTTATTTTTGTCAGCAAATTCTGTTGATGTACAATCGGCTATTAACGATGGAATTGCAGCAGGTCTTATTTTGACTGGAGCGGCACATGCGGATGCAAAGCAAAAGATAGATCAGATCCGCATTGCATTTGATGGAGATGCAGTTCTCTTTTCAGCCGAATCTGAAAAGATTTTTCAGAAGAACGGAATACAGGCATTTGAAGAACATGAGAAGGCAAATGCGAATACACCGATGGCGAAAGGTCCGTTTGCTAACTTCCTGACAAAGCTGTCTTATGTACAACAGCTGTTTAAAGAAAAGGATATTCAGCCAATCCGAACCGCACTGGTTACTTCTAGAAATGCTCCGGCGCATGAACGCGCAGTCAAAACACTCCGCAACTGGGGTGTATCAATCAATGAAGCGTTCTTCTTAGGCGGTGTCAGCAAGACGGAAGTGCTTGCAGCATTTGGAGCGCATATATTCTTTGATGATCAGGATATACATACCGAACCGGCTTCAACGGTTGTTCCGGCAGCTACTGTACCTTATCGTGATGGAGATAATCCAAAAGAATAAGCAACTTTATATTATTTTGAAGATGATGGGTGAAAACGATGCAGACATATACATATGTTTCAAAAGGAAAATTTGAATTAACAGAAAAACCTAAACCGGTGATTATGCATGAAAGGGATGCGATTGTAAAGGTTACACTTGCCAGTATCTGTTCCAGTGATTTACATATTAAGCATGGAAGTGTTCCTCGTGCAGTTCCAGGAATTACAGTTGGTCATGAGATGGTTGGAATTGTTGAAGAAGTTGGCGAAGCTGTAACTCATGTGAAGCCGGGAGACAGAGTAACTGTAAATGTTGAGACATTTTGTGGTGAATGTTATTTCTGTAAAAAAGGGTATGTCAATAACTGTACGGATCAGAATGGTGGATGGGCTCTTGGATGTCGTATTGATGGTGGTCAGGCTGAGTATGTGCGTGTACCGTTCGCGGATCAGGGATTAAACAAGATTCCGGATGAAGTTACCGATCGACAGGCATTATTCGTAGGAGATGTACTGGCTACGGGTTACTGGGCAACTCGTATCTCTGAAATCACAGAAGATGATACGGTGTTGATCATCGGTGCAGGACCGACTGGTATCTGTACATTACTTTGTGTTATGCTAAAGCATCCGAAACACATTATTATGTGTGAAAAAGATGAGGAACGTATACATTTTATCAATGAACATTACCCAGATGTACTTACTATTTCTCCGGAAGAATGTGAGACTTTTGTTAAGAATACAAGTGACCACGGCGGTGCAGATGTTGTCCTGGAAGTTGCAGGTGCAGAGTCTACATTTCGTTTAGCCTGGGAATGCGCAAGACCGAATGCGATTGTGACAGTTGTTGCACTTTATGATAAAGCACAAAGCTTACCTCTTCCTGATATGTATGGCAAGAATCTTATCTTTAAAACCGGTGGAGTGGACGGATGTGACTGCGAAGAGACGTTAAAACTGATTGCCGAAGGAAAAATCAATACTGAACCACTTATCACGCATACCTATCCTCTCAGTAAGATCGAAGAGGCTTATGATCTCTTTGAGAATAAGAGAGATGGTGTTATAAAAGTAGCTGTTGAATGTTGAGATAGCACAAGTATTCGAAAAGAGCGAAGTGAAAGTTTATGCTTATTGTAATCTTAATGGATTATGGAAAGCATAATCATAGTCTGATTGGACATTTGTAATTTCATACTCGTAATAATTGATTTTATATCATAACGCTTTTGTTTTTATGGCAGAAGCGTTAATTTTTTGCATTATCACAGATTTATTTACGGTTAAAATGTATAAAAATAAAAAAATGACAAAAAAATTGATATAATATATAAATTTTTGGTTACTTTTCAAACATTCTGTGGTAAACTAATGTGGTATATCAAAAAATGTGGGAGGAGACTCAAAAATGAGCAAAAAAGAAGGAAAAGGGTTAAA
>UMCB01007994.1_pt1 | contig 12944 bp, 9 predicted proteins | sample 1964151 | NCBI WGS metagenome assembly UMCB01 (sample SAMEA4835960, study PRJEB28245) | human gut metagenome | biome: gut microbiome; material: fecal sample | place: Denmark | collected 2008
GGATACATCTGCGGCTGGTACCGGAGAAATCCTGTTTATATAAATCGTATGATCCTGCACGAGACCCTCCACTGCCTTTTTGTCCACCCATGGTCGAGAAAAAAGCGGACAGAGGAATACTGGAATCTGGCATGCGATATCGCTGTGGAGTCCCTGATCGACGGGATCCACAAGCCGTGCGTCCATCTGCCGATGTCCCCGGTGCGGGCGGAATTTTACGGACGTCTGAGGAAAAAGATCAAGGTACTGAACGCGGAGAGCATCTATCACACTATGCAGGAGATGGAGCTTTCGGAGATCGAATATGAGCGGCTCTGCCGGGAATTCTGCCGGGACGATCATTCCAGATGGGAGAAAGAGGACGAGAAGAAATCTCCGAATCCCAACCGGAACCGAAAAAACGATTGGGATGACAAGCGGGAGAAGATGCAGGCGGAGATGGAGGCGTTTTCCAACGAGGCGGCGGATGACTCCAGGGAGCTGATGGATCAGCTGGCGGTGGAGAACCGGGAGCGGTACGATTACCGGAAATTTTTGCAGAAATTTTCGGTGCTGAAGGAGACAGTCCAGATCGATCCGGATGCGTTCGACTATGTATTCTACAATTATGGCATGCAGTTATACGGAAATATGCCGTTGATCGAGCCCCTTGAGACGAAGGAAGTCCGGCGGATCGAGGATTTTGTGGTCGTTATCGACACTTCGATGTCATGTTCCGGGGAGCTGGTGAAGAAATTCCTGGAAGAGACCTACGGGGTGCTGGCTCAGTCGGAGAGCTTCTTTAAGAAGGTCAATATCCACATTTTGCAGTGCGACGATAAAGTACGGCAGGATGTGAAGATCGAGAGCGAGGAGGACCTTCGGAATTACATGGACCACATGGAGCTCCATGGCATGGGCGGGACTGATTTCCGCCCGGCATTCCTGCATGTGGACCAGATGATCAAGGCGGGAAAGTTCAGCAGGTTGCGGGGACTTCTCTATTTTACGGACGGATATGGGACATTTCCGGTGAAAATGCCGCCATATGACACGGCCTTCGTGTTTATGCGGGATAATTATACTGACGCGGACGTTCCGCCTTGGGCGATGAAGGTGATTCTGGACCCGGAGTCGATGGAGGACGTGGGGAAAATATTAGATGGAAAATAGTAACTGTTCAGTAGGTCTGCGCATTTACTGCACTGACCGTAAGAAAACTTAGAATGGAAGGCAAAAATCCTATCGGCATAGCCGATTTGGAATGGATTTTTGCGCGTAACTGTGGGGGTACTGAACAGTTACGGAAAGTAAAAGGTTTGACAGGCTGGTTCACGGACTGTAAAAATTATACCGGAGTAAAAAGATATGAACATCAAGCGTGCAAAACAGGAAATTAAAAATACGATACAGGTGTATCTGACGAAGAACGAACACGGGGAATACGAGATCCCGTCCATGCGGCAGCGCCCGGTGCTGCTCATCGGTCCGTCAGGAATCGGAAAGACCCAGATCATGGAGCAGGTGGCGCGGGAGTGCGGGATCGGTCTCGTCTCCTACACGATCACACACCATACGAGACAGAGTGCCATCGGTCTCCCGTTTATCTCGGAGAAGACTTACAGTGGGAAGAATGTCCATGTGACGGAATATACCATGAGTGAGATCGTCGCGGCGATCTACAATAAGATCGAAGACACAGGACTCGCCGAGGGACTTCTCTTCATCGATGAGATCAACTGCGTGTCCGAGACACTGGCCCCGGCCATGCTGCAGTTTTTGCAGTATAAGACTTTTGGAAATCATAAGATCCCGGATGGCTGGATCATCGTGGCAGCAGGAAACCCGCCGGAATACAATAAATCCGTGCGGGAATTCGATATCGCGACCTTAGACCGCATCAAAAAGATCGATGTGGAGGCGGATTTTGAGGTCTGGAAAGAGTACGCGAAGCAGGCGGATATCCATCCGGCGATCCTGTCATTCCTCACCGCAAAGCCGCAGTATTTTTACCAGGTGGAGACAACTGTGGATGGCAAGATTTTTGCGACACCTCGTGGGTGGGAAGATCTCTCCGGATTTTTAAAGGTCTGCGAGAAGGTGGATCTTATCTGTGACCGGGAAGTTGTAGTGCAGTACATTGAGCATCCCCGGATTGCAAAAGATTTTGCGAACTATCTGGAATTATATAAGAAGTATCAGGCGAGATACCAGATCGATGAAGTTCTGGAAGGAAAACGCAATGAGGACCTGATGGAGCAGGCGGCGAAGGCACCGTTTGACGAGAAGCTTTCCATCATCAGCCTGATTTTAGCGAAGCTTAATGTGGAGTTTAAGGCTTATGCGCAGAAAGAGGATTATCTGGAAGTGCTGTTTGGGGAGCTGAAAGCATTCAAGAGAAGTCTGGAAGATAAAACGGAGGCCGGAGAAACGATGAATCCAGTGCCGCATACTCCGATCAACATTTTCTCCCATCAGATCGAGGCATTCACCGCGGCATCCGAGCAGAAACAGAAAGCCGGTCTTCTCACAAGACAGGAAAAATATCGCTGTGCCGATATCGCAGCGGATATGAACCGATACCTTCAGACTGTGAAAGCAGAGCTTTTATCGGGTGGTGACGAGATATTCGACCGGTTCCGGGAGCTGGTTGGTGACGAACGGACAGAACTTGAGGATCTGTGCGCTCATGCCAGACAGACACTGGAGTATGCCTTTGATTTCATGGAAGGAACGTACGGAAGCAGTCAGGAGATGGTGGTGTTTATCACGGAACTGAACTCCAGCGCCCCGGCCGTGCGGTTCTTACAGGAAAATGAGTGTGAACGATATTTTGAATACAATAAGAATCTGCTGTTTGATGAGAGACGGACAGATATTCTGAGCAGGCTGGACAGACTTGGGGCATTTTAATTGGAAAGGAAAGTGATCATATGGAATACGAAGGAACCGTATACCGCCCGCCGAGCGAGGCGAGAAGCTTAATTATTCAGGTGACGGTGGGCTGTGCCCATAACCGGTGCACCTTCTGCAACATGTACCGGGTGAAAAAATTCCGAGTGCGGACAAAAGAAGAGATCATGAAGGATCTGGACGAATGCCGCGATTATTACGGACCGTATGTCAGCCGTGTATTCTTTGCGGACGGTGATGCACTGGTGGTAAAGACAGAACTTCTTTTAGAGCTTTTAGCCTATGTCCACAAAAATTTCCCGTATGTGGAGCGGATCACCTCCTACGGGACTGCAAAGGATGTTCTGGCAAAGTCCGAGGAAGATTTAAAAGCCTTAGCGGCAGCAGGACTCGAGATGGTCTATATCGGAGCGGAATCCGGCGATGACCGTGTTCTGGAGCATATCCATAAGGATGTGACGGCGGCCCAGATTGCGGCGGCGGGACAGAAATTGAAGCGCTGCGGCATCAAGACCTCTGTGACGCTGATCTCCGGCCTCGGCGGAAGAAAAGGGATCCGGGAACATGCCATCAAGTCGGCGGAGCTGATCAATCAGATGAATCCGGAGTATGCCTCCTTCCTGACATTGCGCCTCTATGAGGGGACCCAGATGAATGAGGAAGTAAAACGCGGGGAGATGGAGCTTATCACCCCGGACGAGATCGTGGAGGAAATGGAGCTGTTTTTAACACACATTGATTCTCCCGGAACGATCTTCCGGACAAACCACGCGTCCAACTATGTAGTGCTTGCGGGAACTTTTAACGAAGATATTCCGAAAATGCTGGCACAATTGGAGGATGCAAAGAAAAGACAGCGTTACCGCCTTGAAGAATGGCGCAGACATATTTAAGTAAGAAGAACAGAGAAAACAGTCCCGCGGGCTTTCTGGACGCTTAAAACGGCAGAAAAATGGCTCGCGGGATATGCCTTTTCAGGGCTTTCCGGGACGATCCCGGAGTGGACTCTTCTTGTAGATTGTATTCAAAAAACAACAAGATATAGTTTTGAATCATGAATTTTTCACCATATATATGGTTTTGGTATATCATATTTATATAGCAGTACTCCTTGCAATCCGGGAACAATACAGTTATAATAGAATCGTTCTCGCGTGAGTGACTAAAAATAACGCGGTGGGAACATGACATGACCGCCTTAAGAGACTCGTAGCGGCAGGTCCGACAGATCAATCATAAAATATCTAAATCAGATAAAATTTCTGTATAATTCTGAAAAAACAAACTGTATATACAACCAAGAAAACTATCAGCAACTGAAATGTACATGCCTGAGGCCGGCCGGTAAATGCGCGGACCTGTAGGTCAGCTGTGTTTTTTGACAGAATAGACAGAAGAGAAAAACAGGCAACGGCAGTTGTGCGTAAAACGGACAATTCTGCCAACACAATGAAATGAAACGGGGAATCAGGGATGAAGATCATCAAAAGAAACGGAGCGGAGGAAAGTTTTGACACGCTCAAGATCGTAAATGCGGTCCAGAAGGCGTGCAACGCCACAGAAAATGCCTATCTGGCACCGGAACAGCTTACGGATATCGCGGATTATGTAGAGTATAAGTGCAATAAGCTGGGACGTGCTGTGTCTGTAGAGGAGATTCAGGATATGGTTGAGAACCAGTTGATGGCCATCGGTGCTTTTGCGATCGCAAAAAATTATGTGCGCTACCGCTATGACCGCTCTCTGGTGCGGAAAGCAAACACGACGGACAACCGGATCCTGTCCCTGATCGAGTGCAACAACGAAGAGGTTATGCAGGAAAATTCCAACAAGAATCCGACGGTCAACAGCGTACAGCGTGACTATATGGCTGGAGAGGTCAGCAAGGATCTCACGAGAAGACTTCTTCTTCCGGAAGATATTGTAGAGGCGGATAAGCAGGGAATCATCCACTTCCATGACTCCGACTATTTTGCACAGCATATGCACAACTGCGATCTTGTAAACCTGGAGGATATGCTGCAGAACGGCACCGTGATCAGCGAGACACTGATCGAGCGCCCGCACAGCTTTTCCACAGCCTGCAACATCGCGACCCAGATCATCGCGCAGGTTGCCAGCAACCAGTATGGCGGACAGAGCATCAGCCTTGCGCATCTCGCTCCGTTCGTTCAGGTATCGAGAGTGAAGATCCGTCAGGAAGTGATCGGCGAGATGAAGGATCTTGGAATTGCTGTGACAGAGGATCAGATCGATAAGCTCACGGAGGAGCGTCTCCGCAGAGAGATCACGAAGGGAATCCAGACGATCCAGTATCAGGTCGTAACACTCCTTACCACAAACGGACAGGCACCATTCGTTACCGTTTACATGTACCTCGACGAGGCAAAGAACCCGCAGGAGAAAAAAGACCTTGCGATGATCATCGAGGAGACCTTAAAACAGAGATATCTTGGCGTTAAAAATGAAGCCGGTGTATGGATCACACCGGCATTCCCGAAGCTGATCTATGTTCTCGATGAGGACAATATCACTCCGGATGCGCCGTATTACTATTTGACAGAGCTTGCAGCAAAATGTACCGCAAAGCGCATGGTTCCGGACTACATCTCTGCGAAGAAGATGCGGGAATTAAAGGGCGATGTGTATACATGCATGGGCTGCCGTTCCTTCCTGACCCCGGACCGTTCCTATGTAAAAGGAAACCTTGCGAATGCAGGAAACTACCGGGAAGGCGAGCGCAAGTATTATGGGCGCTTCAATCAGGGCGTTGTGACGGTAAACCTTGTTGATATCGGACTCAGCGCAAGAAAAGACATGAACAGGTTCTGGGAGATCTTTGATGAGAGAATGGAACTCTGCCACCGCGCAATGCGCTGCCGCCACGAGAGATTAAAAGGAACCTTATCCGACGCGGCTCCGATCCTCTGGCAGTATGGCGCGCTTGCCCGCTTAAAGAAAGGTGAGACCATCGACAAGCTCCTCTATGACGGATATTCCACACTTTCTCTGGGATATGCAGGCCTGTGGGAATGTGTATACAGCTTAATTGAGAAGAAATTAACTGAGCCGGAAGGAAAGAAACTTGGTCTTGAGATCATGCAGAAGTTAAATGACTACTGCACGAAGTGGAAAGAGGCGGAGAATATCGATTACAGCATCTACGGAACCCCGCTGGAGTCCACAACCTACTCTTTTGCGAAGAGTCTCCAGAGACGTTTCGGTATCGTAAAGGGCGTAACCGACAGAAACTACATCACGAACAGCTACCATGTACATGTAACGGAACCGATCGACGCCTTCAGTAAGTTAAAATTAGAGTCTGAATTTCAGGCACTGTCCCCGGGCGGAGCAATCAGCTACGTGGAAGTTCCGAACATGCAGGATAATATCCCGGCTGTTCTTCAGGTCATCCGCTACATCTATGACAATATCATGTACGCGGAGTTAAATACGAAGAGCGATTACTGTCAGGTATGCGGCTACGACGGCGAGATCAAGATCATCGAGGATGACGGAAAGCTCGTATGGGAATGCCCGCATTGCGGAAACCGTGACCAGAGCAAGCTCAACGTTGCAAGACGTACCTGCGGATACATCGGAACACAGTTCTGGAATCAGGGCAGAACACAGGAAATTAAGGAAAGGGTACTGCACCTGTAATGAATTACGGAGAGATCAAAACATGTGATATTGCAAACGGTGAGGGAGTCCGCGTGTCCCTCTTTGTGTCCGGCTGTACACATCACTGTAAAAATTGCTTTAATGATGTGGCGTGGGATTTCGGATACGGAAAGCCGTTTACGGAAGAGACGGAAGAAATGTTATTAAAGGCGCTGGAGCCGGATTATGTGGATGGATTATCGCTTCTTGGCGGAGAACCCTTTGAGCCGGAAAACCAGCGGGCACTTCTCCCGTTCTTAAAGAAAGTGCGCGAGAGATTCCCGAAGAAAAATATCTGGTGCTATACCGGTTATCTTTTCGATAAAGAGCTTCTCGGTGAGAGCCGGGCGAGATGTGAGTGTACGGATGAGATGTTAAGCCTGATTGATGTCCTCGTGGACGGCGAGTTTGTTCAGGAGCTCTACAGCGTGGCACTGGCATTCCGCGGTTCGGAGAACCAGAGGATCATCGACGTGAAAAAGTCTCTGGAAACAGGGGAGATCGTCTGGCATGCTCTGATGAGCCGGGGGATCTCGATGAAGTTTAATTAGAATATAAAGCTATATATAGAAAAGATCCGGCAGTTGGGTTGTTTTACAGGGATTTTTGATTCTGTAAGACAACTTGACTGCCGGATTTTTTTGATGTAATAGGAAATTCCGAGAAATTCCCTGTCTCACAAAAGGCACTTCTTTTTTTATAAAATCTGTAGTGCAGGTAAGGACATCATGTGAAGAACGAGATCTGGATAAGGCACCTGGATAGGCTTAGAATGCTTAGAACTGCCGCTGCTCTTGACTTTTTGAGAATAGTCCTGTATACTAATATAGTTCTAAATAGAACAGTTCACTTTTGAACCAGAGGTGATACACATGAAATTTGTTGATTTTATGGCGGACAGCCGGGATTTCTATACGGGGCTCATTGATCCGGTCTGCAAAAAATACGGGCTGACCCAGATGGAATTCAATATCCTGCTGTTTCTCGCCAACAATCCGGAGTTCGACACCGCCGCCCAGATTACCAAGAAGCGGGCGTTCACAAAGTCCCATGTCTCCATGTCTGTCCGCTCATTAGAGGAGCGCGGACTGCTCACCGGGGAATATTATGGGACGGACCGGAGGACGATCCATCTGAAACTCACGGACGCTGCTGCGCCGATGGTCTCTGACGGGAAAAACGTCCAGAAACGGGCCGCCGAGATCATCTGCCGCGGATTCACCCCGGAAGAGCACCGGATGCTGTTCGAACTTATGAACCGGATCAATTCAAACATCTCAGATTACAGGAAAGAAGGAAAACTGCATGAACAACAGTAAAGAATTTCTTGGGACAGAGCCGATCGGAAAACTCCTCTTTAAGCTTGCCGTTCCATCTGTCATCGCACAGATCGTCAACATGCTGTACAATATCGTTGACCGGATCTACATTGGACATATCCCGGGAAGCGGAAGTCTCGCCCTGACCGGTGTCGGTGTCTGCCTGCCGATCATTATGGTGGTCTCCGCCTTCGCGGCCCTCGTAGGCTCCGGCGGTGCACCGAGAGCGTCGATCTTTATGGGAAAAGATGATATGGATTCCGCGGAAAAGATTCTCAGCGGCTGTTTTACGGTTCAGATCATTATTTCTGCGATACTGACAGCAGTCTTACTGTTGTTTGGCCGCTCTATGCTCTTGACTTTTGGAGCCAGTGAAAACACTATCGGCTATGCCGTTGATTACATGAGTATTTACGCTGTCGGAACGATCTTTGTCCAGATGACGTTAGGCATGAACATGTTCATCACGGCTCAGGGATTTTCAAAGACCAGTATGCTGACGGTTACCATCGGCGCTGTCTGCAATATTATTCTGGACCCGCTCTTTATCTTCGGGCTTGGCATGGGCGTAAAAGGTGCGGCTCTCGCGACGATCATCTCTCAGGCAGTATCCTGCGGCTGGGTTCTCGCGTTCCTGACCGGAAAGAAGACCTTCTTACGGATCAAAAAGGAGTATTTAAAGCCGGTTCCGTCTATCGTTTTCCCGTGTCTTGCGCTGGGACTTTCCACATTTGTGATGCAGTCCAGCGAGAGTGTTATCTCGGTATGCTTTAACTCTTCCCTGTTAAAGTACGGCGGAGATCTGGCAGTCGGTGCCATGACGATCCTTACAAGTACGATGCAGTTTGCAATGCTGCCGCTTCAGGGAATCGGACAGGGCGCACAGCCGATCATGAGCTATAACTACGGAGCGAGAAATATCGACCGTATGAAGAAGACATTCAAGCTCCATCTCGTGATCTCCCTGATCTATTCCACGTTGTTCTGGCTCTTTGTCCAGCTTTTCCCGGCAACCTTCGCGGGAATCTTCAGCTCCGATCCAGAACTCGTTTCCTTCACTGCAGGCGCTCTGCGGATCTACTGCGGTGCGATGTTCCTTTTTGGAATCCAGCTCGCCTGCCAGATGACCTTCGTTGCCATCGGATATGCGGTATGCTCGATCATCGTGGCGGTTGTGCGTAAATTCGTGCTTCTGCTTCCGTTAATCTTCATCGTTCCGATGTTCGTCAGCAATAAAACGATGGGTGTCTACATGGCGGAGCCGATCGCGGACACGATTGCGGTGACGTTTACGGCGATTATTTTTGCGATCCAGTTTAGGAAAGCGCTGAGACTCATTGAGGGTACAAAGAAAGCAGCGGCGTAAGGGATATGGGAAAAGACAATCCCTAAAAACATAATTTAAGCAATATAAAAGGTCGAAAGTTTCAACTTCCAATACGAATTTGAAACTTTCGACCTTAATTTTTTATGAATATAAATCTAATTTATCCTACGCTGACCTGAAATTCAGGCTGGCGGAATAAGAGACACCCGTTTATTCCGGACAAACGATCTTACCAGCCACCGCACAAGCCGCAGCTGTTCTCGGGGAGGCGAGATAGATCTGGACTTTGGATGTTCCCATTCGTCCAAGGAAGTTACGGTTGTTGGTAGCGACAACACGTTCACCGTCTGTCAGGATGCCGCCTGCGCGTCCGCAGCAGAGACCGCAGCCCGGGTGGGTGATCATAGCACCTGACTCGGCCAGTGTCTCAAGGATTCCAAGGTCAGCGGCCTGTCTGTAGATCTTTCGGCTGGCAGGAGTCACGATGAGCTTTACAAATTTCGCGACTTTCTTTCCTTTTAAGACTTCCGCAGCCACAGCCAGATCCTCAAGCCGTCCGTTTGTGCAGGAACCGATGAATACCTGATCGATCTCTGTGCCCTCAAGTTCGCTGACATTGCGGATCTTGTCGACCTGGGACGGACATGCCATAACCGGAACGAAGTCCTCGGCGTTGTATTCCATCACGCGGCAGTAATTTGCGTCTGCGTCGCCGAAAAGACTCTTCTGGTAGTCATTTAAGGTAACATTGCAGTATTCCGCCGTCTTCTCGTCCGGTGTGAACAGAGCGCACTTTGCGCCGGCCTCAATGGCCATGTTGGAGATCGTCATACGGCTTGCGACTGTCATGCTCTCCACTGCGCTTCCGGAGAACTCCAGAGCCTTATAAGTAGCGCCGTCCGCGCCGAGATCACCGATGAGACGGAGAATTACGTCCTTGGACATAACATTCTCCGGCAGTTTTCCGTTGATAATGACTTTGATGGTCTCCGGCACACGGATCCACATGGTTCCGGTTCCCAGGATGCTGGCCATCTCCGTATATCCGATTCCGGAGGAGAATGCGCCGACACAGCCGTAGGTCGTTGTGTGGCTGTCTGTACCGAAGGCAACATCGCCCGGTTTTACATATCCGGCTTCTGTCATCAACTGGTGGCAGATTCCGTCACTTCTGTGGACGTGGGTCATGCCGTATTTTGCGGCGAACGCATCGCCGACATGGAAATGTCTTGTATCGTCAAGCTGGCTTGCCGGAACAAGGTGGTCGTAGATCAGAACGACCTTATCCGGATCCCACAGCTTTTCAAAGCCCATCTCTTTAAATTTCTCCGCCACGAACGGAATAAAAATGTCGTGGATCATGACGCGGTCAACATTTACGGTCACGATATCACCCGGCTTTACAGACCTGCCGGTGTTATGTTCAACGATCTTCTCAATTACAGTCTTTCCCATTTCGTTTTCCTCCCGTTCAGTCCAAACCATTCAGCTTGCGCATGGCCTTGACAAGGCCGCCTGCGCGGATAATGTCCATCAGATTCTCAGGAAGAGACGCAATCGGGTACTCTTTTCCATTGTAGTCGATGTGCTCGTTCATCACAACGGATACGGTATCGCCCTCTTTGATGTCATCGTAGAGTGTCGGCTGTTCGATGAGGAGCAGGCCGTTGTTGATGGAGTTGCGGAAGAAGATCCTCGCGAAGGATTTCGCGATCACGCACTGGATTCCCAACGCTTTGATGATCTCCGGTGCCTGTTCTCTGGAAGAACCGCAGCCGAAGTTTTTTCCGGCAACGATGATGTCGCCGGGCTTGATCTGGGCAGCCAGCTCCGGGCGGAGCGGGGAAAATCCATACTGTTTCATATCGTCAATGGTCTTTAATGCAAGGTACTCGGTCGGGATGATGATATCGGTGTCGATGTCATCGCCCAGAACCCAGACCTTTCCAGTCATTTTTTCCATGTAAATATCCTCGATTTCTATACAAATATAGTGATCATATTCAAAAATGCATATTGCCGTATCATTCTGGCAAATACCAATAAGTAATTTATCCGTAACTGTTCAGTAGGTCTGCGCACTTGCTGCGCTGACCGTAAGAAAACATAGGCTGGAAGGCAAAAATCCCATCAGCGAAGCTGATCTGGAATGGATTTTTGCACGTAACTATGAAGGTACTGAATAGTTACATGTGAAAATAGTCTTTACAAATCGGTGCAGATTATAAATCACTCGCTAATGCAATTTCGCCCTTAATAGCAGATGCCGTAACCGTCGCTGCGGATCCAAGATATACCTTGGAGCTCGGATGGCCTGCGCGGCCCTTGAAGTTTCTTGTACCGGTGCTGATCAGGACTTCATTCTCGCCGATCACACCCTGGCAGCTTCCCCAGCATACGCTGCAGTTCGGGTTCATAACAATTGCTCCAGCTTCCATAAAGGTGTCGATCAGACCTTCCTTCAGTGCTTGGAGATAGACGGTCTGGCTTGCCGGAACCACAAGAAAACGAACTTTTTCAGCGACCTTCTTTCCTTTAATGATGGAAGCGCCGACTCTCAGGTCCTCGATACGTCCGTTGTTGCAGGAACCTAAGAATGCCTCGTCGATCTTCACGCCGCGGACTTCCTCAGCCGGAACCAGGTTATCAACGAAGTCTGGTTTTGCCACTACCGGACGGATCTTGGAGAGGTCAAAGGTATATTCTCTCGTGTATACAGCATCCGGATCGCTCTTAAAGAGTGCCTTCGGCTTTCTTCCGTGAGCTTCCAGATATTCGATGGCTTTCTCATCCGGCTCAAAGATACCGGTCTTTGCACCTGCCTCAACAGCCATGTTGCAGAGGACCATACGCTCGCTGATGCTTAATGTCTTAGCGCCTTCGCCGGTGAACTCCATAACCTGGTAGTTGCAGCCGTTTGCGCCGATGGTGCCGATGATGGTTAAGATCAGGTCTCTCGCGTAAACGCCTTCCGGCAGCTTTCCGACGAGGTTGAATTTTACAGTCTCCGGAACGAGAACCCAGGATTTTCCTGTCACCATGCCGTAGAGGAGGTCGGTACATCCAACGCCTGTACCGAATGCGCCGAGAGCGCCATAGGAGCAGGTGTGGCTGTCAGCGCCAAAGATCAGTTCACCCGGGCAGACGTAATTCTCCATCATGACCTGGTGGCAGACGCCTTTTCCTTCCCAGAAATCGATGTTGTTTTCCTTCGCGAAGTCGCGCATCTTCTTCTGGGACGCCGCTGTCTTCGGACAGTCAGACGGGACATTGTGGTCTACAATGAATACCATCTTTTTTGTGTCCGCGATGTGCGGATGTTTTAATTTATTGCGGTACATGTCAACGGTCAGATGGGTAGTTCCGTCGTTACTCATCATACGGTCTAATGTTACAGTATGGATATCTCCCGGTTTTACGTAGTCAACTCCGGCTGCCGCCGCAATGATCTTTTCTGCAATCGTCATTCCCATTGTCTTAGTCCTCCTCACGGTTTAAAGAAGCGATCAGTCCGCCCTGATTTAAGATGTTCTGCATGTATTCCGGCAGCTTTGTGCAGGAATATGTCTTTCCGTTTGCGTGGGCAGTTCCGTCAGACATGGAAAGTTCCATGGTGTCGCCGGTCTTTACATCGTCAGGCAGATCTTTACAGACGATAACCGGAAGTCCGATGTTGATTGCATTTCTATAGAAAATCCTTGCGAAGGATTTTGCAACGACGGCCTGTACGCCGAGGGCTTTTA
>UMCB01020513.1_pt1 | contig 12571 bp, 7 predicted proteins | sample 1964151 | NCBI WGS metagenome assembly UMCB01 (sample SAMEA4835960, study PRJEB28245) | human gut metagenome | biome: gut microbiome; material: fecal sample | place: Denmark | collected 2008
CAACCAATTTTAGAAAATGTATGGGACCAATAGGGCTCGAACCTATGACCCTCTGCTTGTAAGGCAGATGCTCTCCCAGCTGAGCTATGATCCCATATATTTTGTCGTTTCTCTTGAACCGACTTCGTTAGTATAGCATTGGTTTTTTGGAAAGTCAACTGTTTTTTTGATTTTTTCAAATTTTTTCTACAATTTCTTCTATAACCGGAATAAATCAAAATCGCTGTGCGTTAATCTGATTCAAAAAAAGCCCCGCAAACACAAGGCCAGCGGGGCATTTTTGAAAATATTATACGATTCCCTGAGCTGTCATAGCATCTACAACTTTTTCAAATCCTGCAATGTTAGCTCCGGCAACATAGTTACCTTCCATTCCGTAACGTTTTGCAGCATCATCCATATTGTGGCAGATGTTTACCATGATGTTTTTCAGTTTTGCATCTACTTCATCAAATGTCCAGCTAAGTCTCTCGCTGTTCTGTGACATTTCAAGTGCAGATGTAGCAACACCACCAGCGTTTGCAGCTTTACCAGGTGCAAAGATCACACCATTCTCCTGCAGATACTGTGTTGCTTCTAATGTAGTAGGCATGTTAGCACCTTCGCATACAGCTACGCATCCGTTAGCAACTAACTGTTTTGCATCTTCAAGGTGAAGTTCGTTCTGTGTAGCACATGGAAGAGCAAGGTCAACCTTAACAGACCATACACCGCGTCCTTCATGATATTCTGAATTAGGACGGTAGTTCTTGTACTCTGTCAGTCTTGCACGTTTTACTTCTTTGATTTCTTTTAATGCTGCAACGTCGATTCCGTCCGGATCATATACCCATCCTGTAGAATCACTTGCTGTTACAACTTTCGCTCCAAGCTGCTGAGCTTTCTGGATTGCATAGATTGCAACGTTACCGGCTCCGGAAACTGCAACTGTCATTCCCTTGATGTCTTTTCCGTTGATCTTTAATAATTCTTCTGTTAAGTAGAGAAGTCCATATCCTGTAGCTTCTGTTCTTGCCAAAGATCCGCCGTAGCTTAATCCTTTTCCTGTCAGAACACCTTCATACAGGCCTCTGATTCTCTTGTACTGACCGAACATGTAACCAATCTCTCTTGCACCTGTTCCGATGTCTCCTGCAGGAACATCTGTGTCAGCTCCGATATATTTGCAAAGTTCTGTCATAAAGCTCTGGCAGAATGCCATTACTTCTCTGTCTGATTTTCCCTTAGGATCGAAGTCAGAACCACCTTTACCTCCGCCGATCGGAAGTCCTGTCAGTGAGTTCTTGAAGATCTGCTCAAATCCAAGGAATTTGATGATACCAAGGTTTACAGATGGGTGCAGACGTAATCCTCCTTTGTATGGTCCGATTGCGCTGTTAAACTGTACACGGTATCCTGTATTAACCTGAACCTGTCCTTTATCGTCTACCCATGGAACACGGAATTTGATCTGTCTTTCAGGTTCAACAAGTCTTTCAAGAAGAGCGTCTTTTCTGAATTTCTCCTCGTTAGCCTCTACAACAACTCTTAATGACTCTAATACCTCTTTTACTGCCTGGTGGAATTCTGGCTCTGCAGGATTCTTAGCTACTACTTTCTCCAGTACTTCATCAACATATGACATAGCTTTCTACCTCCTAAATAATATACGTATCCTTTTCAAAGGCATACTTTACTATAAAAAACAGATGACTTACGCCATCTGTTTTTCCCTGACGCCTTTGTTCTTTACTATTGTAAAGCAAACAAGTGTATCTGGCAAGATATTTTTACAGTTTTTTGTTATTTTTGCAACTTTTTACAAAACCCTTGCAGATTTTGCAAGGGTTTTGTGCTTTTTCTTGTATTTTATTCATTTTTTTGAAACAGAACGCACTCTGAATTGCATTTATCACAATACATAGAATTCTGCTCTTCTCTCTGTCTGTTTCATTATCTGAAGTATTTTACTCCGGATTCGAAGATCTTCATATCCTGTTCTCCGTAAATGTTCATTGCCACGCTTCTGTTTCTTCTTTCTGAGTGTGCCATCTTGCCAAGTACACGTCCATCCGGGCTTGTAATACCTTCGATTGCACAGTAAGAACCGTTGACATTCCATTCTTCGTCCATCGTGATATTTCCTTCCGGATCACAGTACTGTGTTGCAACCTGTCCATTTGCAAATAATCTGTCCAGCCACTCTTTATTTGCAACAAATCTTCCTTCTCCGTGAGATGCAGGGTTTGTATATACGCCGCCAAGCTCTGCCTCTCTAAGCCATGGAGATTTATTCGTTACCACTTTTGTATAGACCATCTTGGAGATATGGCGTCCAATCGTATTGTATGTAAGAGTCGGTGAATCCGGTAACTGTCCTGTGATCTTTCCACCTGGTACCAGACCAAGCTTGATCAGTGCCTGGAATCCGTTACAGATACCAAGTGCCAGTCCGTCACGCTCATTCAGTAATTTTTCTACTGCTTCTTTCATCTTCGCATTCTGGAATGCTGTTGCGAAGAATTTTGCTGATCCGTCTGGTTCATCACCTGCACTGAATCCGCCAGGGAACATAATGATCTGTGACTGTCCGATTGCTTTTTCGAATACTTCTACCGAATCAACGATATCAGATGCACTCATATTTCTGAATACCTTTGTAATCACCTTTGCTCCTGCTCTTTCAAATGCTTTCGCACTGTCATACTCACAGTTTGTTCCAGGCATTACCGGGATAAATACTGTTGGCTGCGCAATCTTGTGGCTGCAGATATAGATATCTGATGTATCATATAATCCTGTCTCCACCTTCTCGTCCTGTCCTTCCGCTCCGGAATTGGTCGGGAATACCTTTTCCAGCGTCTCTTCCCATGCAGATACTGCCTCTTCTAATGCGATCTTCACATCTTTATATTCGATTGCCGCATTATCTGTCACTTCACCGATCACGGTATAGGTAATTCCAAGTTCAGACACCTTATCTGCTGGTACTTCTGCAATGATATCTCCAAATGCCGGTGCAAATAAATCTCTTGCATCTACATTATGCTCAATCTTCACACCCATGCCGTTACCGAAAGCCATCTTGCTGACTGCTGCCGCGATACCATGTCTGTCTAATGCATAAGCTGCTACGATCTTGCCGCTGTGGATATCTTCGGTAAACTTACCATACTGATCCATAACCTTTCCGTATACAGGAATATCGTAATTATCCGTCTCAATGCGAAGCCATACAAGTTTATCTCCGGCTTTCTTAAGTTCCGGTGAAATAATGTCTTTCTCTTTTGCAATGTCTACTGCGAAAGATACCAGTGTCGGCGGTACATCAATGTCTTCAAACGTTCCTGACATACTGTCTTTTCCACCAATAGAAGGAAGTCCGTATCCAAGCTGTGCACTGTAAGCACCAAGAAGTGCCGCAAATGGCTGGCTCCATCTGTGTGGATCTTCTGTCATACGACGGAAGTATTCCTGGAATGTGAAACGGATCTTGCTGTAGTCACCGCCTGCTGCTACGATCTTAGCGATAGATTCTGTCACTGCATAGATTGCTCCGTGATATGGACTCCATGTTGACAGATACGGATCGAATCCGTAACTCATCATACTTACAGTATCGCAGTCTCCTGTTAATACCGGAAGTTTTGCCACCATTGCCTGTGTCTCTGTCTTCTGATATTTTCCACCATGCGGCATGAATACAGAAGCCGCTCCGATCGATCCGTCGAACATCTCTACCAGACCTTTCTGTGAGCATACATTCAGGTCTTTTAACATACCAAGCCATTTTTCTCTTACATCTTTCACATCTTCTCTTACAAGGATACTGTCTTTTCTGTTCGGGATGTCAACTGCTACCGTTGTCTCCTGGTGTGCTCCGTTGGTGTCAAGGAATGCACGTGAAAGATTTACAATCTCTTTTCCTCTCCATGAAAGTACCAGTCTTGGATCTTCTGTTACAACTGCTACTTTTGTTGCCTCCAGGTTCTCTTCGGATGCATATTTCATGAATTCATCTACATCTTTTGGATCTACAACAACTGCCATACGTTCCTGTGATTCAGAGATTGCAATCTCTGTTCCGTCAAGACCGGCATATTTCTTAGGTACTTTATCAAGATCGATCTGAAGTCCGTCTGCAAGTTCTCCGATAGCAACGGATACTCCGCCTGCACCGAAGTCGTTACATTTCTTGATCAGCTTGCTGACTTCTTCTCTTCTGAATAATCTCTGGATCTTTCTTTCTGTCGGTGCATTACCTTTCTGCACTTCTGCCCCACATGTTTCGATGGACTCTTCTGTATGTACTTTGGAAGATCCGGTTGCTCCGCCGCAGCCGTCACGTCCGGTACGTCCGCCAAGAAGAATGATGATATCTCCAGGATCCGATGTCTCTCTGATAACCGCACGTCTCGGTGCTGCTCCAAGCACTGCTCCAATCTCCATACGTTTTGCAACATAATTCGGATGATAGATTTCTTTTACCGCTCCGGTTGCCAGGCCGATCTGGTTACCATATGAACTATATCCATGGGCTGCTTCTCTGACCAGTTTCTTCTGTGGAAGCTTTCCTTTTAATGTATCCTTTACAGATGCGGTAGGATCAGCGGCTCCTGTAACACGCATTGCCTGATATACATAAGTACGTCCTGACAATGGGTCACGGATAGCTCCTCCAAGGCAGGTAGCAGCACCACCGAATGGCTCGATCTCTGTCGGATGGTTATGTGTCTCGTTCTTAAAGTTTACAAGCCACTCTTCTTCCACTCCGTCTACCTCGATTGGAACAACGATACTGCATGCATTGATCTCATCAGACTCTTCCTGATCCTGTAACTTTCCTTCACGTTTTAATTTTCTCATTGCCATCAGTGCAAGATCCATCAGGCAGACAAACTTATCTTCTCTTCCTTTGAAAATCTCACTGTGGTCAGCGATATACTGTTTATAAGTTGCTTCCATCGGCTCTCTGTAATCACCATCGCCGAACGAAACATCTGTAAGTTCTGTCGAGAATGTTGTATGACGGCAGTGATCTGACCAGTAGGTATCCAGAACACGGATCTCTGTCATAGAAGGATCTCTGTCTTCTTCTGACGCAAAATAATTCTGGATATGCTGGAAATCCTTAAATGTCATGGCAAGTCCGAGAGAATCGTATAATTCTTTCAGTTTGCTTTCTTCCATATCTTTAAATCCGTCAAAGATCTTTACATCTGCCGGCTCATCGAATACAGTAACCAGTGTCTCCGGTTTTTCTTCCTGTGCTTCTCTGGAATCTACAGGGTTAATACAATGCTCTTTGATTGCTTCGAATTCTTCATCCGAAACAGTTCCGTTTCCACCATGGATCACGTAAGTAGTCGCAGTGCGGATTACCGGCTGCTCGTCTTCTTTGATAAACTGAATACACTGCACAGCGGAATCTGCTCTTTGATCAAACTGTCCCGGAAGAAATTCTACGGAAAAGATCTTGCTTCCTTCTTCTGCCTGAAATTCTTCTTTATATAATGTATCTACAGGTGGCTCAGAAAAGATGCCGTTACATGCTTTCTCAAATGTCTCATCCGATACGTTTTCCACATCGTAACGGATCAGTACACGGACGCTGTCTACGTCTTTGATTCCAAGATAGCTTCGGATCTCGGTCTTAAGTTCCTTTGCCTGTACATCAAATCCTGATTTTTTCTCCACGTACACTCTTTTTACATTGCTCATAAGTAATCCTCCACAAATGAATTTTTACACATTTTCTATTGTTAGTATAACACAACAATCATTATTTAATACAATTAATATATCTAAACACTTTTATAATTCACACTTATTAATCAACTTTTTTCTCTTCCTTTTTGCAATTATTTTTTCCCAAAAACAATACAATCCATATCAGAAGCAGCACTCCACCAAACACTTCACTGATGCGGATCACCATATCTGAAAAGAATCCCTCCGGCAGCATCCGTATCATATAATCCGTCTCCGGGTCGAATACCCACAGATTATTGGTAAAAAACAGCTTATGAAAAATCGTAAAACACGTTGTAAAATCTACACAGAATGCAATCCCCAGCAGTACGCCTATGACCAGCCAGGCACTCAGTGCGATCGAATATGTTCTGAAATACAGTCTCTTCCAGTCTTCTTCCCGTTTTCTCAGTACCGCCAGTATAACTGCTGCCACAGCCAGACAGATTACTCCGACTTTCATTCCTCCCTGGAACAGATTCCTGACATCACGCATATGCAGCCGGTCTCTTTCATTAAAGAAATCCTGCTCTCTTCCTTCCACTGTCGTCACAACTGACAGCTCCTCCTCTTTCCCGATCAGATAATTCATCATATGTTCTGTCACATACATGACATGGTCTATGCTCATATCCAGATCTTCCGTCACTTCATAGCGTTGATATTCTTTTTTATAAAACCTGTAATTACTGTCTCCATATACGGCCAGCCATATACTAAATATCAGTGCTGCCATCACTGCACACATCATGGCCGTAACAGATATGATCGTTGTTAGCTTCTTCAAGTCTTTTTCCTCCTGCTTTTCATTATTATAACACTTCTATTTATAAATACGGTTGTAATTTTCTTTCATTTCACTTATAATACAGTTAAGATTCATTAGGAGGACTTATCATGGATATTAACTATGAATTATATAAAGTATTTTACTATGTAGCTTCCACCTTAAGCTTTTCGGAAGCCTCCAAGCAATTGTTCATCTCACAGTCGGCTGTCAGCCAGTCCATCAAGGCACTGGAGAAGAAGCTGGATCAGACCTTATTCATCCGGAGTACCAAGAAAGTCCGTCTTACTACCGAAGGCGAGATCCTTCTGCGCCACATCGAACCGGCGATCAGCCTGATCAAGCGCGGCGAAAGCCAGCTCCTCGATGTCGGCGCACGCGGAGGACAGCTTCATATCGGAGCCAGTGACACGATCTGCCGGTATTTTCTGGTACCTTATCTGGAACGTTTCCATCGGGAATTTCCCGGAGCGCATATCAAAGTTACCAATGCGACATCCATTCGCTGTGTAGAGCTCCTTGAGACCGGACAGGTGGATCTGATCGTTGTCAATTCACCGAATGCTTATCTCGGGAATGTTCCGAATGTAAAAAAAATCAAAGATTTTCAGGATGTATTTATCGCAGACAAGGCATTTGAGGAATTAAAAGGAAAGAAGCTCTCTTTCAAAGAACTTCTGAACTATCCGATCCTTATGCTGGACAGAAAAAGTACGACCAGTGAATATCTACACAATCTGTTTCTTCAGAACCAGCTGGATCTGGTTCCGGAGATTGAACTCAGCAGTAACGATCTTCTCATTGATCTTGCCCGCATCGGACTTGGAATTGCATTTATTCCGGATTTCTGCCTTTCCCAGACCTCCGATTCGGATTCGCTTTTCATTGTCGAGACAAAAGAAGTCCTTCCGGAAAGGGAACTTGTCATCGCATATAACGAGAAAGTCCCGATATCCAAAGCCGCGCAGGAATTTTTATCTTATTTTTAATACATCTTTCGGATGCATGACGGAAAATACCATAGGAGCATATGTTCCTCATGGTATTTTTCTTTTTAATGCTGCTTATTTCATATCTGTCTGTTCTTCCGCCTTCCAGAATTTTGCAATCTTTTCTTCAATATTTTCACTGTTACAGATCTGGAAATCATTCCACTCCCTCGGGAACACCTCCTGACACTGTCTGTCCATAAACCGGTCATCCAACAGTGTGATCACACCTCTGTCCTGATCGGTCCGGATAACTCTTCCTGCGGACTGTAACACCTTATTCATCCCCGGATACAGGTAAGCATAATCGAATCCGTTCAGATTCTTCCGGTCGAAATAATACTTTAAAAGTTCCCGTTCCAGGCACACTTGCGGAAGTCCTGTCCCGATGATCATTGTCCCGATCAGTTTATCTTCCGTCAGATCAATTCCTTCCGAAAAGACACCACCCATCACACAGAAACCAATCAGGCTGTGTGCTCTTTCCTGTTCGAATTTTTTCAGGAATTCTTCCCGTTCCTGCTCCGTCATATATTGGGACTGTACTACAACTTCAATCTGTTCCTGTGGCAATTCCATGAATACTTCCCAGACTTTTTCCAGGAATCGATAAGACGGGAAAAACGCAATATAATTCCCTGTTCTTCCTTTTATCACATGCATCACGTATTCTGCATACTTCCGGTACATCTCCGGCCCTCGCCTGGTATACTTCGTGCTGACATCATTTCCCAGAAGCAATAATCTTTTGCCTGGTTCAAATGGAGATTCCGCATAGATTGCATAGTCTTCCTTTGTTGTAGATAACAGTTTTTTATAATAATTGATTGGAAGAAATGTTGCCGAAAATAATATCGTACTATTTGCTTTCCCCATATATTCCTGCAGACATCCTGCCGGATTGACACAAAACAGATGCAGGTAAAACTTTCCTTCTTCACTAAGTTCTGAATAGATCAGATAATTTTCATCCTGCCGGTCATGAATATATATGAAATTACGGATACCAAAGTAAAACTCCAGCACCTCTTTCCGTACCACTTCATCTTTACAGTCTTCTATAAACTCTTCCAGCTTCGTCATCAAAGACAGAAGTTTAATATACACATGTGACACACTGTTCAGTATCTGGCAGCCGTCACATTCTCTTTTCAATTCCAGAAGCTGCTTATTGCAGCTCTCCAACGCCGAGACAAGTTTCGGTTCCCCGTATTTTACCAGCTTTTTGATCTTCAGAAAATCCTCCTTGCAAATACTGCTGCTGTACATTGTCCTGCCGCGTTCTACCAAATTGTGTGCCTCATCGATCAGGAACAGGTATTCTCCTTTGACGCCGTCTCCGAAAAAGCGTTTCAGATGTGCATTTGGATCAAAAACATAATTATAATCACATATAACAGCGTCTACCCACTGCGATACATCCAGTGCCATTTCAAATGGACATACATTCCATTTTCTTGCCTGTTCTTCCAATACTTCCCGGCTCATCTCGTCTGTCGATGTGAGCAGTTCATAAACGGCATCATTTACACGGTCAAAATGCCCTTTTGCATATGGACACACATCCGGATTACAGATGGTTTCTTCACAGAAACAGATTTTTTCTTTTGCCGTCAATGTAATGACCTTCATCTTCAGATCCTGTTCTCTCAGAATCGCGAATGCCTGACTTGCCACCGTTCTGGTAATCGTCCTGGCCGTCAGATAAAAAATCTTTTCTCCCAGTTCTTCCCCGACAGCTTTCACCGCCGGAAATACGGCCGCCATCGTCTTGCCGACTCCGGTAGGTGCCTGGATGAATAATTTCTTTTTTCTTAAAATGGTCCGATATACGGACTCAACCAGTTTCTTCTGTCCATCTCTATATTCGAATGGAAATTCTACGGTTTTAATGGAAGCATTTCTCTTTGCTCTCCATGTCATCTGGTATCTTGCCCATTTTTCATATTCAGATACCAGCTTTTCGAACCATTTCTTAAGTTCTGCCCGGGTATATGTCTCGCGGAATCTGCGGATCTCTTCGGTATCCAGATTACAATACGTCATCTGCACTCCGATCTCTTCCAGATTATTTTGTTCTGCATAAATATATGCATAGCATTTTGCCTGTGCCAGATGCAAAAGCTGTGGCTCTTCCAGACGTTTCAGATCTTTAAATACACCTTTGATCTCGTCGACCACCACACGCTTCGGAAGTTCTATGATTCCGTCCGCTCTTCCTTCTACACTCAGGATAAATCCATCACATGGGATCTGATATCTTAACGGAACTTCTGCACGGTACTCTGCCCCCTGCTGTCTCTGGATTTTCCGGTGTATGCGGCTGCCCTGCTGCATAGCATCCTTATCTGCCCCTCCGGTCCGGTTGTCAATGTCTCCATGTCTTAATATAAATTCCACCAGATTCCGCACCGAAATGCGGATACACGGCTGTTCCAGATTCATGATCTGCTTTCCCCCAATCGTTCTTCATACATCGATCGAATCGCTCCCGTCATCCCTGCGATCACATCGATCACCGTCATGATATCTCCGCTCCGATTCTTCTGGTAAGCGTGGTAGCTTCCCTGGATACAATAGCTGAGCATCACATTCATTGCTGTATCTTCTTTCAATTCCGGGTATTTTTCAAAGATCATCTGCTTGATGCTCCGCTCGATACTATCCGCAAAATGATTTGCCTGACTGCCGGAAAATAAAATCGCCGTCAGGGAATTCTGCGATACATAAGCCATCAGAAGTTCCCGTGCAAACTCTGCCGGATGCTCCAGCAGATATTCCGGATGCTGGATACTGTTCGCAATCGACTGTACTACTTCTTCTTCCATCGCATCTGACAAATCGTAGATATCTTTATAATGCGCATAAAAGGTAGACTTATTGATTCTTGCGCTTTCACATAGTTCTTTTACTGTTATCTTTTCCAAAGGTTTCCTGGAACGCAGTTCGATAAATGCGTTCTTGATTCCCCGCTCTGTTTTCTCAATTCTAAGATCCATCTTACCTCCCATTTCCCAACACTTTCTCATATTCGTCGGTTATCCATCCTTTCGTCGGTTTTGTTGGTGGATACCTCCTCGCATTTTTCTTATAATATGATTATAAATCAAAAAAGCAACTACTGTCCATTATCTTTTCGACAGTTGAGCTTTTACGTTGCATTTTCACGGAGGTTAATATGGATTTTTACGGATTTTACACAGGAAAAATATTCGACGCTTATGAATTTCTCGGCGCACACCCGGACAAAGACGGAACCACATTCCGTACCTTTGCACCTGCCGCATCACGCATTACAGTCATTGGGGAATTTAACGACTGGCAGGAATGGGAACTGAACAAAACTTATGACGGCAATTTTTGGGAATGCTATGCCAGGGGAGCAAAACCAGGTATGATGTACAAATACCGCATTTACAGACAGGACGGAAGCTGCGTGGAGCACTGCGATCCTTATGGCTTCGGCATGGAACTACGCCCGGCCTTTGCTTCCATCATCCGCGATCTGTCCCACTATAAATTCAAAGACAGCAAATGGATGCAGAAGCGTTCGGTATGCAAGGACAAGCCGCTGAACATCTATGAACTGCATTTCGGATCATTTAAAAAGCCTTCTGAAAAAGCAGACGACTGGTATACTTATGTGGAAATGATCGATATCCTGATTCCTTATCTGAAAGAAAATGATTACAATTATATTGAGATTATGCCGCTCAGCGAACATCCATGTGATGAATCCTGGGGATATCAGAACACCGGATTCTTCAGTCCGACCGCCCGCTACGGAACTGCCGAAGAACTGATGAAATTCATCGATGCCTGCCATAAGAATGACATCGGTGTCATCATGGATTTTGTACCGGTACATTTTGCCGTTGATCACTATGCACTGTCCGACTATGATGGAACTGCACTCTATGAATATCCACACCAGGATGTCGGTGTCAGCGAATGGGGCAGCTGTAACTTTATGCACTCCAGAGGCGAAGTCCGAAGCTTCCTTCAGTCTGCTGCAAATTACTGGCTAAGTGTCTATCACGTAGACGGAATCCGCATGGATGCCATCAGCCGTATCATCTACTGGCAGGGCGAACCTGCAAGAGGTGTTAACAATAATGCGGTGGATTTTATCCGTGAAATGAACCGCGGATTAAAGACAATGCATCCGACAGCCATGCTCTCCGCCGAAGATTCCACCTCTTTTGAAGGTGTCACAAAACCTGTCGATCAGGGCGGACTTGGATTCGATTACAAATGGGATATGGGTTGGATGAACGATACTCTCGACTACTTCCGCACAGCACCGGAGTACAGAAGCCGTGATTATCATAAGCTTACTTTCTCTATGATGTATTATTATAACGACGATTTCCTTCTTCCTCTTTCACATGACGAAGTTGTTCACGGAAAAGCAACGATCGCGCAAAAAATGTATGGTGAGTACGAAGAGAAATTTCCACAGGCGCGTGCATTCTATATGTATATGTACGCACATCCGGGAAAAAAATTGAACTTCATGGGTAACGAGATCGGTCAGCTCCGTGAATGGGATGAAAAGCGTGAGCAGGACTGGGGTATCCTGAAGTATCCAATTCACGATGCATTCCATCACTTCATGCAGAAACTGAATCATCTGTATATGACAACTCCGGCTCTTTCCGCAAAAGACTATGAAAACGCCGGCTTCCATTGGCTGGACTGTCATCAGGAAGAACGCTGTATCTACGCTTTTGAAAGAACGGATGGCAAAGAACGTATTGCCGCTGTCTTTAATTTCTCGGATGAGGATCAGAAAGGCTATGAACTTCCGGTGGAAGATGCGAAAGAACTGGAAGTGATTCTGGCTAGTGATGATGTAACATTTGGAGGATGTAAGAAGTATACGAAGAAGAAAGTGAAGGTTACGGACGGGAAGGCTGTGCTGGATCTTTCGGCTTATTCGGCGGTGTATTATTCGATTGCTGTTTAATGCATTAAGCGACGGCTGCCCGGACCGGAATAAAAGTTAGGAATCCTTTATTCCGGTCCGCGTAACCGGTCTGATGAACTAAATAGCAATTTACTT
>UMCB01007890.1_pt1 | contig 12569 bp, 10 predicted proteins | sample 1964151 | NCBI WGS metagenome assembly UMCB01 (sample SAMEA4835960, study PRJEB28245) | human gut metagenome | biome: gut microbiome; material: fecal sample | place: Denmark | collected 2008
AACAGCTTCCTGCTCTTCACTATTAAGAAGAAGATCTTCTCTTCTTGTACTTGATTTTGCTATATCAATTGCAGGGAACACTCTCTTTTCTGATAGCTTTCTGTCAAGAACAAGTTCCATGTTACCTGTTCCCTTAAATTCCTCGAATACAACGTCATCCATCTTGCTTCCTGTCTCAACAAGAGCAGTTGCAAGAATCGTAAGACTTCCACCCTCGCGCATATTTCTTGCTGCACCAAAGAATCTCTTAGGCATATGAAGTGCTGCAGGGTCAAGACCACCTGAAAGTGTACGTCCACTTGCCTGAACCGTAAGATTATATGCTCTTGCAAGTCTTGTTATACTGTCAAGAAGAATTATTACATCTGTCTTCTGTTCAACAAGTCTCTTGGCTCTTTCAATAACCATCTCTGACACTCTCTTATGTCTCTCTGGAAGTTCATCAAATGTTGAATATATAACCTCAACATTATCACCCACGATTGATTCCTTGATATCAGTTACTTCCTCAGGTCTTTCATCAATAAGAAGAATTATAATATGCATCTCAGGGTTATTCTTAGTTACAGCATTGGCAATCTGCTTAAGAAGTGTTGTCTTACCAGACTTTGGCTGTGAAACAATCATTCCTCGCTGACCTTTACCTATTGGTGATATAAGATCAACCATTCTCATTGCCACTGTACTTGAATTCTTTTCAAGATGAATTCTTTCATTAGGAAAAATTGGTGTAAGACTTTCAAATGCAGGTCTTCTCTGTGCAACTGACGGATCTTTTCCATTGACCGTCTCAAGATACATAAGAGCCGAAAATTTTTCACCAGATGTTTTCATTCTCTTTGGTCCATGAATAATATCACCTGTCTTTAGATTAAACTTTCTTATCTGTGATGGAGAAACATATACATCGTTCTCTCCCGGAAGAAAGTTCTCACATCTTATAAATCCATAACCGTCCGATAAAACCTCAAGTATTCCATCTGCCAATGGAGCATCATGCTCTTGTCTTGGCTGTGCATGATAATTATCTTTCTTATCTTCTTTAACATACTGCTCACTCTTATGGTGTGACTCATCCGATATTCCTGCTACATCATGTTCTGCTCCGGCATCTTCAAAAACAACATCTTCAACTTCTGCCGGCTCTTTCTTTTCTTCTCTTTCTGCTGCAGCAATAATTGCATCAATAAGTTCACTCTTTCTCATTGTTGATATATTTTTTATATTCTTGTCTTTCGCAAATTCGCGTAATACACTGACTGACAATGTTTCTAACTTTGCCTTCATATAATCCACCTCTGTTATTAATCATAGTTTAATGGGAAATGATGCAGAAATCGCATCAAAGATAAACTGATTATACAACGTATTATTCTAAAAGAAAAGACTAAAAATGCTTTTTTTAGTCAGAGCAATATGTTATTATATATAATACTGTTAAAAGCACTAATTATTGAAAGGAAGATTAGATATCATGACTAATGCAGAGAAAGCCTTACAGCTCCATGAAGAGTGGAATGGTAAATTTGAAACAACTCCTAAAATGAAGATTCAGACAAGAGAAGATCTTGCTCTTGCTTATACTCCTGGTGTAGCAGAACCTTGCAAGGTTATTGCCAAGGACAAAGAAGCAGCTTATAAGTACACTATCAAGTCTAACACTATCGCTGTTGTATCTGACGGAAGTGCTGTACTTGGACTCGGTAATATCGGTGCTCATGCCGCTATGCCTGTTATGGAAGGAAAAGCTGTTCTTTTCAAAGAATTTGGTAACGTTAATGCTGTGCCTGTCTGCCTTGATACACAGGACACAGAAGAAATCATCAAAACTGTAGTTAATATTGCACCTGCATTTGGCGGTATCAATCTTGAAGATATATCAGCTCCAAGATGTTTTGAAATCGAGACAAGACTTAAAGAGCTTCTGGACATACCTGTATTCCATGATGACCAGCATGGTACAGCTATCGTTGTATTAGCAGGTATTATTAATGGACTTAAAGTTACAGGCAAGACTAAAGAAGATTGCCAGGTAGTAGTCAACGGTGCCGGTTCTGCCGGAATTGCTATCACAAAGCTTCTTCTTACATATGGTTTCAAGCATGTAACAATGTGTGATAAGTCTGGTATCCTTTCTAAGGCTTCAGAAGGTCTTAACTGGATGCAGCAGTCAATGATGGAAGTAACTAACCTTGAGAACAAGACTGGTTCTTTAGCTGATGCACTCCGTGGTGCAGATATATTTGTCGGAGTTTCTGCTCCTAACATCGTTACAGCCGATATGGTCAAGACTATGAATAAAGATGCAATTATATTTGCAATGGCTAACCCTGTTCCAGAGATTATGCCTGATGTTGCCAAGGCAGCTGGTGCAAAAGTTGTTGGTACAGGACGTTCTGATTTCCCTAACCAGGTTAATAATGTTATTGCATTCCCTGGTATCTTCAAGGGTGCTCTTGAAGGCCGTGCAAGACAGATAACTGAAGATATGAAGCTTGCTGCTGCACTTGCTATTGCAAACCTTGTTCCAGACGATGAAGTAAGTGATGTTAATATCCTTCCTGAAGCATTTGACCCAAGAGTTGCTGATGTTGTAAGCAAAGCCGTAATTGACCATATTGAGAAGTAATTATGCTTCCATATTATTATTCTGTAAGCGAATATCTTAAAGACACTTATGGTAAGAAACTATATAAATTAAGTCTTTCCGGAAACATGACCTGTCCTAACAGAGACGGAAAGTTAGGTACAACAGGCTGTATATTCTGCAGTGGTCATGGTTCCGGTGATTTTGCCGTTAAAGATATTGACAAAGCTAAGACTTTGATATCTAATAAATATTCCGGCAGTGAATATATTGCATATTTTCAATCATTTACTAACACATATGCTGATGCCGGATATCTGCGTGAACTTTTTATGCCTGTAATACTAAGAGACGATATCCGTATCTTGTCTATCGCAACAAGACCGGATTGTCTCGGTGATGACGTCCTAAAGCTTCTTGATGAACTCAATCGCATCAAGCCTGTATGGATTGAATTAGGATTACAGACAATTAATAATTCAACTGCCGACTATATACGCAGAGGATATCCTTTATCCGTATATGATGAAGCCGTAAGCAATCTTCTTTCCATAGGAATTGCACCGGTTGTTCATATGATAATCGGTCTTCCACATGAGACAATAAGCGATTATATTGCTACTGCCCGCTATATATCAGACAGTGGTGCATCGGGAATCAAGATTTCTTTATTGCACATTTTAAAAGATACTGACCTTTACAATGATTATTGTAAAGGATTATTCAAAGCTCTTACCATGGATGAATACCTTGCCGCAATAGGAGCTATACTTCCTGTATTGCCAAAAAGCATGGTAATACACAGACTTACCGGTGACGGACCTAAGAATATTCTTGCTGCACCTTTATGGACAGCTGACAAAAAGAGAGTTCTCAACACACTCTCTCATTACCTCAAAGAAAATATGATTTATCAAGGAAACGATTTATGAACACTGACTCAACCACATTGTACAAATTAATGATTTTATATATGCTGAGCAAAGTGAATTTTCCATTATCAAACACACAGCTTTCATCTTTCATGTTAGATAAGCAGTACACGGATTATTTCACTTTCCAGGAAACCATCAACTCTCTGGTTGAGGACGGCTTTATTAGAGGCTACTCGCATCAGAGCAGCACACATTATACTCTCACTAAAGAAGGTGAAGAAACCATTGCATTTTTCTACACCAAGATATCAACTGCCATACGTGATGATATAGAGACCTATCTGTTTGATAACAAATACGAATTAAAGAATGAAGCCGGAACTGTAACTGACTGCTACAAGCTGTCTAATGGTAATTATATTGCACATTGTCAGCTAAAAGAAGGCGACACAACTCTTATTGAACTTAACCTTAATGTTCCAGTTGAAGAACAGGCAGAGATAATATGTGCAAGATGGCGTGAAAACAGTCAGGAAGTATATGATTATATCGTTCGTAAACTTATGTAAAAAAGCTTTCCGACAGGTGTATATGCCTGTCAGAAAGCTTTTTATTTACTCATTATCTGCCGCTTCTTCCTGTGGCAGTACATATGAATCTATAAGCTGCCATAATTCTTTAAGTCCCTGCTTAGTCTGTGATGAAAAAGGAATAAGAATATCTTCCTGCCTTAATCCAAGTCCTGTTCTTACAGCTTTCACCTGTTTGCTTATCTGGCTTCTCTTAATCTTATCCAGCTTTGTTGCAACAATTACAGGTCTGTAACCGTTATTTACAATCCAGTCATACATCATTCTGTCATTATCAGATGGGTCATGACGGATATCTATCAACAAGAACACTTGCTTTAACTGGCTGCTCTTTCTTAAATATTTCTCAATCATCTTACCCCATTTTGCCTTAACAGCAGGGCTTACATTAGCATATCCATAACCCGGAAGGTCAACAAGATACATACTGTCATTAATATTGTAGAAATTAATAGTCTGTGTCTTACCTGGCTGTGATGACGTTCTTGCATATGATTTTCTGTTCATTAATGCATTAATAAGCGATGATTTACCAACATTTGACTTACCTGCAAATGCAACCTCAGGGAATGAAGTCTCAGGAAGTGTACTTGTAACTCCGACTACTATATCCAGATTAACTTTTTTTATAACCATAATCCGCTGCTCCTTTCATTTAACGCATTAATGCCTGTGCAAATACTTCTATAGCATTATTAACATATATTATATTCATCCCTTCAGTTATCTCTGTGTCAAGTTCCTCTACATCAGACCTGTTATCCCGGGGTACAAAAACATTTGTTATGCCCGCTGTCTTACTTGCAAGAAGCTTTTCTTTAAGACCTCCTATTGGAAGTACTTTACCTCTTAATGTAAGCTCTCCAGTCATTGCAACATCTGCTCTTACAGGAATTCCAGTAACCGCAGACAATACTGCCGTTGCCATTGTAATGCCAGCAGAAGGTCCGTCTTTCGGAGTTGCACCCTCTGGTATATGAAGATGGAATGCATGATTCTGGAAATATTCAGCATCCACTTTATATCTGCCTTTTTCTGTTACTGATCTGATATAAGAAACAGCTATGCTTGCTGATTCTTTCATTACATCACCCATGTTACCTGTAAGCTTGAACTCGCCTTTGCCCGGCATTGTTATAACCTCTATCTCAAGAGTATCTCCACCTGCCTGTGTCCATGCAAGCCCTCTTACTATACCAACTTCACCCTTTGCATTCTTTTTGTCTGGTCTGTATTTAACTTTTCCAAGATAATCTGTAATATTCTTATCAGATATATTAACTGTTTTCTTTACAGTCTTATCTCTTGTTCCATCAGATGTGAACACTCCGGCTTTGTATAATTCTCTAACCGCTTTTCTTACAATCTTTGCAATCTGCCTTTCAAGACCTCTCACACCAGCTTCTCTTGTATACGAATTAATAACTGTTCTTATAACTTTATCAGTGAACTTTACATCAGATACAAGCAGACCATTCTCTTTAATCTGTTTCTTAATAAGGTGTTCCTTAGCAATATGAAACTTTTCATTAGCTGTGTATGAACCAACTTCAATAATTTCCATTCTGTCAAGCAATGGACGGCTTATATTAGACAGATCATTAGCTGTTGCAATAAAAAGCACATTTGACAAATCAACCGGCATCTCTATATAGTGGTCGACAAAATTAACATTCTGTTCGCTGTCTAACACTTCAAGAAGTGCTGCTGATGTATCGCCCTTATAATCACTGCTTATCTTATCTATCTCATCAAGAAGCATGAGAGGATTATTAACTCCGGCATTCTTAAGTCCCTCAATAATTCTTCCAGGCATAGCTCCAATATATGTTTTTCTATGTCCTCTTATCTCAGCCTCATCTCTTACACCACCCAGACAGATTCTGACATACTCCTTGCCAAGTGCCTTTGCAACTGATCTTGCTATAGATGTCTTACCTGTTCCCGGAGGTCCTGCAAGACATATGACAGGTGCTTTTCCACTTCCTGTTATGTTTCTTACCGCAAGTGATTCCAGAATTCTTTCCTTAATATCTTTCATTCCATAGTGGTCCGAATCAAGCACTTTTGCAGCATTATCTATATCTTTGTTATCTTCAGTCGACACATTCCATGGTAGTTCAAGACATGTCTCTATATATGTTCTCTCAACATTGGCCTCAGCATTATTACCAGCAAGTGATTTCAGTCTCTTAATCTCCCTTTTTAGCTTATCCTTTACATACTGTGGTGAATCAAGCTTTTCAACGTCCGCCTCATATTCTTCCGCCTCTGTTATGGTTCCTCCATCAAGTTCTTCATTAATTGCTGCAAGTTCTTCTCTTAATATGTAATCCTTCTGGTTCTTATCTACTCTTTCTCTTACAATATTGCCAAGTTCTTCTTTAATAGTATAAGCATTTATCTCATTTACAAGTAATGTTGCAGCAAATGTATACATCTGCTCATAGTCTTCTGCCTCAAGAAACTGCTGTCTTTTATCAAAATCCATCATAAATTCCTGAGCAAATTCCATCATCAGCTTTTCTGCATCACTATAAGAAAGCCATCTCTTGACTGTATCCTTTGCAAACTTCGGATTAACATGTGCATACTGTGTCAATAGTTCTCTCATACCTACAATTATAGCTCTCGACACCATTTTATCAGGCTTATCAAATCCTTGCATAACACTTACATCAGCAAGCATCATTCCCGACGCTTCTTCAAATCTATTTACAAGTGCCTTTTCAAGCCCCTCTACCTGAACCCTTAAAATTTTGCCTGGCATCTTTATTATCTGTTTTATCTTAGCAATTGTTCCTACTGTATATAAATCTGCTATCCCTGGTTCGCTTACCTGCGAATCTCTCTGTGTTACAAGATATATAAGTTCATCAGCTGCCATACTTGCTTCTACAGCTTTTACAGACTTCTTTCTGCTCACGTCAAAGTGCATTACCATCCCAGGAAAAACAGTGACATTTCTTAATGGAATAGCTGGATAATGTCTATCATATTTGTTACTCATATATTCCTCTCTATCTAAAAAAACGGACCGTCCATCATGAACAGCCCGCCTGAATTAATTTCATTACTGTGCTTTTTTAACAGCATCTGTTCTGTATTCTAACAGAGGCTTTGCGTTTCCTTCTACAGCTTCCTTAGTTATTATACATTTTGATATTGTTTCATCTGACGGAATCTCATACATTACTTCATTCATGACTGATTCTAAGATTGAACGTAAACCTCTTGCTCCTGTCTTTCTCTCAAAGCTCTTGTGGGCTACTGCCTCAACAGCTTCATCAGTAAACTCAAGTGCTACCTCATCAAGTCCAAAAAGTGCCTGATACTGCTTTATAATAGCATTCTTAGGCTCTTTTAGAATTCTCACAAGTGCTTCCTCATCAAGCGAATCTAACGAAACAACAACCGGAACTCGGCCTACAAACTCAGGAATAAGACCGAATTTGATAAGATCCTGTGGAAGCGCCTTATGGAACATCTCTCCAACATCGTCGTTGCTCTTTTCCTTAAGTTCAGAGTTGAAACCAATTGAACTCTTATCCATTCTTGATTCAATAATCTTCTCGAGTCCGTCAAATGCACCACCACATATAAAAAGAATATTAGTTGTATCAATTGGAATAAGCTCCTGCTGTGGATGCTTTCTTCCTCCCTGTGGTGGAACTGATGCTATTGTTCCCTCTAATATCTTAAGAAGAGCCTGCTGTACACCCTCTCCAGATACATCTCTTGTTATAGAAACATTTTCTGACTTCTTAGTAATCTTATCTATTTCATCAATATATATAATACCATATTTAGCTTTTTCTACATCATAATCTGCAGCCTGAATAAGCTTTAATAGGATATTCTCAACATCCTCGCCTACATATCCGGCTTCTGTAAGAGTTGTCGCATCAGCAATTGCAAAAGGTACATTAAGAAGTCTTGCAAGATTCTGTGCAAGGAATGTCTTTCCTGAACCTGTTGGTCCAAGCATAAGAATATTACTCTTCTGTAACTCTACATCCAGATCAGCCTGTGACATTATTCTCTTATAATGATTATATACAGCAACAGCAAGTACCTTCTTTGCATCATCCTGTCCTATAACATAATCATCTAGGAATTCTTTTATCTGCTTCGGCTTAAGCAGGTTGATATTCATTCCATCAACCACTTCTTTTTCATCTGCCTCGGTTTCAAACTCTTCATCAAGGATATCGCTGCATATTTCTACACATTCATCACAAATGTAAACGCCATTATGTCCTGCAATCAGCTTTTTAACCTGATCCTGTGTCTTATTACAGAATGAGCATCTAAGCTTCTCGTCAATATTTCTGCCTGCCATACTATCCTCCAAATCACTATAAATCCTTTAAATAAAGGTTCGCTTATCACACAAAAACAAGGGAGACACCTGCAAATGTATTATCTGCAGGCATCTTCCTTATCATAAGCAATTATTATCTCTTCTCTACAACACTGTCGATAAGTCCATATGCAACAGCTTCCTGTGCTGTCATATAGTTATCTCTCTCTGTGTCGCGTGAAATTTCTTCAACTGACTTACCAGTATTAGCTGCCAGTATTTCATTTAACTTATTTCTTGTCTTAAGTATATTCTCAGCAACGATTCTGATCTCAGTTTCCTGACCTCTTGCACCGCCTGATGGCTGGTGAATCATAATCTCTGCATTAGGAAGAGCAAGTCTCTTTCCCTTGGCACCGCCTGAAAGAAGGAATGCACCCATACTTGCAGCCATACCAATACAGATTGTAGAAACATCACACTTGATGTACTGCATTGTATCATATATAGCAAAACCTGCTGATACTGATCCTCCTGGGCTGTTAATGTAGAAATGTATATCCTTGCCTGGATCTTCTGCCTCAAGGAATAACATCTGTGCTACTACAAGATTAGCAGAAACATCTGTTACCTCTTCTCCTAAGAATATAATTCTGTCTTTAAGCAGACGTGAATATATATCATACGATCTTTCGCCTCTGCTGTTCTGTTCAATGACATAAGGTACAAAACTCATTACACAACCTCCAATATACTAAAATGTTTCTTACAACCTCAATTATTTTTCAACAACTGATCCTGTAATAACTTCTATAGCCTTCTGGATTGCAAGATCTTCCTTAATCTGCTTCTTCTCATAGTCGCCCATGAATTCCTTAATCTGATCAAGTTCCATCTTGTAAGTCTCAGCCATCTTCTTTAACTCTGCTTCAAAATCTTCTTCTGAAGTCTCAATATTTTCAGCCTTAACAACTGCTTCAAGAACAAGTCTTGACTGAATTCTCTTAACAGCTTCTGGCTTCATCTCTTCCATAATCTTATCTGCAGTCATTCCTGTATACTGGAAGTACTGCTCAACTGATAAGCCCTGCTGCTGTAATCTCTGAGCAAAATCCTCTACCATTCTGTTAACCTGTGTGTCAACCATAGCATCTGGAATATCCATCTTAGAGTCTTCGATAATCTTAGCGATTGCTTCGTCTTCCTGCTTAGCCTTAGCTTCTCTTGACTTTCTGTCAGCAATCTTGTTCTTTAAATCATCCTTATATTCAGCAATTGTATCAAAATCAGATACGTCCTGAGCGAATTCATCATTAAGCTCTGGAAGCTGCTTCTCCTTAATTTCCTTAACAGAAACCTTAAACATAGCTGGCTTACCCTTAAGATCATCTACATGATACTCTTCTGGGAATGTAACATTGATTTCCTTCTCATCACCGATATTCATACCGATAATCTGATCTTCAAATGTGTCAATGAAAGAATGAGATCCGATTGTAAGTGGGTAATCTGTTCCCTTTCCACCTTCGAATGCAACACCATCAACAAATCCTTCGAAATCAATAACTGTATTATCGCCATCCTTAACTGCTCTGTCTGTTACAGCTACTGTTCTTGAATTCTGCTCCTGAACTCTCTTTAATTCTTCTTCTACATCAGCATCTGTTGCTTCTGTATCAGCCTTAGTTACTTCAACGCCCTTGTACTGTCCAAGTTCAACTTCTGGCTTAGTTGCTACAACAGCTTCAAAAATGAATGGCTTTCCAGCCTCTAACTGTGTTACATTAATCTTTGGCTGAGAAACAAGCTCAAGACCACACTCATCAGCAGCCTTAGCATAAGCATCTGGAATAATTGAATTAGCAGCATCTTCGTAGAACACTTCTGCACCGTACATCTTCTCAATCATCTTTCTAGGTGCTTTACCTTTTCTGAAACCAGGAAGGCTGATCTTGCTCTTATTCTTATTATATGCAGTATTAAGACCTGCCTCAAATTCCTCAGCAGTAGACTCAATAACAAGTTTAACCATATTCTTCTCTTCTAAATTCTCAACTGTGAAACTCATTATAAATTAATCCTCCTATGAACTATGTATTGTTACTATCGTACAACATACCCACGAATTATAACACAACTGTTTTTAGATTACCAGTACTATTTTAAAAAAATAAAAGATAGGGCTGCAAACCTTATATTTACTAATAAACATTCGGATTACAGCCCATTTATCACTTAAGATAATTCGTATTCAGTTGTGAGCATCCCGCAATTACTTACCGCTCATCTGCTCTTCCTGTCTTCTGATCATCTCTTTTACCATGTTACCACCAACTGAACCAGCTTCTGCTGATGTGAGGTCTCCATTGTAACCATCCTTTAAGTTAACACCAATTTCTGAAGCAACCTCCATCTTGAATCTGTCAAGTGCATTCTGTGCTTCCTTCTTAGTCTTATAATTAGAACTTGTTGATTTAGCCATAATAAGCCTCCTTATTAAACACATTTTTAGGTTTAAGCCGAAAAGTTATGGCGCCATAACTTAACGTCTTGATGTTATTATGTGTCCGTTAATACTAATTATTATGACATATTCTGGTTGCTAATTATTAGGAGACATTTTCGTTGTTTCTGTTTCTAAATCTTTGGCTGACGCCGGAATTATATTCTTATATACATATATCTCATCATATACAGGTGCCCATCTGTATGTTGCTCCTCCAGTGCAGAAAACATACGCATTACCTTTATTAGTTACAGCATAACTTACAAGGCAGCTTCCTGCTTCATTGGTAAATCCTGTCTTACCACCTTTTACGAGTACTCCAGGTGCTTCATTACCATATATTCTTGAATACATTGTACTTGTAAGCGGTATTCCTTCCGGATGCTGTTCTGTTGCTTTAGTCTTATACTGATATGTTCCAAGTACTTTGGCTCTGGTCTCATCTTTCATGGCATATTCCATAATCATTGCCATCTCTGATGGAGTTGTATACTGTTCCTCATCATATAATCCTGTCGGATTAGTAAAATGTGTATACTTAAGTCCAAGTTCTTTACATTTTTCATTCATAAGCTTTGCAAATTCTTCATTAGAACCTGCAACCATTATGGCAAGTGCCTCGGCTGCATCAGCTCCTGATGGAAGCACAAGTCCATACATAAGATCTTCAACATCTACTGTCTCACCTTCAAGGAATCCTGCAACAGACGCTTCTTCCCTATAAAGTCTGTTAAGCATCTCAAATCCAAATGTATAAGTCTTTGGCATCTTATCTATATTCTCTGATACAACAATAAGTGTCATTACCTTAGTCATTGAAGCTGGATATATCTTAGTATCAGCAAGCTTACCTGCTATTATTCTATGATTATTGACATCGAGTAATGCTGCATAAGGCGACGCTATCTGTGCATCAGCTGACAAATCCTGATAATCTTCTGCCATCTGTGCATATATAAGAGGCGGTTCTGTTGGTGCTTCTGTTGGCATCAGTATCTCTGATTGTGTCTCATCTGTTATATCAGAAGCAAATGCTGCTTTTTGACCTAATGTTTTTTTCAGCCCCAATGTTACATTCACAATAACTACTGCAAGCACTATTAAAAATGTCACAGCTGCCATCATAATAAGTCTTCTTCTTAAAATCTTCTGTCTTTTCTTCTTCATCAACTGTGATTTTCTTTTTCTGCTGCGACGTATTGCATCCTCATCATAATTATCATATTTCATCTTTAAAAGTTCCTCTCGCATAAAATAAACTTATTATATATATTGTGTTGAAGTCCTTAATTGCTCTGCAAGTTCTTCTCCCTTAATAAGTCTTACAAGCTCGAGTCCTAAATCTAGTGATGTACCCATTCCTCTCGATGTTGTAATGTTACCATCTGTAACTACCCTCTCCGGTGCTGTTATTATAACTGCCCCCGTTAACTGCATTTCAAAGCCTGGGAATGCCATTGCCTTCTTTCCTTCAAGTAATCCAAGATTTCCAAGAATTGAAGGTGCTGCACATATGGCTGCAATTCTGTTATTCTTCTTATTGTATTCTTTAAGAAGTTCCAGTAAATCCTTGCAATCATAATATGACTTATGACCCGGACCACCTGGAAGGAATAACAGCTCATCTCCTTCAAATACATATTCATCTAAAAGCTCATCAGCCTGAACAATTACCCCCTGAGCACTTTTAACATTAATGTCACCTGTT
>UMCB01041696.1_pt1 | contig 12556 bp, 10 predicted proteins | sample 1964151 | NCBI WGS metagenome assembly UMCB01 (sample SAMEA4835960, study PRJEB28245) | human gut metagenome | biome: gut microbiome; material: fecal sample | place: Denmark | collected 2008
ACGGCCGTCCACGGCTCGCCCTGGTACTTGGCCCGCAGCACCGCACTGCGGACACAGCCCGTGTAGCGGTAGGGTGCCGCGGCCCCGCTCAGGGTCCCCAGATAGTGCTCACTTTCCTTGAGCCGCATGGGCATCCGGCGGAGCGGTTCCAGCCGTTCCGCGCATTCCGGGCAGGTTGGCACAAAGCCCAGCACCCGGCGGCAGAAAGGGCAGCGGCGGGGATACAGCAGCTGCCGGGCCTGCCGCAGCAGCCAGCACGGGGCCGCGTAATCCCCCGGCATCAGTCTTTCTTGACTGCGATGATGACGCGGACTTTCTTGCCCGCCGTGCAGCCAAAGTTATCGTACCAGCCGGTCAGGTAGTAATCATCCGAGTTGACGTATGCCAGCTTGGTGGCGTAATACTGGCCCTTGTACCACAGGTAGACCTGCGTGTCGTCGGCCATCTCATAGCGCTTATCGCCCGAGAGGACGGAGGCCGCGCCCACCTTATCGATCTTCATGGGCATGAGCTGCATCATGGATTTGACCGAACCAGACGCCTCCTGGCTGACGGCAATACCGCCCGCCAGCACCGGGTACTTGATGGAGGTGGTCAGGCTGGCCTGCTGGCCATTGATATAGCAGATGTAGTTGGCACCGCCGCCGATGAAGTTAAAGATGTTGCTCAGCGGAGCCCCGGTAATGGCACCAATCTGCCGGAAGCCAATGCCCAGCAGGCCCGCGGTGTTGCCCGTCAGGCGATTCCATGCCGTGCTGAGGATATCGCCGCTGATGACGCCCCACAAAATCTCGCTCGTGGTGGGCACCAGCAGATTTTTCACCTCATCCACGGTGGTCTTGGTGGTCGTGTTGCCCGAAGAATCGGTGGTCACCAGCGTTTTGATGCTGCTGTAGTTGGCGGCCAGATTCTTCACATCGTCCAGCACGCCGTAGTTCCACAGATCGCCCGTGACATCGTTGAGGATGAGGCGGTCGATCTGGCCGTTTTCATTGGTGGTGTAGTAGCGGACGTCAGAGCCCGAGAGCGTTACCCCCGATAGGCGGCTGGGACGAATCGCCCCAGCCGCACCTCCTGACGTTGTATCCATAATTTCCACATCGTCGGCCAGGGCAGCGTCGCCCAGAGCGGTGGCGTCCGCGTTCACGGTGCCGCTGACGGACCGGGTGCTGATTTTTTTCACGCTCTCTCCGTTGGCACCGTCCACGCTGATTTCTACCAGCCAACCGGTGGGAAAATTGAGGCTTTTGTCCACGTTGACGCTCCGGACGATACCGTCCGTGCACAGGACCGAGACTTTCTGGAGCACATCGGCCCCGTTGTCCTCTTCAATCAGGTTGCGGGAGGCGGACTGGACCACGCCATAGAAGACGCTGTCGGCCTCTTCACCGGTGACGATGCCGGCCACCTCATTGTTCATGCCCAGCAGCAGGGTGACCACCTGGCCCACACCGCCGCCGTTGAGGGAGGACACCTGCGAGGCCACCGCCGTGCTGCCCAGCGTGTAGGTACTGCCCGCCACGGTGACCGAGGTGGGTGCGCTGGCCGAGGGAGACACTGCCGTGATGCGGCCGGCCGCGCGGCGGGTGTAGACCCAGACCGTGCGCAGGCTCTCGCTGTAATAGTATACGTCGTACTGGTTCAGCTCGCCCGAGGGGGAAACTTTATCGTTGCGGTAGACGGCTACCGGGGTAAAGGGCACCTGTGCCCCCTCGCCGTAGATAAAGGGGCCCTGCAGACTGCTGAGCAGGACGGTGGAGGCATCCACCTGGCCGTTGGAAACGGTAAAGCCCAGGGTGGTGCCGTAAGCGCCGCCCGAAGCCGTGTTGGCCGTGAGGGCGTTGTAGAGCAGGACCGCGGCGTCCTCATAGTTCATAGCCTCGCCCTGCTTGCGGTCCAGTCCGGTGCGCAGGCCGATCTCGCTGGCCTTGTTGAGCTGCGCGTTGGGGAACGCGCCGTTCAGCTCGGTCATCTTATAGCCCATCAGCTTGAGGACCGCCGTGCAGGCCTCCTCCAGCGTGACAGCGTTGTCCGGGCGGTAGCTGCCGTCCGTGTAGCCGTTCAGCCAGCCCTGCTGCACCGCAATGCGGATGTAGGGGGCCCAGGGCGAAGTGCCGGGCACATCGGTATAGAGGGTGCCCACCGTGCCCTGTGCGCCCACGCTCTCCCGGAATGTGGAGAACGAGGTAAGCATCCGGGCAAAGGCACCGCGGGTGACCACGGCGTTCAGGGCCCCGGTCTGGTCGGTATCCATGGCCCCCAGGGTAATGGCCATCTGGACCGCGGTGTTGTTGGTGGCAGCCGCCGAAGCCGGGAGCACCAGCATGGAGGCTGCAATGCACACCGCCAGCAGCAATGCAAGGATTCGTTTTTTCATGGCTTATCTTCTCCTTTTAATCATACCGCAGGGCGTCGATGGGGTTGAGCTTGGCGGCACGCTTGGCCGGCAGGTAGCCGAACAGCACGCCGATGCCCGCCGAAATGCCGAATGCCACCACGATGGAGTCGAACGAGGGGCTCACCGTGATATCCATGCCGTCGGTGAACATGGGCAGCACCCGGTTGGCAGCCATGCTGACGATATACCCCAGCACGATGCCCAGAGCGCCGCCCAGAGCGGAAGTGGTAGCGGCCTCGGTGACGAACTGGGCCAGGATGACCCGCTCCTTGGCGCCCATGGCCTTGCGGATGCCGATCTCTTTCGTCCGCTCCGTGACCGACACCAGCATGATGTTCATGATGCCGATGCCTCCCACCAGCAGCGAGATGCTGGCAATGCCCGTGAGGATGACGATGACCATGTTGATCATCTTGTTCATCTCTTCCAGCCACTCACTGGCCGAGTAAACGTAATACGCATTGTCACTTTTAAAGAGATTATACAGTCCGTTTTCCATGGCAGCCTTGGCCTCGTTGGCCTGATTCTCGTCCACCATGATGCAGATGTACGAATCCGCGGTGCTTTTCTGCGACAGACGCATGGCGGTGGTATAGGGCAGGTAGATGCAGTCATCGTCATTGCCCTGCTGCATGGTGGGATCGCTGATCTTGGCGTTCAGCACGCCCACGATGCGGAATTTGTAGGGGCCCAGCTTGATGGTCTTGCCCATACCGTTGCCGCCAAAGGCGGTGCGGTTGATGTAATCGCCGATGACGCAGACCTGCTTGTCGTCTTTCATGTCCATGTACTGCAGGTTGCGGCCCTTGGCCAGGGTGTAGTTTTTCATCTCGGTATAGTCTTCGTCCACGCCGTACAGGTTGGTGTAACGGTAGGTGGTGGTGCCCACCTTGGGCGTGTTGCTGCTGAAATCGATCTGCGGGGAGATGGACTCCAACAGGTCGGGGTTTTTCTTCACGATGTCATACACGTCATCCACCGAGGCGGTGCGGGAGCCGTAGCCCCAGATGCTGACAGACAGGGTGTTGGTGCCCATGGCCGAAAAGCTGTCCCGCATACTCTTGGTCATGCCGTTGCCCAGGCCCACGATGACGATGACCGCCATGACGCCGATGATGATACCCAGCATGGTCAGGAACGTGCGGAGCTTGTTGCTCCAGACGTTCTGGATGGCCTGCCGGAAAGTTTCAATGATCATGCCTGTGCCTCCTCGGTCTGGGATTCCTGCTCCGGCAGCAGGGTGGGCTGAACGACCGCCTCCGGGGCGTGGGAGTCGCCATCGTAGACGACCCGCCCATCTTCCAGCCGGATGATGCGTTCCGCCTGCACGGCAATGGAATTGTCGTGGGTGATGAGGACCACGGTGTGGCCCTCATTGTGGAGCTCCTGCAGCATTCCCAGCACCTCGCGGCCGGTGTGGCTGTCCAGAGCGCCGGTGGGCTCGTCCGCCAGGATGACGGGCGGGTTGCGCACCAGAGCCCGGGCGATGGACACGCGCTGCTGCTGGCCGCCGGAAAGCTGGTTGGGCTTGTTTTTGAGCTTATCGCCCAGGCCCACCTTTTCCAGCACCTCTTTGGCACGCTTGTGCCGCTCCGCGCGGGAGACGCCCGCGTACACCAGCGGCACCTCCACGTTTTCCATCAGGTTGAGCTTGGGCAGCAGGTTGTACTGCTGGAAGATAAAGCCCAGCATCTCGTTGCGGATGGCGGCCAGCTCGTTCCGGTTCATCTTGCCCACGTCCCGGCCATTGAGCAGGTAGGTGCCCTGGGTGGGCACATCCAGGCAGCCGATGATATTCATACAGGTGGACTTGCCCGAGCCGGACTGGCCGACAATGGCTACAAACTCCCCTTTTTCGATCTTCATGGAGATATGGTCAGCCGCCTTGACGGTCGTGTCGCCCATCTGGTAGTATTTGCACACTTCATCAAATTCGATCAGAGCGCTCATGTTCAGCCCTCCTCATCAAAAGGAACTGCTTCCGTCATCATAGAAACCGCTTCCGTCATCATAGTAGCTGTCACTCACCGAGTTGGGATCGTAAGCAATCGTGTCTTCCGCCGTGATGCCGTCGAGGATCTCGGTGTAATCGTCGTCGCTGACGCCCGTCTTCACGTCCACATAGACATAGCCGTCCGGAGCTTCCATCTCCGGGTCCGCATTGGCCGCGCTGGGCGAATCCTTGGTCACCAGCACATAGCCGCCGCGGACGATGGCCGCGTTGGGCACGCAGAGGGCGCTGGTGGACTCGGCCACCACGATCTCCGCGTTGGCGTTCATGCCCGGGCGGAGGCCGTCGATGGAGTCGATGCGGATGGTCACGGGGTAAGTCGTGGTGCCGCCGGAAGAGTTGCCTTTCATCGAGACACGGGTCACGGTGCCCACATAGGTCTTATCGGCCACCGCATCCGCCGTAATCTGCACTTTCTGGCCCACGGAAAGGGAGCCGATCTCCAGCTCGTCCACATTGATGCTCATTTCCAGGTAGCTCAGGTCATACAGCACACAGAGGCTGGTGCCGGAGGTCAGTGCGTCGCCCTGCTTGACGTCTTTTTCGATCACGGTACCGCTGATGGGGGCCGTGATGGTGTAGTTGGCCATGGTGTCCTGCATATTCTGCATCGAGATCTCGGCACTGCGCAGGGTCTCCGAAGCAGACTGGATGGATTCGGTCAGGTCATCGCCCGTCAGCTCAATGAGGATGGCGTCCTTTTCCACCGTGCTGCCCTCCTGCACATTGATGGCGGAGACGGTGCCGGAAGAGGGAGCCGTCAGGGTACGCTCTGCCTGATAGGCAAAGGTGGCGGAGGCAATGGAGCTGACGCCATTGATGCTGGCCGTGGCTGCCTGGGCCGTGGTCAGGCCGCCCGCGTTCCGCACCGCGATGGTCACCGTACGGGTGAGCAGGTTGCCAGTGCTCAGTTCATCGGTGCCAGTCACAGCGGTAATGGTGCCGTCCAGCGTCTCAAAGGTGCCGTCCAGCACCACCTGCGCGCTCTGCCCCACCGAGAAGTTGGCGGCATCGGCCGCCGGGAAGAGCAGGCTGAGCATCATCTTGGAGTTATCCCGGATGACGGCCACTTCCTGGCCGCTGGTCACTTCATCGCCCTTGGCCACTTTCAGGCTGCTGACAGTACCCGCCACCTCAGCACGGACGTACTGGCGGTCTACCGTCTTATCGTAGCTGCGCTGGGCCTGCTGGAGGGCGATCTCCGCTTTTTCCAGGTTGGTGGAAGCGTCGGAGCTGTCGATGGTGTAGAGGATCGTGCCCTCTTCCACGGTGTCGCCCTCTTCAAAATCAGCGGTGAGCACTTTGCCGTCCACCAGAGATTTCACGGTGTAAGTATTGGCCGGGTTCAGGGTGCCGGTGCCGCTGAGGGAGTTGGAGACATCCCGCTCCTCAGGCGCCGTTTCCACATAGCTGGTGTCCACATTGGCCTGCTTGTCGTTGGCGGGCTTGAGCAGGAACACCCCTCCTGCAAGGACGACCACCGCCGCCGGGACCAGCCATTTCCAGTTCTTCCGGGCAAATGCTTTGGCCCCGGCAAGCTTCCCGGCGGTCTTATCGTTTGCAGCCGCTGCCGAGGGGTCGTTCCCCTGCATGGCCGCGTTCTTCTTTTTCCAGATCATGCTTTTCCTCCTCGCTGTGCGGCGCGGGGGGCAAGATCCCCCTCCCGCAGAAGTGTCTGTTATAAGGTAGTGTATCGCATTTCGGGAAATTAAACAAGCGTCCAAATTTCATTTCACGCATATTTGACAAATATTCCGGCAGTTTCTCCCGGTTTTTGCCCCCGGGGCACCGCTGCCGCCTGCCCGAAACCCGGCCTGGCAGGCGGATTTTTCCAAATTGTAAACCTGCCGTATATTTCAAAGTTGACGCACCCGGGAATTTCTGGTTTAATACGGGGCAAAGCGCAGTTTTTATGCGATGTTCTCGGCCCGTCCAAAACAGCGGGCCGCAAATAGAGGAGGATTTTTTATGAGTCAGGCAGCTGCCAAAAACACCCAAAGCTCGAAATTTTCGGTCCGCGATATCTGCTACACCGGATTGTTCGCCGCCGTCATCGCCGTGATGGCCCAGATCTCCATCCCGATGCCCCTGGGCGTCCCCATGACCATGCAGACGTTCGCCATCACCCTGGCCGCTGTGGTGCTGGGCTCCAAGCTCTCCGCCATGGCAAGCCTCGTGTACCTGATCCTGGGCGCCGTGGGCGTGCCCGTGCTGGCCAGCTTCTCCGGCGGTATTGACAAATTCGTCGGCCCCACGGGCGGTTTCCTCATCTCGTTCCCCCTCATGGCCTATATCATCGGCCTGGGCGTGGAGCACCGCAATGCCTTTAAGGGCGCGTTCCCTCTGGCCGTTGTCGTGGGCACCGTGGTCAACTACATCGTCGGTGTGATCCTGTTCGTTATCGTGGCCCACAGCACCGTGGCCGTGGCTATTTCCGCCTGCGTGCTGCCGTTTATCCCCACCGCCATCATCAAGGCTGTGCTGGCCTGCGCCATCGGCCTGAACATTCGGAAACGGATTCCGGGGCTCAAGGCATGATCGTACTCCGCCCGCACCATCTGCTCTGCACCCAGGGCTACTCCGGCCACGGCTACGACGACGCCTTTGTGGAGCACATGAACGACGTGGTCCACCAACTGCGGGAGATTCCCGGGACGCGGGTCCACCTCACGTTCTCCACCGACACGCTTTGCTCCTGCTGCCCCAACAAGCTGGGCGAAGACCTGTGCGACACCCAGGAAAAGGTAAAGCGGTACGACCGCAAGACCGTGGAATACTTTGGCCTGGAAGAAAAGGATTATGTCTATCAGGACCTCATTCGGGCCATGGATGCCAAGGCTACCCCGGAGATGCTGGCGGATATCTGCCGCGACTGCTGCTGGTTCCCCGTCAGCGCCTGCTGCAAAAACATCTGCAGCGGCAAATATGTAAAATAACCTCTGTTTTTCCCCTGCAAAAGGGCCCGTACCGGCATTGGTACGGGCCCTTTTACCGTTTTTCAGCACGCAAAAAGAGGCCGCTCCACGGAAAATTTCCAGTGGAACAGCCTCTTTTTCGATTTACTTACCGCGTTTTCTGCTCACTTCACCGCAGCGTCATCCGCCGCATAGAGCTTGACATATACCCCTGCGGGGACGCAGGCGGCCCAGGCGTCTTTCTGGCTCAGCCAGCCGAATTGCTCACAGACATGGTCCGGGCACTGGCTGTCCTGAAAGGCGATGGCACCGTCTTTTACCTGTAAATGCACAACGTACTCGCCCACATCGTACAGATAATCGTAATCTTTGTCCAGCGGGATGGTCTCGGTAATGCCGTCGCCGAAATCGGCTACCGCCACCAGCGCTTCCCCCTGTTTGCGGCCCCGCAGTGCCCAGAAAAGCACCACTGCAGCCAGCAGGAGCACTGCCGCAAAGAGCAGATTTTTCTGCAGCCGGGTCAGGCGTTTCATGCAGCGTAATCGCTGGCAGCCTGGCCTGCAATGCGGCCAAAGACGGTAAAGTCGGCCACAGCGTTGCCGCCCAGACGGTTTGCACCGTGGACGCCGCCGGTGATCTCACCTGCTGCAAACAGGCCGGGGATCACGTTGCCATTGGTATCCAGCACTTCCGTGTTGGTGTTGATGGTCAGGCCGCCCATGGTGTGGTGGACACCGGCAGTGACCTTGATGGCATAGTAGGGAGCGGTATCCAGCGGGTTTGCAAAGCTGGTACGGCCAAACTCGGCGTCGGCCTTATCGGCCACGCACTGGTTCCAGTTATTCATGGTCTCGGCAAAGGTCGCCTCGTCCACACCAATGGCCTTGGCCAGTTCCTCGTAGGTAGCGCCCTCCGCGGTATAGCCTTTCTTGATGTAGCCCTGGATGACGCTGGAAGCATCGGCCATGGCCTGATCGACCACCAGCCAGCTGTAGCTGCCCGGCTGTGCGATCTCAGCAGCGGAAACCACGTCACGGGTGCCCACTTCGTCAATGAAGCGCTTGCCGTCAGCGTTGACCAGGATCGCGCCATCGCCGCGCAGGCCCTCGGTGATCAGGGCAGCGGTGTTCGCCTCCACAGTGGGGTGGATCTGGATCTGGTCCATATCCACGGTACCGGCACCGATGGCCGTTGCCATCTCAATGCCCTGGCCCAGGATGCCAGGAGCGTTGGTGGTCATAAAGCCCTTGAGCTCAGGCTTGTACTTCACGACCATGTCCAGGTTGGCACCGAAACCGCCGGAAGTCAGAACCACGGCTTTAGCGTTGACGGTGACGGTCTCACCGGAAGCGCCGGTGGCCTTAACGCCGCAGGCTGCGCCGTTGGCATCGGTCAGGATCTCGTTGGCGGTGGTGTTCAGCAGGATCTGAACACCGGCCTTTTCGCAGTTCTCCTGCAGCAGGGGGATCATGTAAGAGCCCACGGAGAGGGTCTTGCCCTCTGCGTTCACAGGGCGATGGATGCGCTTGACAGAAGCGCCGCCAAAGCTGGAAACGCTGTGCAGGGTGATGCCGTTCTCATCCAGCCAGTCGATGGCATCGGCACTGTTCTCGCAGAGAGTCTCCACCAGAGCGGGATCGTTGATGCCCTTGCCGCCGATCATGGTATCCAGCTCCATCAGCTCCACAGAGTCGAAGTAGCCGGTGGGGTTGGCCTGATAAGCAGCCCACTGCTCGGCCACGGTAGCAGCCAGAGCGGTGATGGTCTCATTGTCAGCGTACTTTTCGGCAGCGGTCTTCAGGGTCTTCTCGACACCTGCGGACTCGCCGAACTCGTTCTCATCCTGATACACGGTCTTGCCGGCGTTCATGCCGCCGGTAGCGCGGATAGAGTTGCCGCCCACCATGGCCTGGCTCTCCAGAATGACAACGCTCTTGCCCTCGTTGGCAGCGGTAATGGCGGCAGTCATGCCGGCACCGCCCGCGCCCACGATGACCACATCGGCGTCCACCGTGGAGTCCTCAGCGGGCTCGGCGGTGTTGTCCACAGCGGTCTTGTAGTCGTCGGGGTTCAGGCCGGCCGCGGTCAGGGCGGCAGCGGCAGCCTCCTTGATGGCGTTGGAGGTGACGGTTGCGCCTGCAACGCCGTCCACGGCAATGCTGCCGCTCTCGGCGATGGCGCCGGGCAGCTGGTCGATGGCCGTGGAGCCCACGCCCTCGGTCTCGTCCTTGCCCTCGGCGGTGCAGCCGATGATCTTGCCGTCGGCAAGGGTCAGGGTAACGGTCACATCGCCGCCAAAACCTTTGGCAGTGCCCATGCTGGTGGTTTTGCCGCTGCTGTACACCAGCAGACCGGCTGCCACCACCACCACCATCGCCACAGCGAGGAGGATTTTCTTCATCTGATTCTTCATGGTTATTCCAATTCCTCAGCAGATTTGAGGGCCAATGCCCTCAGTTTGTTAATGCGAACATATCAGCAGAAAAAGGGGGCTGCTCATTCGGAAAGCAGCCCCCTTTACCGAACTAAGAGAAAAAATCAGGCGTTGGCCTGTGCAGCAGCAACTGCGCAGGCAACGGTTGCACCGACCATGGGGTTGTTGCCCATGCCGATCAGGCCCATCATCTCAACGTGCGCAGGCACGGAGGAAGAACCAGCAAACTGAGCATCGCCATGGACGCGGCCCAGAGAGTCGGTCAGGCCGTAGCTGGCGGGGCCAGCTGCGACGTTATCGGGGTGCAGGGTACGGCCCGTGCCGCCGCCGGAAGCGACGGAGAAGTACTTCTTGCCGTTCTCGATGGCCCACTTCTTATAGGTGCCAGCAACCAGGTGCTGGAAGCGGACGGGGTTGGTGGAGTTGCCGGTGATGGAGCACTGGACGTCCTCTTTCTTCATGATGGCAACGCCTTCCATGACGTCGTTGGCGCCGTAGCACTTCACAGCGGCACGCTCGCCATCGGAGAACGGGATCTCCTTGACCACTTTCAGGGTCTGGGTGGGGATATCATACTCGGTCTGCACATAGGTGAAGCCGTTGATACGGGAGATGATGTAAGCGGCGTCCTTGCCCAGGCCGTTCAGGATGACGCGCAGGGGGGTCTTGCGGACCTTGTTTGCGGTGCGGGCGATGCCGATGGCACCCTCAGCAGCAGCAAAGGACTCGTGGCCAGCCAGGAAAGCGAAGCAGGTGGTGTCCTCGCTCAGCAGGCGGGCACCCAGGTTGCCGTGGCCCAGGCCGACCTGGCGCTGCTCAGCAACGGAGCCGGGGATGGTGAAAGCCTCCAGGCCCTCGCCGATGGCAGCTGCGCACTCGGCAGCGTCGGTCAGGCCGCGCTTCACGGCGATGGCGGTGCCCAGGGTGTAAGCCCAGACAGCGTTATCAAAGCAGATGGGCTGCACGCCGCGCACGATCTTGTCGCAGTCGATGCCCTTGGCGAGGAGCATCTCGTTGCAAGCGTCCAGAGACTCCAGGCCGTTAGCCTTCAGGCATGCCTCAATTTTCGGCATGCGGCGATCCATAGATTCAAAAGTTGCCATGAGTTGTTCCTCCTCTCTTATTCCTCACGCGGGTCGATGTACTTGACAGCGCCTGCTTCCTTGCTGAAGCGGCCGTAGGTGCCCACGTTCTTCTCGTATGCCTCGTTGGGGGTCTTGCCGTGACGGATGTCCTCCATCATCTTGCCCAGCTTGACAAACTGATAGCCGATGACCTCATCGTTCTTGTCCAGAGCCAGCTTGTTGATGTAGCCCTCGGTCAGCTCCAGGTAGCGGACGCCTTTCTCCTTGGTGGAGAAGATGGTGCCGGTCATGGAGCGCAGGCCCTTGCCCAGGTCGTCCAGACCCGCGCCGATGGGCAGACCGTCCTCAGAGAAAGCGGTCTGGCTGCGGCCGTAGACGATCTGCAGGAACAGCTCGCGCATTGCCACGTTGATGGCGTCGCACACCAGGTCGGTGTTCAGAGCTTCCAGGATGGTCTTGCCGGGCAGGATCTCGCCAGCCATAGCAGCAGAGTGGGTCATGCCGGAGCAGCCGATGGTCTCCACCAGAGCCTCCTCGATGACGCCGTTCTTGATGTTCAGCGACAGCTTGCAGGTGCCCTGCTGGGGTGCGCACCAGCCCACACCATGGGTGTAGCCGCTGATGTCCTTGATCTCATAGGCCTTGACCCATGCGCCCTCTTCGGGGATGGGAGCCGGACCATGCTTAGGACCTTTGGTGATCGGGCACATATTCTGTACTTGCTGCGAATAGGTCATAATCATACTCTCCTTTTGACAATTTGTGCTCTGCGGGCAAAAAACGAGCCTGGTGTCCCAGCCTCATTTTATGTTCCACGTTGCATTGACCGGGCGTGCCGCTCTCTTTCTGCACCACATTCCGGTACTACCACGCATGATTTTATTATAGAGAACCTTGGCGCATTTTGCAAGACATTTCTGATAAATAATTCGCAATCTTTTTGGCGGTTATTTATGTCTAACCGTCATTTTTGCTTCTTTCGTCTTCCACATCGTCATATTTTTGTCAATTTTGTCGGAATGGATTTTTAGTTCAATTGGGACGGGGCGCGCGGGGCGGCTGGACGGGTCTCAGGGCCCAGATGGCAGCAAATCCGCCCACCGCTCCCGCAATGGCAAGGATGTGCCGCCCCTGCTCCAGCCCCCAGAGATTGGCCATAAACGGAAACGCCAGGCTCCCCACGCTCTGTCCCAGGGCCAGAAAGCCATAGTTGACCCCGGCATGGGGAAACCCGAACAGATCGGTGGAGAGGGCGGGCAGCACCGCCGCCAGCGCCGAGTAGCAGAACGTCAGGCCCGCGTACACGGCCACCACGGCCCACCCCTGTGCAACCCAGAAGACGGCACTCAGCCCCAGCGAGACCGCAAACAAGATCATATCCGTCGGCCTGCGGCCAATTTTATCACTCAGCATGGGCATCAGCAGCCGCCCGGCCGCACTGCCCACGCTGCCCAGCACCACGCTCCACAGCGCGGATCTCTCGTCCAGCCCCCGCTCCATCCCCAGTTTTAAGATGATGGGGCTGAACAGCAGCACCGCCGGGGTGGAGCAGCACACCGCCCCGGCACAGAGCCAGTATTGCCTGGTGCGGAGCATCTGCCCGGGGGAAAGGTCCAGCTCCGGGGCCGCCTTTCCCCTGCCCTGCTGGCTGGGCCGGGGCTTTTCCGGTGGAGGGTCGGTCAGCAGGGCACTGCCCACGAGGCAGACGGGCAG
>UMCB01017378.1_pt1 | contig 12354 bp, 9 predicted proteins | sample 1964151 | NCBI WGS metagenome assembly UMCB01 (sample SAMEA4835960, study PRJEB28245) | human gut metagenome | biome: gut microbiome; material: fecal sample | place: Denmark | collected 2008
CAGCGTGCCCATGTCCAGGTGGTGGATGCCGCCCACCAGGAAGGAGATGACGGCATCCCGCTCCTCGGCTTCGCCCAATATGCGCATGCCGGGAACCCGGCGCATGCGCTCCAGTGCATAACGGGTCAGTTCCTGCTCGTGCGCATAGATGTTGTCCATGCCCAAGGCGGAAACGTAATCGAGGGCGCGCGCCAGCCCCGTGGTGGCCACGTAGTCGGGCGTGCCGGCCTCGAACTTGAACGGCAGTCCGTTAAAGGTGGTATGCTCGAAAGTGACGTGCCGGATCATCTCGCCGCCTCCCATATAAGGCGGCAGCCGGTCGAGCCACGTCTCTTTGCCATAAAGCACGCCCACGCCCGTGGGGCCGTAAATCTTATGTCCGCTGAAGGCAAAGAAATCCGCATCGAGCGACTGCATGTCTACTGCAAAATGCGGGGTGCTCTGCGCACCGTCCACCAATACGGGCACGCCGTGGGCATGGGCGATGTCAATCATCCGGCGCACGGGGTTGACCGTGCCCAGCACGTTGCTCACGTGCGTCACGCTGACGATGCGCGTGCGGTCGTTGAAGAGCCGTTCGTATTCGTCCAGCATCAGTTCGCCACGGTCGTTTATCGGGACCACCCGCAGCTTGATGCCCTTGCGCGCCTGCAGGAGTTGCCAGCTCACGATGTTGGAGTGGTGCTCCATCTCGCTGAGGATGACTTCGTCGCCCTCGCGCATGAAGGCCTCGCCGAAGCAGGAAGCCACAAGGTTGATGCTCTCCGTCGTGCCGCGCGTGAACACTATCTCGGCCGGCGAGCGGGCATTCAGGAAGCGGCGCACCGTCTCGCGGGCCGCCTCGTGCAGTTCGGTGGCCTGCTGCGAAAGGAAGTGCACGCCCCGGTGCACGTTGGCGTTCACGTTGTAGTATTCGTCCGTCATGGCTTCCACCACGCAGCGGGGCTTCTGCGTCGTGGCCCCGTTGTCCAGATAGACCAACGGACGCCCGTAAACCTCGCGCTCCAGAATGGGGAAGTCTTTCCGTATCTCTTGTATGTCGTACATCTTTCTCTTATTTACATAGTTTGCATCCCGAACAACGGCTCAGCTCGCCACGGAAACGCTTCTCCACCAAATGGTGCAGGCGGTCGCGCAAGGCCTCCAAGGAGATGGCGTCGATGACTTCGCCCGCAAAAGCGAACTTGAGCAACATCTGTGCCTCTTCGCGGCTGATGCCGCGCTGCTGCATGTAGAACAGGGCCTGTTCATTAAGCTGTCCCACCGTGGAACCGTGGCTGCACTTCACATCGTCGGCATAAATCTCCAACATGGGTTGGCTGTACATGCGGGCTTCCTTGGTGGCACAGAGGTTGGCGTTGCGTTCGTTCGAAATCGTATGCTGCGCGCCCTGCCGTACCAGAATCCGTCCGGCAAAGGCGCCTACGGAACGTTCGTCCATCACATATTTATACAACTGGTTACTGACACAATACTCGGCACGGTGGTCTATCAGGGTGTTGTTGTCCACGCGCTGCTCCTTATCGGCTATCACGCAACCGTAGAGGTTCGACTCGGCTCCTTCGCCGTCCAACACCAAATCGGTACGGTTGCGCGTCTGACCGTTGTGTAACGTAATGTTGTAGAGGTTCACCACGCTGCCGCGCTGCTGCCGCACATACATGTTGCTGAAACGCCGGTTCTTCACATGTGTCTCCTCCAATTCATACAACTCCAGACGGGCGTTTTCTGCCGCAAAGACTTCCACCACTTGGGTGGTCAGGAAATTGCGGTCGTCCATCGCATGGTCGCAGAAAAGCAACCGCGCCTGCGCGTTTTCTTCCAATACGACCAATACGCGGCGGTTGGCCATCAGGTCCACGTCGGAACGCAGGATGTTCACCACCTGCAACGTACGTTCCACCACCACGCCACGCGGCACGTAAATGAAGAGTCCGTCTTGCACCAACATCGTGTTCAGCGCATTAATCGCGTCTTTCTCCGTACGGGCCAGTTTGCCGTAGCAGGCCGACACCCGGTCGGGATAATCCTCGGCCGCCTGCTTCAGGGAGCATACCACTACGCCTTCGGGCAACGCGGCGGCCGGCAGCGACTTCCGGTAAAAAGCGTCGTTCACCACAAAATAAAGCGAAGTGCTCAGGTTCGGCACGTCGCACCGGAAGGCCTCGTAAGGATTGACGGGAAACTCCACCCGGTTCAGGTTCAGCCCGTAGTCCGGCGCAAAGGCCGCCGGCACGTCCGTATATTTATAGCGTTCCACTTTCTGCGTAGGGAAACCCTGGCGGGTGAAATCCTCAAAAGCCTTGTCGCGCAAGGCGTTCATCGCCCCTGCACTATGGCTGTCGAGCATTTCCCGGCATCCGGTGAAAATATCTATGTATTGTTGTTCGCTATTCATTGCCTCTCATGTTTTTAAACGGCCGAAGTTTCGGCCTTGATCCAATCGAAACCCTTGTTTTCTATCTCCACGGCCAGTTCCGGACCTCCGCTTTTCACGATGCGTCCGCCGAGCAGCACGTGCACCACATCCGGCTTGAGGTAGTCCAGCAAACGTTGGTAATGGGTGATGACCAAAGCCGAAGTTTCCGGCGTGCGCAATTTGTTGAAACCTTCGGCCACGATGCGCAAGGCATCCACATCCAGTCCGGAATCCGTCTCGTCGAGAATGCTCAACTTGGGTTCGAGCATGGCCATCTGGAAGATCTCATTACGCTTCTTCTCCCCGCCGCTGAACCCTTCGTTGACGGAACGGTTGGCCAGCTTGCTGTCCAGTTCCACGACCTTTCGCTTCTCGCGCATCATCTTCAGGAAATCTCCCGCGCTCATCGGTTCCATCCCGTGATACTTGCGCTTAGCATTGATGGCCGCACGCATGAAGTTGACCATCGACACGCCGGGAATCTCCACCGGCTGTTGGAAGGACAGGAAGAGTCCCTCGTGCGCCCGTTCTTCCGGTTTCATGGCCAACAAGTCCTTGCCGTTGAACGTCACGCTGCCACTCGTCACCTCGTATGCGGGATTTCCCACCAATACATTGCTCAACGTACTCTTTCCGGCTCCGTTCTGCCCCATCAGGGCATGTATCTCCCCCGGGGTTACCGTCAGGTTGATACCCTTCAATATCTCTTTGCCATTGATACTGGCATGCAAATCTTTTATCTCTAACATAATGTCTGTCTTTTAAGTTTGTCTATCCTACCGTGCCTTCCAATGACACATTCAGGAGTTTCTGCGCCTCTACGGCAAACTCCATCGGCAGTTTGTTGATTACATCCTTGGCATAACCGTTCACAATCAGTCCCACGGCCTCCTCGGTAGGAATGCCGCGCTGGTTGCAATAGAACAACTGTTCTTCCGAAATCTTCGACGTGGTGGCTTCGTGCTCCACGATGGCCGTCTCATTACGTACGTCCATATAGGGGAAAGTATGCGCCCCACATTCGCTGCCTAACAACAGAGAGTCGCACGAGCTATAATTGCGTGCCCCGTCGGCTTTCGGCGCCACACGCACCAACCCACGATAGGAATTCTGGCTTTTGCCGGCCGATATTCCTTTACTGATAATCGTACTCTTCGTGTCGCGCCCCAAGTGAATCATCTTTGTGCCCGTATCGGCCTGTTGGTAATTGTTGGTCACAGCCACACTGTAGAACTCAGCTTGGGAATGGTCTCCGCTCAAGATGCAACTGGGATATTTCCAGGTAATGGCAGAACCGGTCTCCACCTGCGTCCACGAAAGCTTGCTGTTCGCCCCGCGCAGGTGCCCTCGCTTCGTCACTAAGTTCAGCACGCCGCCGCGCCCTTCGGCATCGCCCGGATACCAGTTTTGTACCGTACTGTACTTCACCTCTGCGTTTTCGTTCACCACGATTTCCACAATGGCTGCATGCAACTGGTTCTCGTCGCGCATCGGTGCCGTACAACCTTCCAGATAGGACACATAGCCCCCGTCGTCGCACACGATGAGCGTACGTTCGAATTGTCCCGTATTCCGCGCGTTGATTCGGAAATAGGTGGAAAGTTCCATCGGGCAACGCACGCCTTTGGGAATATAGACAAAGGAGCCGTCACTAAACACTGCGGAATTCAACGCCGCGAAATAGTTGTCACGATAAGGGACTACCGAACCTAAATATTGCTTTACCAAATCCGGGTACTCACGCACGGCTTCGCTGATGGAACAGAATATGATGCCGCGCTCCGAAAGTTTTTCCTTAAAGGTGGTCTTCACGGACACAGAGTCCATCACGGCATCCACCGCCGTACCGCTCAGTGCCAGACGTTCCTCCAACGGGATTCCGAGTTTATCGAAGGTTTTCATCAACTCGGGGTCTATCTCATCCAAAGATTTCGGCCCGTCCTTCTTCATGCCTTTCGTCGGGTCGGCATAGTAGGAAATGGCCTGGTAATCTATCTCCGGCATCTTCAAGTGCGCCCACGACGGCTGTTTCTGCGTCTGCCAATAACGGAAAGCCTGCAAACGGAACTCAAGCAACCATTCCGGTTCTTCCTTTTTGGACGAAATGAGACGCACCACATCCTCGTTCAGGCCACGCTCTATGATTTCGGTCTGCACGTCGGTACTGAAACCGTACTCATATTTCTTATGCGCCACCTCACGGACAAACTGGTTTTTCCCTTCGTTCGGCCCTTGTCCGTCCTTAGGAACGTCCCCACTTCTCTTATCTTCTTCTTTTTTATACATTTCTTTCATATCTCTCACTTATAGCCAAAGAGAGGAATGCTCCATAAGTACACCTTATGACCGCATTCCTGCCCTTCATCGTATTATGTAATAAGGTAATAGCTACCTTAACTGCTTTTTCGGGTCTTGCCCGTAGGCCGGTGAAGCCGCATCTTCCACAACCCTGACCACATGGGTCTTGCACACGTCGAACAGCTTATCGGACATGGCACGGACCGGATGATACAGACGGGAATGCTCGCCCGTCGAGCCGGAAATCAGATGTATCCTGAACGCGACATTCAACGCACAACTCAGAAACACCATGTATTTCAATCCGCCCAACAAAGCTCCCCCCAAACGGTTCAACCCTCCTAATTTCACGGTTTCCACGGCTTTTGTCAGCATATACGCCAACAGCGACAGCCCGACCGGAACACCGATCCACAAAAGGATAAATGCCAACGCCCGTCCTACGGATACGTCGCTTCCTATATAGGGAGCTATCCAATCGCCCAACACGGAATAAAGCATGAAGGCCACCCACAGCCCCGCTAAAAACCCCACAATGGAGACGACCTGACGAAAAAAACCGCACATCAGTCCCTTGACAAAGCCCACTAAGACCACGGCCAGAATCAGAATATCCAGCGCATTCATCACCTTTTTACAGCTTGGCCTTAACCTCCACCTCTTGATAGGTTTCAATCATATCGCCTTCGCGCAAATCGTTGTAGTTCACCAGGCTGATTCCACACTCGAAGTTCGTACCCACCTCTTTCACATCATCCTTGAAACGTTTCAAGGCATTGATTTGTCCGGTGTGTACCACGATACCGTCGCGAATCACACGAGCCTTGTTGCTACGCTGCACTTTGCCGTCGACCACGTATGCACCGGCTACCGTACCCACCTTGCTGATATGGTAAACCATGCGCACTTCGATAGTAGCCGTCACTTCTTCTTTTACTTCGGGAGCCAACATGCCTTCCATGGCAGACTTCACCTCCTCTATCGCGTCATAAATGATAGAATAAAGGCGAATGTCGACACCTTGCTGTTCGGCCATTTTGCGAGCCGAAGCCGAAGGACGTACCTGGAAACCGATGATAATGGCCTCTGAAGCCGCAGCCAGAGCCACGTCGCTCTCGGAAATCTGTCCCACGCCTTTGTGAATCACATTCACGGCTATCTTTTCCGTAGACAACTTGATCAAAGAATCGCTCAAGGCTTCGATGGAACCGTCCACGTCTCCCTTCACGATGACGTTCAACTCTTGGAAACCACCCAAAGCAATACGACGGCCCACCTCGTCGAGGGTCAGAATCTTCTGCGTACGCAGACCTTGCTCACGCTGCAACTGCTCGCGCTTGTTCGTGATTTCGCGGGCCTCTTGTTCCGTATCCATCACATGGAACGTATCACCGGCTGTCGGTGCACCGTTCAGACCCAGAATCGTAGCTGCCTGAGCCGGGCCGATTTCTTTCACACGCTGGTTACGCTCATTGAACATGGCCTTCACACGACCGTAGTTCGTACCGGCCAACACGATGTCGCCTACATGCAACGTTCCGTTCGACACCAATACCGTAGCCACGTAACCGCGTCCCTTATCCAAAGAAGACTCGATAATGGAACCGGTTGCCTTACGGTTCGGATTGGCTTTCAAGTCGAGCATCTCGGCCTCAAGCAATACCTTCTCCAGCAACTCTTCCACACCGATGCCTTTCTTGGCAGATATGTCCTGGCTTTGGTATTTGCCGCCCCAGTCTTCCACCAGGAAGTTCATGGCCGCCAATCCTTCTTTGATCTTATCGGGATTGGCTGCCGGCTTATCCACCTTGTTGATGGCAAACACAATAGGCACGCCTGCTGCCATGGCATGATTGATAGCCTCCTTCGTCTGCGGCATGATGTCGTCGTCCGCCGCAATAATGATAATGGCAATATCCGTCACTTGTGCACCACGGGCACGCATGGCCGTAAACGCCTCGTGTCCCGGAGTATCCAAGAAGGTGATATGACGCCCGCTTTCCAGCGTCACGTTATAGGCACCGATATGTTGCGTGATACCTCCGGCTTCTCCGGCAATCACGTTCGTCTTGCGTATATAGTCGAGCAAAGACGTCTTACCATGGTCGACATGCCCCATGACGGTCACGATCGGCGCGCGCGGTACCAAATCTTCCTCATCGTCTTCTTCCTCATTCACCGCTTCGGAAACTTCCGCACTGACATATTCCGTCTTGAAACCGAACTCTTCGGCCACCAGATTGATGGTCTCGGCATCCAGGCGTTGGTTGATAGAGACCATGATGCCGATACTCATACACGTACTGATAACCTGAGTGACCGGCACATCCATCATCACGGCCAATTCGTTCGCGGTAACGAATTCGGTAAGTTTCAACACCTTGCTTTCTGCTGCCTGTTCTTCGAGCTGCTCTTCCATGGAGGCACGGGCATTCTCCCGTTTTTCCTTACGGTATTTGGCGCCCTTTCCGGCTTTGTTCTTGTTCGTCAGACGAGCCAACGTCTCTTTTACCTGCTTTGCCACGTCCTCGTCAGATACCTCTGCCTTGATGACCGGCTGCTGGCGGTTCTTGTTCTTATTATGTTTACCGCCACCCTGCTGGTTGGCCCCGGGAGCATTATCCCGTTTCTTCCCATTCTGCTGGCCCGCTACGGCATTCACATCCACACGTTCCTTGCCGATACGGACACGTTTCTTCTTGCCTTCGGACGCATTCTGCCCCGTTCCGCCCTGGCGCGAACGGTCTCCGCCTGCCTGGCGGTTCTTTTCTTCGCGCTCCTTGCGTTTCTCTTCCTTCGTCTTTTTCTTAGGACGGGTAGACTGGTTCAAAGCCGCCAAATCTATATGTCCCTTCACCTTGAGCTGGGGAGCAGCCTGCGCCGTATGGTTCAGACGGAACACACCGTCCGTTTCCGTACCGATCGCACTGCTTTTTTCCAGTTGGCGTACCGGTTCCTGCACCACGAGACTTTCTTTCTCTGCCTGAGGCTTCTCCTCCTGTTTCGGAGCCGATTCCGCTACGGGAGCCTCCGCCTTTACCTCTGCCGGACGGGCGGGAGCCGGAGTCTCCTTTTTGGATAAACCGCTCCCGCTCGGCAGACCCGGAGCAAGCTCCGTCTGCGCTCGCTTACCCGCGGTTTTCTCCGGAGCCGCAACCGGTTTGCGTGCCCCCAGATTATCCAAGTCGATGCGTCCTACGACTTTCGGCCCCTTTCCGAGTTTGGCCTCGGTCGCGGTCTTGATCTCCACCGGCTTCTCTTCGGGAAGCGCGATGGTCGCTTTCTTTTCTTTGTGTTGCCGCTTACGGCTGATGACAGCAGCATCGTCCCTCAACCCCTTGTCCTTCTTGAACTCGGCCACCAACATCTGATACTGTTCGTCAGAGATTTTGGTGTTGGGATTGGCTTCCACGTCGCTGAAACCCTTTTTCTGCAGGAACTCGACGGCTGTCTGCAGCCCTACATTACATTCTTTGGTTACTTTATTTAGTCTTATACTCATACGTTACTTATTCTTCCTCAAATTCTTCTCCTAAGATTCTCAATACCTCGTCCACGGTCTCTTCCTCCAGATCGGCACGGGATACCAACATTTCACGCGGCGCATTCAATACGTCTTTTGCCGTTTCCATACCGATACTTTTCAGCGCGTCTATAATCCACTGGTCGATGTCGCCCACGAACTCGTCCAAATAGATGTCGTCACCTTCTCCTTCGGCTCCCTCTATTTCACGGAACACGTCTATGGTATATTCCGTCAGCATACTGGCCAGTTTGATGTTCAATCCGCTCTTTCCGATAGCCAGCGAAACCTGGTCGGGATTCAGGTAGACTTCCGCCTTGCGCTCCTCTTCGTGGATACGCACGCTGTTCACCGTGGCCGGACTCAACGCACGGGTAATGAACAGCGAGATGTTCTGCGTGTAGTTGATCACGTCGATGTTCTCACCGCGCAACTCACGCACGATACCGTGCACACGGCTTCCCTTCACGCCCACGCAGGCTCCCACCGGGTCGATGCGGTCGTCATAGCTCTCCACGGCTATTTTGGCACGTTCTCCCGGCATGCGTGCAATCTTGCGCACCGTGATCAGGCCGTCATGTATTTCCGGCACCTCGGCTTCCAGCAAACGTTGCAGGAAGACGGGAGAGGTACGGCTCAAGATAATCTTGGGATTGTTGTTCGTATTGTCCACGCGGGCCACCACGGCACGCACGGCCTCACCCTTGCGGTAAAAGTCGGAAGGTATCTGTTCCGTCTTGGGCAATATCAGTTCGTTGCCCTCGTCGTCCACGCAAAGCATCTCTTTTTTCCATATCTGATATACCTCCGCGCTCACGATCTCGCCCACACGGTCCTTATACTTATTATATAAGCTGTCGTGCTCCAGCTCCAGAATCTTGCTGGCCAGCGTCTGGCGCAGGGTTAGGATGGCGCGGCGGCCGAACTTGGCAAAGTCCACATTCTCGCTCACCTCTTCGCCCACTTCATAATCCTCGTCAATCTGGCGTGCCTCCGTAAGGGAAATCTCCCGGTTGTCATCCTTCACCTCCCCGTCGGCCACGACCGTACGGTTGCGGTAGATTTCAAAGTCGCCCTTGTCCGGATTCACGATCACGTCGTAGTTGTCGTCCGAGCCGAAGAGCTTGGCGATGACGCTACGGAAACTCTCCTCCAACACGCTCACCAACGTGGCGCGGTCGATGTTCTTCGTCTCTTTAAACTCTGCAAATGTATCAATCAAACTGATGGTTTCTGCTTTCTTTGCCATGATTCTATTTAAAACTTATTGAATACTTCGTGTACTTTACTTCCGTATACCGTAGTGTAACCGCTTCGTCCACCAGGCGGGGACGCTTCTCCCCCTCCAGCTTCTTCTTGACCTTCATCGTCACCTCGAAATCCTCCGGGCCGGCGGCCGTCAACACCCCGTGGAGCTTGCGCCCGTCGGCTGTGAGCACGTCCACCTCGCTCCCCACATGGTTCACGTATTGCTGCAGGACCTTGAACGGCTGTCCGATACCGGCACTGCCCACTTCAAGTTCATAGTCCTCTTCCTCACGGCTCAGGCGGCTCTCGATGAAACGGCTCAGCTCCACGCAGTCTTCTATCCATACCCCTTCGGCGTGGTCTATCTCCACCACGATACGGTCGTCCGCGCTCACGCTCACGTCCACCAGAAAGTAATCCCGGCCCTCCAGCCATTCTTCCACTAACCCTTTTACAATGCTCTTTTCTATCATGCGATTACACTATTAAATGCAAAGTGAGGAGCCTTGTCAAGCCCCTCACTTCATCATACAACTGCAAAAGTAGGCAAAAAGCATCAATCCGCCAAGCTTTCAAACAGTTATTTTATATCATTTGAGAAAATCCAGTTCAAAAGGCTTCCATAGACACCGTTTCGTCATGGTTTCGCAACACGACACGCCCGCCTTCCGAAGGCAATTCGAACGAACTGACTGCATCTGCCTCCGGGCGTACCACCATCAATAAATTCTCTTCATCGGGTACCGCCACAACGACTTCCAATGAATCTGCGGCCACCCTTCGGCTAAACACCACGCTGTCATTGATTTGAAGCTGCACACTATCGCCCCGGAAACCTTCATCCAACGATATCCGATACTCCGTCTGCGCCTCTTCCGTTCCATGCGTCCCGTCAGGGAAACACCACATCCAGAAGAACACGACAACCGCCAGCACGACTACGGCCATAGCCATGATACCGAACATGATGCCCTTGTTGGGATTCGCCCTTTTCTTTTTCATTTTTTCACCGGTTTAAGCAAACTTTCATAGCGTTCCGTATCCGTCAAAATCTCTAAAGCGGTTTTCAAATCCTTATCCGCTTTCAATTGCTGTTGGACCACCCCGCGCCTGAAATAATAACGGGCTACGATATCACTTTCCAATACCGACTTTATTTCCTCCTTGTTTTTCGGAAGCTCCAAATCGGCAGCCACGCCGCCCTTCATCTTTGCAGCCAATGCCTCAAACTCCGGCTTGGCTCCCTCATAGCATCCCTCGAAGCGAGCTGTCCGCTCCAGCAATTTCATCATTTCCTCCGTACGACGCTTATAAGTAAAATCACTCTCCTCCACCATCTTCACAAAATCAGCATAGTCCGCATCCGTCAAGGAAAAATCCCCGGCCGGCGCAATGGTGGCGTGCGTCTGCACATAATGGTTGACGTAGTCCAGCAACACGTCGGAAGTGGCTATGTCATAAACGATGGACGGAAGACTGTCCGGCGTAATCACCACGTCCGGCTTAATGCCGCCACCGTCGCGAACCTCACGGCCACCGGCCGTCTTGAACGCTTTCGTCAGGCTGTCCGGCAAAGTCTTCGCAGAGCCGTCCGGATTCAAATGACGGTAGTCATACGCCTGAATACAGCGTCCGCTGGGAATATAATAGCGGCTCGTCGTCACCTTCAGACTTCCGTGATAAGGCACTTCACGAATCATCTGTACCAACCCCTTACCGTAAGTACGCTCACCGACTATCACGGCACGGTCCCAATCCTGCCAAGCTCCGGAAACGATTTCGGCCGAGGATGCCGTAGAACCGTCCACCAACACAGCCACCGGAATATCCACGTCCAAGGGTTCTTTCTTCGTGTAGTGTTCCGAATTGACCGAAGCCAGCTTGCCTTTCGTGTACACGACCTTCTGCCCGCGGGGCACAAAAAGGTTCGTCACCTCCACGGCCTCGCTCAACGGGCCGCCCGGATTGCCACGCATGTCTATCACCAACGCCTTGGCACCCTGCTCCTTCAAATCGACCACGGCCCGGCGGACATCGCGCGAACAACCGTCGACAAAACGTTCGAAATAAATATAACCGATACCGTCTGACACCATTCCGTAATAAGGCACGGGAGGCATCGCGATATTCCGGCGTGTAATCTTGAACGACAAAGGATGTTCCACTCCGGCACGCTTCACGGTCAGCTCAAAAGTCGTACCCGCATCGCCCCGCAAGTTTTCGCTTACTTCCTGCGTGCTCTTTCCTTTCATGTCCTTTCCGTCGATGGACAGAATCAAGTCGCCTCCTTTCACTCCGGCTTCTATGGCCGGGCTGTCTTCCTGGGGTTCAATAACCATCACCCGGTCTTCTTTCTTATAGAACCGGATCACCGCCCCGATTCCGGCATATTTCCCGGTAGTCATTTCTTTCAGCTCATCCATTCCTTCTTCCGGATAATACATGGTAAAAGGATCCACCTGCCGCAACATGGCATCTATTCCCCACTCTATCACCGTATCGGCCGACAAGGAATCGACGTAGAACATATCCAGTTGCTTATAAATGTCATTAAAGATTTCCAGATTTTTTGAAATCTCGAAGTTATGGTTACTGTCCTTCTGGGCGGACACGGGAATGGCCGACATGCAGCACAGCCCCGCAGCTAAGAATATCTTTTTCATACCGCAAATTTAATCATTTCAACCATACGGTGGCAAAATATGGAGACAAGTATTACTTCGGCTTATGATTTTTTCATTTTAAAGTCATTTTTTTCACCAATAAATTGCATATTTCAAAAATATCCGCTACTTTTGCATCGCAATTGAGGGGAACGCCCCAAACTGCTTCAGTAGCTCAGTTGGTTAGAGCACCTGACTGTTAA
>UMCB01010345.1_pt1 | contig 12182 bp, 9 predicted proteins | sample 1964151 | NCBI WGS metagenome assembly UMCB01 (sample SAMEA4835960, study PRJEB28245) | human gut metagenome | biome: gut microbiome; material: fecal sample | place: Denmark | collected 2008
ATCAAATTATTCTGTTATTTCTTTTTATTTCTCCGACATCTTAGCCAAAAATAGAATTCCATATATTATTACACCAGCTTACTATCCTGTCAAAGAACCCTTTGACCTGCTCCTGGTTAATGTTCAGATCCAGGCTCTCCAGCTTGTTGTACAGATCTTTTGCCTGCTCTTTCAGGGAATCCACATCCAGATCCAGGCTGCTGATTTTCTCCATCAGACTTACAATCTTCTGCTTATCCTCATCAGACAACTGAATATTCATCTCTTTTGCTGCATCGTCTACGACAGCTTCTATTTCTTCCGGATCAGACAGGTCCTGAGAGACGACAGCTTCTTTTACTGCACCTACCAGTTCCTCCGCCTGCTCTTTATCCCCGATAGCTTCACCCAGATCACTGGTGGTTACCAGTTCTTCTGTAGCCGCATCTGCATTCTCTGCCTTCAGGGTCTCGCCGGTCATATTACTGTAAGCTTCCATTGCACCTACCAGCGCCGCTGTTCCGGAGATATTAAACGGTCCAGCCACACGTACATCCGCATCGGTGACGCCTGCAGTTGCCAGCGCATTCTGATACATACCTGTGGTACAGTAAGTAATATTACTGGTTGTCACTTTAATTCCATTTCCTTTATCCTTTTTTTCAATAAGAACAGAAGAAAGTGCTCTGGTTCCGATCACACTGGAATCCAGATAAGAATCCAGATATTTGTGTTCATCCGCATTCGTTACAGTAATTACCTGATAGCTGCTCAGATCCGCTTCATTAATCTCCAGCAGACTCAGTACTGTGGATTTTTCTGTTTCATTCAGATCCGCTCCCAGCGCCAGATACGGTGCATCAATCTGATCTGCTTTTGCACTCAGTGGTGACATCAGGCTTCCCATTACCGTTACCATCGCCAACATTCCCGCCATTATTTTCTTTATCTTCATCTCTGTTACCTCTCTTTTTCTTTATATACTTTCAGAATCTTTTCAGTCTTCTCCCGACTGATACTCCGTAGTATAACACACTTTTCTTCCATGATGCAGATATTCATAAATCTTTTCCTGTTCATTCATAAAATCTTCACAACTTCAACACGATTTTCTCACAATTCCCGGATATACTATAACCATAAAATAATTAATAGAAATTATTTTATAACTTTTCTTTTTCATATGTCGATGAAAATCGACACTCCTTCCTTTAAAAATAAAACTAAAACGTGTTGACCGGAATTTCCTCATTCTGGTCAACACGTTTTTACGTTACTTTTTATTTTGCACGTCCCAATACATTTGCCAGTTTCGCAAATTCTTCCAAAGACAATGCCTCTCCTCTCACCGATGGTGAAAATCCGCACTCTGCGATTGCAGCCTCTATTGTCTCTTTTTCAAAAGACAACCCCTCATAATTCTTCAGACCGTTTGCCAGCGTTTTTCTTCTCTGATTAAACGATGCCCGAATAATCTGAAACAATAGTTTTTCATCGTCTACCTGTACCGGTGTCTCAGCATGGCGGGTCAGACGAATCACCGCACTTCCCACTTTCGGTCTCGGCATAAAACAGTTCGGTGGAACATTGGCAACAATATAAGGTTTTGCATAGTACTGCACTGCCAGAGATAATGCACCGTAATCTTTCGTTCCCGGACCCACCTGCATACGATCCGCTACTTCTTTCTGTACCATGACAGTAATGGATTCTACAGGCACATGGCTTTCAAACAGACCCATAATGATCGGTGTCGTGATATAATATGGAAGATTTGCAACCACTTTGATCGGGCGGCCTCCATTTTTCTCTTCTGCCAGCTTTGCAATATTCACTTTCAGGATATCTTCATTGATCACCGTTACATTGTCATAATCACTCAGCGTATCCTCCAGGATTGGGATCAGACTTTTATCAATCTCCACCGCATATACCTCTCTGGCTGCATATGCCAGATACTGTGTCATCGTTCCCATACCCGGTCCGATCTCCAGAACAAAATCATCCTCTGTGATCTCCGCCGCACGGATAATTTTATCCAGCACATGAGGATCGATCAGAAAGTTCTGTCCAAACTTTTTCTGAAATGTAAAGCCGTATTTGTTCAACACAGCAATGGTTGCCTGGGGATTGCCAAGATAAGGCTCTCTCTTACTCATAGTTCTTCCTTTCCTGTTGTTTTCCAAAACGTGTAAAAAGGGCATAGCTTTCTGTCGCCATGCCCCATGTTGTCATGCTCTTTTATAAATCAAAATCCTTTTCATAAAGAAGAATTCGACCGTCTGCATCTGTATGACGTTTGGAAAGTTTTCTTCCCAGCTTTACGCCACTTGCCTTACGGATCGCACCGTCTACCATCTCTTTTACTTTTCCGATAGTAATCGGTTCATCCTCTTTCTGGTTATCTCCGATCATGGTGTACAGAGCAAGCACACCCATCTCATCCATGCGGAAACCATTTTCTCTCGCATACGTTCTTGCAAATGTTACCAGCTCATCATTGGTAAAGACCGGAATCGAAATAACGGTTTCGAATTTTTCTGCAAATTCCGGATAATCTGCCAGCATCTTACGCATATTTGCTTTATCATCTTCAATCAGAAGAATCATACTGTCTGTACGGAAATCCATCGCCTGAGAAAGTTTTTCGATCGTCTCCGGTGTCATAAAACTTGCTCTCTCGATCAGAAGAAAGCCTCCTGCCATCTTGCTGATAATTGTTGCCGGATCTTTCCTGTTAATATCCGATGCATCCAGATTTGCATACTTGACAGCTTTCAGTCCCAGTTCTTTGCAGATTGCTTTTACAAGCCCTTCACTCAGTCTGGTTTTTCCTGTTCCGTGACTTCCCATGATTGCGATATTTCCACGATGAGATGTTTTCTCACTGGCATATTCATATGCCCCGTGAATCGCATCCAGAATCTGATCATCCATGCCCGGCACTTTAGCAAAGTACGAAAACAGCTGTTTCTGTTCTGCCGTCAGACGTTCCGGTCTGGTATTGTTCAGGATCCTCTGGCGTTTTTCTTCAGGTGTCTCCCGTTCCAAAGTCATCTCGCTGATATCTGGCTGTATCTCTGCTTCTTCCAGCATCTTATCGATATGATCACCTTCCGGTTCCTCTGCCTCCGTTTCAGAACCTTCTTCCACAACAGATTCCTCTGTGGTATTCTCTTCTGTAATCGGTTCTGTCTTTTCTTCAAAAGCAATTTCTTCCTCAGATGCTGTCTCCGGTTCCGGATCCAGGCTTGCAGACCGTTCTGCTTCTTCCTGTTCCCGGAGCCCATCCATACCGCTCAGAGCAGCTTTGAGTTCTTCTTCCAGATTAAATTCCTGTGTATCTCCCGGTGTCGCATGCCATGCATCCTGCTTTGTCACATCCGGAATCACTCTTGTCGCGTCCAGATCTTCGATTTCCGGTTCTGTGTCCTCCGTTTCTTCCGGATATTCCATCTCAATCACCGGTGCTGCTTCTGATCCGGTAATATCTTCTTCTGTTTCCGGCTCTTCTGTCGATTCCGCCGAAGTTTCAGTTTCTGGTGCATCAGACGATGTTTCTTCTCCAAAATCCAGAGAAAATCCGGAAAGACTTGCTTCAAAAGCTGCCATCGCTTCATCCGCCGCATCCGTCAGAGTTTCTGCCGGCTCTTCTTCCGTTACTGTCTCAACCGCTCCCTCAACCCTTTCTTCCAGTACATCACCGGCTGTATCTACTGTTTCTTCTGCAACTACTTCTTCCGGTTCACCGATGATTTCTTCTGCTGTTACTTCCTCCACAGCCGGTTCTTCCTCAGCTTTTTCTGCGGCATCCTCGCCTGCTTCTTTCGCCAGGAAAGACGAAGTCTCTGCAAATAATGCATCCAGATCCACTTCCTGAACACTGATGATTTCTTTATCCTCCGGTTTTTCCACCTTCGGTTTTTCCATCATTTCCAGTTCATCCATCTCGGTTCTGCTCACTCCGGCAACTCCGCTGTCCGCAGAGATGATGCCTTCATTTACAGCTTCCGGCTCCAGATCCTGTACGTGATATTCTTCCATATTTTCTTCTTGTGCTTCAGGTTCCTGCGGAACTTCTGCTCCTGCTGCTCTTCCCAGTGCCTCAAAAGCATCTACTGCCTTGGTACGGTTAAAACCGGAAAGAATCTCCTGAAAACTTCTGGAAAGACGTTCCTGAAGTTTTTCGGTATCGATATGCGGAATCTCTGTTTCCGGTTTCACCGGCTCTTCCTCCGTCACCGGAGTTTCTTCCACGGTTGTTCCTGCAGATTCCTGCGGAATCTCTGCTGTTGCTGCCGCTTCTTCCTGGGCCTGTTCTTTTTCTTCTTCCACTTTCTGAAGACCCGCCATTGCAGCTGCTGACACACCCGGCAGAATTGTATTTTTTACTTCTTCTGTCAGTTTCGGTCCTGCTGTTGGTTTTGCAACCTTTCCTGCCGCCTTCGCTTTCTCATATTTTTCTTTCTGAGACGGTGACAGTGGCGTGTATGTCATCTTAAGTTCCATCGCTTTGGTTACATATTTGCCTTCACCAAACCACAGAACCAGATCATCACAGGTTTCAACACATTTCTTTTCCTGTCCTGCTTTTTTATACAGTTTTGCCAGTTCATATACCCAGCGTTCTGTGTATTCCCGCTCTTTATATTCCTCCAGAATCGCAATCTGATCTTCCAGAGGCGCTTTCTGTGCTTTGTAAATCTTATATTTCAGAATATATTTGGAAGTATCGTTGGAAGCAGTCTCCAGATATTCATTATAATATTTTACAGCATCATCATATAACCCCATCTTCAAAGCCAGTTCCACCTGACGGTACAGAATCATCTTGCCGATAGATGAACGTTTATGCGCCAGCTGCAGCATCTGCATACTCTTTTCCAGTTCACCATTCACTTCGTAGATATCTGCTACCATACACAAGGTCCGCACACTCTTCACTCTACGCCAGTCGATAGAATCCGCTACCGTAAGAGCCCCTTCATAATCCTGTGCATCCACAAGTCTGTTGATTTCCTCCAATTTCAAATGGTATTCTGTCTTATCCACTGTACTCACCTCTGCTTTTTCTATCAAATTTGTAACTGTCTGATACTTTCACAGTTATCTGTTTTCAGTTGTTTATACCCGTAACTGTTAAAGTACTGAACAGTTACCCATAATTGTTCTAAGTGTACCATACTGCCTGTTTCTTGTCAAAATATAACTGTCCTCTGATCGAGACAGTTATTGATAAAATGTATGAACAAACAAAGGGATGCCGCCCTCCGACAACACCCCTCTTATGTATACGGGAGTCAGTCCCCCTTTTGGTTCTTCTGTCACCCGATTCTCAGTTTAAACTTCTGAATTTCTTTTTCACTGGTCACACGCTCAATCTCTGCGCCCAGACTCTTCAGTTTTCCTTCAAAATCCTCATATCCACGCTGGATATATACGATATCATCCACAATTGTAATACCCTCTGCAGCCAGTCCGGCAATTACCAGTGCCGCACCTGCACGAAGATCCGGTGCACTGACTCTTGCGCCTGTCAGTTTGTCCACACCATCAATGATGGCTGTATTACCTTCCACTTTTACACAGGCACCCATACGGGTCAGCTCGTCCGCATATTTGAAACGATTCTCAAAAATGCTTTCCGTAACAATGCTGGTTCCTGATGCCAGAGCCAATGTTACTGCGATTTGTGGCTGCATATCCGTAGGATATCCCGGATACGGTAAGGTTTTTACATGCGTTCTGCGCAGTTTCTTTGCAGAGATCACGCGTACTGCATCATCAAATTCTTCCACTTCACATCCGATTTCTTCTAATTTGGCCGTAATCGCTTCCAGATGTTTCGGAATTACATTTTTGATCAGAATATCGCCGCGTGTTGCCGCTGCAGCGAACATATAGGTTCCTGCCTCGATCATATCCGGCACAATCGAATAATTTGTACTGTGCAGCATCTCCACACCTCGGATACGGATCACATCCGTACCGGCACCCTTGATATTGGCACCCATGCTGTTCAGGAAGTTTGCTGTATCTACAACATGTGGCTCTTTTGCCGCATTTTCAATAATGGTATTTCCTTTTGCCATAGATGCTGCCATCATAATATTAATGGTTGCACCTACCGATACAGTATCCATGAAAATATGAGTTCCATGAAGTCCGTCCGGTGCAGATGCCACGATGGCACCGTATTTGATATCGACGGTTGCACCCAGTGCACGGAAGCCTTTCAGATGCAGGTCAATCGGGCGGCTTCCGATGTTACAGCCACCCGGCAGAGGTACTTCTGCTTTTTTATATTTTCCGAGAAGTGCACCCAGCAGATAATAGGATGCACGGATTTTCTTGATATATTCGTAATCTACACTGATATCACCGATAGTGGAACCGTTGATCACTGCAGTGTGACGGTCTACCCGCTCCACTTTTGCTCCGATTCCTCCGATGGCCTCTAAAAGTACATTTATATCATTGACATCCGGAAGGTTTTCCAGCCGGACGGTATCATCTGTCATAATAGCGGCTGCAAGAATCGCAAGTGCTGCATTCTTCGCTCCACCAATCTCTACTTCACCAACTAACGGGTTTCCACCCTTAATAATATACTGATCCATAGTTCACCTCTATGTTTATATTCAGCCAATACAAGTCCCGATAATCCCTCTCATTGATTTTTATGTTATAACAAATCAATGCTTTTGTAAATAAATTTTAAAGATTTCTTATCTTTTTATTCATATTGTCCACTGAATTTTTCAAATAATTTTACAGAATATCGTGACTATTCAGTATCTTCACTGTTTAGTTCCAGACTGTCTACAATACTCTGTAAAGTCTCCTCTAAATTTTTGTTTTCCTCATCAATTGTGATATCTGCATATTTTTCATACAATACCACACGTTCTTCATATAAATCTTTTAATGTCTGTCCGTCCCGCAAAACCACTCCACGGTTTTTCAGGTTGCCCAGCCGTTTCCTCAGAGCTTTGTAGGACAATTTCAGATAAATGACCGTGGCAATCTCTCCAAGATGCTCCATAGCTTCTCTTCCGTACACCACGCTGCCTCCTGTGGCAATTACTGTGCGATTCGCTTCAATAGAAGCGTTTACTTGATTTTCAATTGCAATAAAGCCTTCGATACCCTCTTCACTGATAATTTCTTTTAATAATCTCTTTTCCTGCTTCTGAATCAGAAGGTCTGCATCTACAAACTGATAACCTAACTCTTTTGCAAGTATTACACCAATTGTACTTTTCCCAACTCCGGGCATTCCAATTAACACTATATTCTTCATATCTCTCATCCTTATCGCAGCTTACCATTTTATCATATTATCTTAGTTAATACAAGTTTTTATTCCTGTTTGTTATTCGAGAACAAACAATGTGTTACTGTAACAACAATGTGCCCCGGCACATTATTTTCATCATACCACAATTTTCCATGTAAGGGAACTTAAAACTCACGAATAAAGGATTCTACTACATCCGAATGTTCTTCATTTCTCCAGACCAGCAGCACATCGGTGATCAGTTCCTTTTCTGCGATCGGAATCGGACAGATCTTTTCCGACTGTCCTCTCATGGAAGCCGGAAGAATCGCTGTTCCCAATCCGCTGGCTGCCAGACTCATGGCTGTTCTGGCATCCTCACATTCATAATAAACATCACAGGAAAGACCATGTTTTTCAAAAATGGACAACACATACTTTCTGTGACGCTTGGAAAGGATCAGATGATGTCCGGCCAGTTCTTCCAGTGTCAGTTCCCGAAGACCTTCTTCTTCCTGTCCCTGCGGAACCATAGCCATTAATTGTTCCTGTCGCAGTAGTTTGGAACAGAATCCGTTTAAGGCGATCGGCGTACGAAGTGTAGTCACATCAAGGATTCCGTTTTCCAGCTCATCTTTCAGTGTAAAGGTAGATCCGTCATGGATCACAAAACGAATATCCGGATGATGGCTGGTGTACTTTACCAGATATTTTGCCATCATATTCACCGTGGATGGCGTCACACCAAGATGGATCGTCGTTGCCTGGCTGACTTTGATCACTTCTCTTTTCGTAATATCCGTCATGGTCAGAAGACTTTCTGCCCGCACATACAGTGCTTTTCCAGCCTCTGTCAATCGGATATGTTTACTTCCCCGCGCAAACAGGCGTACCTGCAGTTCTTCTTCCAGCATTTTCATCTGGTAACTAAGCGGCGGCTGTGTCATATGCAGGGCTCTGGCCGCACCGCTGATAGTTCCCTCATCTACAATTGCACGAAAATATTCCAGCTGTTTGATCTCCATAGTTTCCTCCGTTTTCCTTTCTCATATCTATATAGAAATTATTTTTTATTTATATAAAAACAATATTTTTCATATATTATAATCTGTGCTACACTAAAAGCGCAACAGCAATTTACCTAAATTTTACACAGATGCATGACGGTAGCACAACGCATATACCTGCATCATCTACCTCATACACAAAGGAGTTTTATCATGAAACAGATTGACTTTGAACATGGGAAAATCACCGATAATATCTTGCGGGCTTCCATTCCGATGCTTGTGGCGGAGGTTTTAAGCCTGCTCTACAATATTGTGGACCGAATCTATATTGCAAGGATCCCGGATGTGGGAACCACAGCGCTTGGAGCTGTCGGGCTGTGTTTTCCGATCATTACGATTATTCTTGCTTTCAGTAACCTCTTCGGTTCCGGCGGTGCGCCGCTTTTTTCGATCGAGCGTGGAAGAAAAGATACGAAAGAGTCTTCGATGATCATGAATACCTCATTCTTTCTGATCTGTGTCTGTGCCCTGCTTCTGATGGCTGTCGGTATGATCTTTGCGAAACCGATTCTGCTTCTGTTCGGAAGTTCGGAAAACGGACTGATCTACGCGTATCCTTATCTGATGATCTATCTGCTCGGAACTTTTCCTTCTATGGTTTCTACCGGTATGAATCCATTTATCAATGCGCAGGGATACGCCACCACAGGGATGTTCTCTGTAGCGATCGGTGCAATTGCCAACCTGATCCTGGATCCGGTTTTTATCTTTGTGTTCGGACTCGGTATCCGCGGTGCGGCGATCGCTACGGTGTTATCACAGATTCTTTCTGCAGCGTTTGTCCTGTATTTTCTGCGGAAAAAGACCGAATTGAAAGTCCGTCTTCTGTCCGGAGAAGAAATCCGTGACTGCGGAAGGCGGGCAAAAAATATTATCAGCCTCGGAACCGCAGGTTTTATCATGCAGCTTACCAACAGTCTGGTGACGATCTGCTGCAACAATGTACTTTCGGTCACCGGAGGCGATCTGTATATCTCCGTGATGACGATCGTATCGAGTATCCGACAGATCATCGATACACCGATCCATGCCATTACCGAAGGTTCCTCTCCGGTCATCAGTTATAACTATGGCGCACGCCGGCCTAAGAGAGTGTTCCAGTCCTGGCTCACCATGAGCGTGATGGCGATTCTGTATACACTGCTCGCCTGGGGCGTGATCCTGTTTGCACCGCGTTTCCTGATCGGTATCTTCAGTTCCGACCAGGCGCTGATCACCGATGCGATCCCGGCACTGAAACTGTACTTCGGAGCCTTTGTTTTTCAGGCACTCCAGTATGTGGGACAGACGATGTTCAAGTCACTGGGCAAGAAAAAATTCGCGATTTTCTTCTCTCTGCTTCGCAAGGTCATCATCGTGGTTCCGCTTACCTACATCCTTCCGTATCTGTTCCATATGGGAAGTGACGGTGTCTTCCTCGCAGAACCGGTATCCAATGTGCTTGGCGGAAGCGCCTGCTTCATCGTGATGCTGTGTACGGTAATGCCGGAGCTGAAACGAATGGCAAAGGAAAATTCTGATTGCTAGTTTACATAATTTTAATTTCAGATATCATTGCAGATCCACAGCAAGATTCATACGCCACCGCAAACATCTGCAATATAATCTTGGTTTCTTTACTCCATAAAAAAACTTCAGCAGACATAATAGCTTTCTTCTGTCTGCTGAAGTTTTTTATTTTTTATTCAAATCTTCTTATTTCTGTTTCTGAACATCCGCTGCTCTCTCTTCTTCTCGGAGCCGTTCCAGTTTCTCCTTCACCGTAGGATACCGCTCCAGATCGGTATGGGGAAGTGCCTGTGCTGCCACCATTGTATTCAAAAAATCTTCTACCGCTGCGAACTGGATATACACCATTTTCTCCAGGATCTCCTCCACTTTTTTTGCCACACCGCAATCCAGCAGTGCACATACCGCACCTTCCAGGGAAGAATTGCCCGCATGGATGATCCGGTCCCGTTCCATGTCCGGGTACATGCCGATAGCGATCGCGGATTCTTTGGACACGTGTTTTCCAAAAGCGCCCGCCACATAGAATCCTTCCAGTTCCGAAAGTTCGATCCCGGACTCCCGCAGCATGATCGCCACCATCGTGTATGCCGCCGCTTTTGTCCGGATAAATTCTTCAATGTCACTCTGGTAAAAATACAGCTCCGGTGCATAGTTCACCGCCAGCATCCCGTCTTTCTCCACGATCCACCGGCTTTTCTCCGGCTGTAAGATCCCCCGGATATCGATCCATCCATGCAAAAACAATTCCGCCAGAAGATCCACAATCCCGGATCCGCAGATTCCTTTCGCCGTTGCCTCCTCGATCACGTGGCAGTGCAGTTCTCCATCTTCCATTTTTACCCGATCCACCGCGCCTTCCATCGCGCGCATGCCCGTCTTTACCACACCGCCTTCCAGTGCAGGTCCCGCAGCTCCCGCACCGCATAACAGAAAATCCCGGTTCCCCAATACGAGTTCCCCGTTCGTTCCGATATCGAAAAAAGCGTTGATCTTCTCTTTTTTATAGATTCCCGTAGCCACCATGCCGCTGATGATATCGCCGCCCAGGTAATTGGACTTTGCCGGATAAATGTAAACATATCCCTTCACCGGCAGTTCCAGATCTTTTGCCGGGAGAAATCCGGGCTGGTCTGCGTGCACCGCATACGGAGTGTGGAAGACACAGAACGCATCCATCCCAAGCAGAAAATGAATCATCGTTGTATTGCCCCCGATTGCCATCGCGATACAGCTGTTTTCCGGTAACTGCTGCTGTGCTTCCAGTTCTCTCACACAGGTGATAATGCTGGTTACCGCTGCTTTTCGAAGGATCTCCAGCGTTCCACGGTCTTCCTGACAGTGAAAGATTCTGGTCAGAATGTCCGTTCCATAGGGAATCTGCCCGTTGAACGTGCTGGTTTCGCCTAGGATCTTTCCTGTCGCGCAGTCCACCAGACGGGCAACCACGGTGGTGCTTCCCAGATCCACCGCCACACCGTAATGTAACCCAGTGGTATCTCCCGCTTCCAGATCCACGCCATTCCACGTCTGACCGTCCCACGCCAGCGACACGGTCACTTTCCACTCTGCCTCTTCGCACAGCGGATATAGTTTTCGCAGTACCCGCAGGCTTACTTTTGCCTCAATCCCCTGTTCCTTTAATCCGTCCTGGATCCTTCTCTGATCGGACCGGTTATCGTCCTCGGTCGGAGCCTGAAGTTCCAGATATATTTTTTTACTGATTCCGTCCATGATTATTCCTCTTTTTCTATTGCGTTGCTTCTATTATACTTCTTTCTTCCCAAATAACCAAGTTATGGATTGCGTCGGAGATCCAATTAACGTATACTTAATTTTATATAAGAACATACTTTCTGGTAACAGATGCGGATATCCGCAGAAAGGAGGACATTCATGGATCGCATCATTTTTCATATCGATGTCAATTCCGCATATCTGAGCTGGAGCGCAATTGATCTCTTACAGGCAAATCCGGACAGCGTGGATATCCGGACGATTCCCGCGATCATCGGCGGTAACCGGAAGACCCGTCATGGGATCGTTCTGGCAAAGTCTCTGTCAGCGAAAAATATTTACCATATTCATACTGCGGAACCGGTGGCAAATGCTCTGAAAAAATGTCCGACGCTCACCATCATTCCTCCTGATCACGACTCTTACAGCCGCCACAGCAAACAGTTTGTCGGTTTTCTCCGCTCACTGACATCGGAGATTGAACAGGTCAGTGTGGATGAATGTTATCTGGACTATACCACAATTGCCTCCCGCTTCTCCTCACCCGAAGAAGGAGCCGCCTATATTCGCAACTATATTTACAGCCATTTTGGTTTTACGGTCAATGT
>UMCB01013154.1_pt1 | contig 12152 bp, 9 predicted proteins | sample 1964151 | NCBI WGS metagenome assembly UMCB01 (sample SAMEA4835960, study PRJEB28245) | human gut metagenome | biome: gut microbiome; material: fecal sample | place: Denmark | collected 2008
CGCAGTTGACTCAATGGCAGCTTTTGCGATCTTACCACTGATAAGAAATCCGTCAGTGTCCCCGGCGTAAGAATCGTAAACTTCTGATATTGTGTCAAATTTGTTGTAGGAAACCACCTGGATGTCGCAGTTTAGTTTTAGTTCTGAGACGATCTGCGAGATAGGTTCCTTTAAGTACTGGCTGGTAATAGCCACAATTTTTCTTCTCATTTTCTTTCACCTCTCAAAAAGTATCATATAAAATTATCTTCCATAAATCAACCATAATATTCTGAAAATTAAAAAAATAACGATTAAATAGGTAAAAACAACGAAAATCAAGAATATTCTGTAATATTATTGACTAAAATTTTAGAAGTTGGTATTATGTAATCATGATAACTAGTCTGTAAATGTTCCAAAAACTAATAAAAATGTTCTGTAAATATTCTAAAAGTAGAACAGTATTTTTAATGTAAATGGCAGGAACAAAGTTAAAGGAGGGCTTAGTATGAATTACTATGAAAGAGCATTGGAATTAAAGGATGAAACAATTGCAAACCGCAGACACATCCACAAAAATGCTGAAACTGGTCTGGATCTTCCAAAGACCAAAGCTTATGTTATGGAAAAGCTGACAGAATACGGACTTGAGCCGAAGGATTGTGGCTACGGGGTAACAGCTACACTCGGCAAAGGGGGAAAGGTTCTTCTTCTGAGAGCAGATATGGATGCACTTCCGATGCCGGAAGAAAGCGGAGAAGAATTTGCATGTCCTACAGGAAAAGAAGCACATACATGCGGACATGATTTCCACGCTGCAATGCTTCTTACAGCAGCAAAGATGCTGAAAGAAAAAGAAGATACACTGGAAGGAACTATCAAATTCATGTTCCAGCCGGCAGAAGAGACTTTTGAAGGAAGCAAGAATATGATCGAGAATGGTATTCTTGAGAATCCTCCGGTTGATGCAGCACTTGCATACCATGTATCACCGGGAAAAATGCCAATCGGACTTTTTATGTACAATGATAAGGATACGATGATGTATTCTGTAGATGGATTTAAGATCACCATCCATGGAAAAGGATCCCATGGTGCTTATCCACATGTAGGAGTTGACCCGATCAACATCGGAGTTCATATCCATCTTGCATTGCAGGAACTGATCGCAAGAGAAAGTGATCCGACACATTCCTGTGTACTTACAATCGGACAGTTTGCAGGCGGAACTGCAGCAAACATCATTCCTGAGACCGCTGTTCTCCAGGGAACGATCCGTACCAACAAGCCGGAAGCAAGAGAACTTCTGGTCCGCAGAATGAAAGAAGTCGCTGAAAAGACAGCAGCTGTATATAACGGAACCGTTGATATTGAGATGATCTCAGAAGTTCCTCCGCTGATCTGCAATCCGAAGCTTACCGACGAAGTGGTTGGATATATGCAGGAGCTTGGAATTCCGGGACTCACACCATATCCGGGAATTTCTGCAAGTGCTTCTGAAGATTTCGCAGTGATCGCTGAAAAGGTTCCAAGTACATTTATGTATCTGTCAGCAGGATATCTGGATGAAAGAGGACAGTATCCGGCACATCATCCGAAAGCACAGTTTAATGAGGATGTTTGCCCGATCGGAGCAGCTTGTCTTGCACATTGCGCTTCACAGTGGCTTAAAAATAACAAATAGAGAGTAAAGGTTTCTTTAGGAACAGGAGGAAAAAAATATGAGTAAAGAACAGCAGGCTCAGGCACAGCCACAGGTTGCGATTCCGCTTCCGAAGGCAAAGAAAAACTTGGTTCAGATCGGATGTATCTGCATGATGCTTTCTGTAGCAATGTATGGACTGGTATTTGCAACGTTAACAGCACCTATCCTTGAAAAAGTTGATGCGATGGGATATGTAGGACTCTTCTCTATCGTAGGTGCGATCGGTGTATCGATTATGACTCCGATCGGAGGAAAATTAGGTGACCTTATTGGTAGAAGAAACATTGTAGTGATTCCTGGAATTATCTGTGCACTTGCAGGTTTTGCATTTGCATTTGTGAGATCTCTGATTCCACTGATGATCCTCAGACTGATTGTCAGCCTTGCACAGGGCGCATTTACAGCAGCACCATACATTATCGCAGGTCTTATCAATGAAAGAAAAGATGTACCAAAGGCAATGGGTATGCTTGCAACCGCAATCGCTGTTGGTGGATTTGGAGGAAGTATCATCGCAGGTATTTTAACAGATATGGGATTATTGACTGTGGCAATCCTTATGCCGGCAATTCCACTTATTCTTGGTATAGTACTGATCGGAATGAACATGCCGAATCAGAAAAGAGAAGGAAAGGTTACGATTGATGTTCCGGGGATGATCGCACTCATCATATCACTTTGCGGAATTCTGCTTGCACTGAACTTTGGATCTTCTATGGGATGGACAAATCCAATGATTCTTGCAGGTCTTGTAATTGGTATCATTGCTCTTATTGCACTTGTTAAGATTGAAAATAAAGCTGCAGAGCCGTTGATTCCAATGAAATTATTTAAAAATAAAAACTACACAGTACTCCTTATTGTAGGATTTATCTGCTATTTCTATCAGAATGCCATGAACTATTATGCACCGATCGGTGCCATGCAGGTTATGGGAGCATCCACGAGTGCAGCAGGTGCACTGCAGATGCCTCGTACACTGATTACAATCATTCTTCCTACTATCGCAGGTGCATGGGTAGGAAAGAAAGCTGCCAATGCATGGAAAGCAATGGTAATTGGTACAAGTCTTGCAATGATCCCGATGGCTGTGATGGCGTTGGTAACAAATTCAGGTGCTTCGATCATGATTTATTTTGTAGCACTTGCAGTTACAGGTATTGCTGAAAGCTTCCGTGCTGTATCCATTACGCCAACAGCACAGGCAATGCTGGCACCGGAAGATATGGGAATCGGAACTTCTCTGGTTAACTTCGCAAACTCACTTTCAGGAACAATTGCAGTTGCAGTATTTGCAGTCGCATATAATGCAAGTACATCAGCTGATCCGACTAATGTAGCACTGATCCAGAATGGTGTAAAATCTGTATTCTGGACAGCAGCAGTCGTTACTCTGATTGGACTTCTTCTGGTAATCTTCATTGTAAAACCGGAGATGAGCAAGAAAGCAGCAGAAAGCAAATAGAATATTGAAATCCATGTGAACATGTGAATAAGAAGCCGGGGCGGATGTGAAAAAGCATCTGCCCCGGTTGTTATCTGGAGAAGTCTTTTATAGATCTGCCGGATACAGGGATGAGAATGGAAATGACATATGTTTCAGGTAAATGCAGATTGCATTTCAGAAAATCAAGAGTATAATAAGAAATAGTGAAAAGAAGAAAGGCAGACATATATCTGTCTTTTTATAATTATAGAGACAATTTTAAGGATATAAGAAATAATATGATTTACCGGAGGAAAAGAATGCTTGGAAACTATCTGGATGAAGTACGAAAAAAAGCACCATTGATACACAATATCACCAATTATGTGACGATCAATGATGTGGCAAATATGGTTCTTGCCTGCGGTGCAAGTCCGATTATGTCGGATGAGCCGACTGATATTGAAGAAATCACATCCATCTGTCAGGGACTGAATATCAATATGGGAATGTTAAATCCGCGCAAGATTGAAAGTATGCAAAAAGCCGGGAAAAAATCCAACGAACTGCATCATAAAGTGTTGCTGGATCCGGTCGGAGCAGGATCGAGTTCGTTCCGAACAGAGGCGGCACTGAATCTGATACGTGATATTCAGTTTGATGTGATCCGGGGAAATATTTCTGAGATCAAGACCTTAGCAGCAGGACATGGTACAACGAGTGGTGTGGATGCAGACGAGGCAGATACACTGACGGAGCAGAATCTGGAGAAAATGATTCCGTTTATAAAGGATTTTTCCAGAAGGACAGGTTCCGTGATTGCTGTGACTGGAGGAATAGACCTTGTAAGTGATGCAAAGAGGTGCTTTGTGATCCGGAACGGTCGTCCGGAGATGGGACGGATCACCGGAACCGGGTGTCAGCTTTCCGGGATGATGACGGCATTCCTTGCGGCGAATCCGGAGAACAATCTGGAAGCAGCGGCAGCAGCGGTCTGTGCCATGGGGCTTGCCGGTGAGACTGGCTGGAAATATATGCAGCCGGGAGATGGAAACGCAACCTACCGTAATCGGATCATCGATGCGATTTATAATATGGAAGGAAAAGAATTGGAAGAAGGTGCAAAATATGAGATTAGATAAGAAAGATATGGTTCTGTATGCGGTAACAGACCGTCACTGGCTGAATGGAGAAAGCCTGTACAGCCAGGTGGAAAAAGCGCTGAAAGGTGGGGCTACATTTATCCAGCTCAGGGAAAAAAATCTGGCTGAGGAAGAGTTTCTGGCAGAAGCAAAAGAGATTGCCAGGCTCTGTAAATCCTACCATGTACCATTTGTGATCAATGACAATGTAGAGATTGCAAAGAAGGTAGATGCCGATGGTGTGCATGTGGGGCAGAGCGATATGGAAGCTCTTGATGTGCGGAAAACACTGGGTGAGGACAAGATCATCGGTGTTACGGCAAAGACGGTGGAGCAGGCGCTAAAGGCGCAGGCACATGGAGCCGATTATCTGGGAGTCGGTGCAGTCTTTGGCACGACATCAAAGACAGATGCAACAAAGCTGGATCATAAGGTTTTAAAGGAAATCTGCGAGACGGTGGACATTCCGGTTGTGGCAATTGGGGGAATCACGGAAGAGAATGTGACAGAGCTTGCCGGAAACGGAATCTGCGGAGTTGCCGTGATCAGTGCAGTTTTCGGACAGCCGGATATTGAGCAGGCTACAAAAGAATTAAAAGAGAAAGTAGAGGGTATGTTGAAATGATTTTGTTTACTAGCGATTACACAGAAGGGGCACATCCGAGAATTATCGAGAAGCTTGCCGAGACCAATATGGAGCAGACAGTAGGATATGGGGAAGATCCTTACTGTGAAGAAGCGAGAGAAGCAATTAAGAAGGTGTGTGAAGCACCGGAGGCAGATGTTCATTTTCTGGTGGGAGGAACCCAGACGAATTTTACAGTAATTTCTTCTATTCTGCGTCCATTTCAGGGAGGGATCTGTGCAGATAGCGGACATATCAATGTCCATGAGACAGGAGCTGTAGAAGCGACCGGACACAAAGTTCTGGCACTTCCTTCAAAGGAAGGAAAAATCACAGGACAGCAGATCAAGGAATATTACGACCTGCACTGGAGTGATGAGTCTCATGAACATATTGTACAGCCAAAGATGGTTTATATTTCACATCCGACAGAGGTAGGAACATTGTATACAAAAGCAGAGCTTGAAGATATTTCTACAGTATGTAAGGAATGTGGACTTTATCTTTTTCTGGATGGAGCGAGAATGGGATATGGACTGATGGCACCGGGAACCGATGTGACACTTCCGGATATTGCAAAGTGTTGTGATGTATTCTATATTGGAGGAACAAAGGTCGGTGCATTGTTCGGAGAAGCTGTGGTAATCACAAATCCATGTCTAAAGCAAGATTTTCGTTACTGTATTAAACAGAAAGGTGGAATGCTTGCAAAAGGAAGACTGCTTGGCGTTCAGTTCCTGGAGCTTTTTAAAGATGGTCTTTATTTTGAAATCTCCAAACATGCGATTGATATGGCAATGCTTTTGAAAGACGGACTGAAAGAAAAAGGATATGAATTCTTCATGGACAGCGATACCAACCAGCAGTTCATTATTGTGGAAGATGCCAAATTGCAGGAAATCCGTCAAAAATATGGCGTAACTTATCAGGAAAGGTACGATGAGACCCATAGTGTGATCCGATTATGCACTTCCTGGGCGACAAAAGAGGAAAATGTGAAGGCATTCCTGCAAGATATGTAATTTGTGAAAAATTGAATAAAGCTTTACAGGTAAGGCAGATATGGTAAATGATAAGGACTTTTTTGCACAGAAAATGGCAGAAGAGTCCTTTTTTGCTTTTCGTAGTGTTTTAATATGAGAAAATAATAGTTAGGCATTTAATTATTTGTTTGTGAAAAATATTATAAAAATATAAATTATTGAGAATAAATGTTGACTTATATGTGTGATACGCATAAAATAACGATTAGACTTCTAATGAATAGATATCTAATCAAATTGCGGGAGGTGAAAGGGTGAAGTCGGATAAATTTGAGTGTGGGGATTTTACCAGGGAGAATATGCCGGTACAACTTCTTCTTGCACAGGTCGGACATATGTATAAATGGTATGTGACGAAACAGATGAAGGATACAGAGCTGAAAGCCGGACAGGCAGGAATTCTTGCAATATTGCAGATGGTAGGACCGATGTCACAGAGAGAGCTTGCAGATCATATTCATATTACGCCGCCATCGGTGAATGTAGCAGTTCAGAAACTGGAAAAGCTCGGATATATTAGAAAAGAGCAGGACGAAAAAGACCAGCGGATGACAAGGATCCATCTGACAGAACGAGGAGAGAAGATTCTTGGCAACATGCATGAGATTCTCCGAAGCACGGAAGATACACTCCTGAAGAATATGAGCACAGAAGAGAAAATACTGTGCAGAAGACTGCTTTTACAGATGAGTGACAATCTTTTCCAGGAAAAAGAATTCCGTGATATGCCATGTAAAAATCCATTTAAGGAATAAAAATAGTTACTAAGAAAGGAAATAATTGCTATATGAGAAAGTTATTCAAACATTTGAAGCCTTATGCAGCAACTATAGCAGCGATTGTTGTTATCCTGATCGTTCAGGCGTACTGTGATCTGTCATTGCCTTCTTATACTTCAGACATTGTCAATGTCGGAATCCAGCAGGGAGGAATTGATGAGAAGATTCCGGATGCAATCGCAGAGGAAGAGATGAATAAGCTGTTGCTTTTTGTGGCAGAAGAAGACCAGCAGACAGTGCTGGATGCATATGAGAAAAAGGAATTCGATTCGGATTATAAGTATGATGGAGCAATTTATGTTCTGAAGGATTCCGTGAAAAAAGATGAAGAAAAGTCAGGAAAGGTATTTGACATCCTTGGAAAGCCGATGCTTCTGACTTATGGATTTGAATCTGGAAGTGATACAACAAAGAAGATGGAAGAATCCATGAAAGAGAATATGATTTCTTCTATAAAGGAACAGGCTGAGAAACAGGCAGAGAGTATGCAGTCCCAGATGACAGATGAGCAGAAAGCAGCACTTGCGGCAAATCCGGAGCTTGCCAAGAAACAGCAGGATGAAATGCAGAAAAACATTGATGAACAGGTGAAAAAGATCGAAAATGCAGATATCTTTGAGATCCTGAACATGATACCGGATGAACAGAGAGCAGACGTTATTGATAAAATATCAGAAAAAATGGACGATATGCCGGATACCATGCTGGAACAGTCAGCAACTTCATATATTAAAGAAACCTACAGTGTTCTGGGCGTGAATACAGATAAGATCCAGAACAGATATATTTTAACAACTGGCGGTAAGATGCTTGCACTTGCATTTCTTGGAATGCTCGCAAGTGTTACCGTAGGACTTCTTGCTTCCAGAGTGGCAGCAAGTACGGGACGTGATCTGAGAGGAAAGGTATTTAAAAAAGTTGTTGGATTTTCCAATGCAGAATTTGACAAGTTTTCAACTGCATCACTGATCACAAGAAGTACCAATGATATCCAGCAGATCCAGATGCTTGCAGTTATGCTTTTGAGAATGGTGATGTATGCACCAATCATGGCAATTGGAGGTATTTTCAAGGTTCTCCATACGAATGTCAGCATGTCATGGATCATCGTACTTGGGGTAATCCTGATCGTGATGGTTGTTGCTGTATTATTTATTGTGGCAATACCAAAATTTAAGATTCTGCAGAACCTGGTTGACAGACTGAACCTTGTTACTCGTGAGATCCTTACCGGACTTCCGGTTATCCGTGCATTCAGTACAGAAAAGCATGAAGAAGAACGATTTGATAAAGCGAACAGAGATCTGACAAGAACCAACTTATTTGTAAACCGTGCCATGACATTTATGATGCCGATGATGATGCTGATCATGAACGGAATTACCATACTGATTGTATGGAGTGGCGCACATGGTGTCAGTGACGGGCAGATGCAGGTTGGTGATATGATGGCATTTATCCAGTATACAATGCAGATCATCATGTCCTTCCTTATGATCTGTATGATTTCTATTATGCTTCCAAGAGCAGCTGTTGCAGCAGACCGTGTGGATGAAATTCTGACCAGCGAGACAGCAATCGAAGATAGGAAGACACCGGAAAAACTGGGTGAGAACGGAAAAGGTGAAGTAGAATTCCATCATGTATCCTTCCGTTATCCTGGAGCAGAAGAGGATGTGCTTCACGACATCAGCTTTACTGCAAAGCCGGGACAGACGACAGCAATCATTGGAAGTACCGGAAGTGGTAAATCTACCATGATCAACCTGATTCCAAGATTCTATGATGTGACAGAGGGATTTATTACCTTAGACGGAAAAGATGTCCGCACTCTCACGCAGCATGATCTGAGAGAAGAACTTGGATACGTTCCACAGAAAGGTGTACTTTTCTCAGGAACAATCGAGTCCAATATTCTGTATGGCAATCCGGATGGATCCGAAGCCGAGATGAAGGAAGCCGCAGAAATCGCACAGGCAACCGAATTTATCGAAGAAAAACATAAAAAATACGAAAGTCCGATCGCACAGGGCGGTTCCAACGTATCCGGCGGTCAGAAGCAGCGTCTTTCTATCGCACGTGCGATTGCAAAGAAACCAAAAGTTTATATTTTTGATGACAGTTTTTCAGCACTGGATTATAAGACAGACGTAACCCTTCGTGCTGCATTGAAAGAAAAGACACAGGACAGCACAGTGATCATTGTAGCACAGCGAATCAGCACCATTTTACATGCGGAGCAGATCATTGTGCTGGATGATGGAAAGATTGCGGGAATCGGAACACACAAAGAGCTTCTGAAATCCTGTGATGCATATTATCAGATTGCGTCATCGCAGCTTTCTGAAGCAGAGCTTGCGAGAGACTTAAATAACGAAAATGACGGAAAGGAGGAAGCATAGTATGAGTAATCAGCCAAGAAGAAGAGGACCTATGGGCGGTGGACATGGAAGAATGGGAACCGGCGAGAAGGCAAAAGACTTCAAAGGTACCATGAAGAAACTTTTTACTTACCTTAGTGAATATAAAATCGGTATTTTCTTTGTTATGATATTCGCAATCGGAAGTACGGTTTTCAATATTATTGGACCAAAGGTTCTCGGAAAAGCGACGACCGAAATTTTCAAAGGTCTGGTCGGAAAAGTATCCGGCGGCAGCGGAATTGATTTTACAAAGATTGGTAAAATCCTGTTAACTTTATTGTGTCTGTACGTGATCAGCGCATGTTTCTCCTTTATCCAGGGATATATCATGACAGGCGTATCACAGAAGCTGACCTATCGCATGCGAAAAGAAATTTCTGAGAAAATTAACCGCATGCCGATGAATTATTTTGATACGACTACACACGGAGAAGTTCTTTCCAGAGTAACCAATGACGTAGATACTCTGAGCCAGAGCCTGAACCAGAGTGCAACCCAGATGATCACATCCGTGACAACAATCATCGGTGTACTGATCATGATGATCAGTATCAGTCCGCTGATGACCGTGATCGCACTTCTGATCCTGCCGGTATCTATGGTACTGATTTCTGTAATCGTAAAACACTCACAGAAATACTTCAAAAGCCAGCAGGAATATCTGGGACATATCAATGGTCAGGTAGAAGAAGTATATGGCGGACATAATATTGTCAAAGCATTCAATAAAGAAGAAGATGTGATCCGCGAATTTGATGAGACTAATGATATCCTGTTCCGTTCTGCATGGAAATCACAGTTCCTTTCCGGAATGATGATGCCGATCATGCAGTTTGTCGGAAACCTTGGATATGTAGGAGTTTCTATCTTAGGAGGTTACCTTGCAATCAAACAGACCATCGAAGTTGGAGATATCCAGTCCTTTATCCAGTATGTAAGATCCTTTACACAGCCGATCCAGCAGGTTGCACAGGTAGCAAACATGCTCCAGTCGACAGCCGCTGCATCAGAGAGGGTATTTGAATTTCTGGACGAAAAAGAAGAAGATCAGTTTGCTGAAAATCCAGTATCTGTAGAAGGATTACAGGGAAATGTAGAATTTGAACACGTACACTTCGGATACAATCCGGAGCATATCATCATCAATGATTTCTCTGCAAAAGTAAAAGAAGGACAGAAGATCGCCATCGTAGGACCAACCGGAGCAGGAAAGACAACCATGATCAAACTGCTGATGCGTTTCTATGATGTCAACAGCGGGGCAATCAAGATCGATGGACACAACATCAAAGACTTCAACCGGAGCGAACTCAGACAGATGTTCGGAATGGTACTTCAGGATACCTGGCTGTTCAGCGGAAGCATCGAAGATAACATTAAATACGGTAAACTCGATGCAACCCACGAAGAAGTCGTAGCCGCAGCCAAAGCTGCTCACGTACACCGTTTCGTCCAGACTCTTCCAAGCGGATACAACATGATCCTCAACGAAGAAGCTAGCAACGTATCTCAGGGCCAGAAACAGCTCCTCACGATCGCCAGAGCCATCCTGGCTGATCCAAAGATTCTGATCCTAGACGAAGCCACCAGCTCCGTAGACACCAGAACCGAAGTCCAGATCCAGAAAGCCATGGATAACCTCATGAAAGGCAGAACCAGCTTCGTAATCGCCCACAGACTCTCCACGATACGAGACGCAGATCTCATCCTGGTAATGAAAGACGGCGATATCATCGAACAAGGAAACCACGAAGAACTCCTGGCAAAAAATGGATTCTACGCAGAGCTGTATAACTCGCAATTTGAAAACGCTACAAGCTGTGCATAAAGAGAGAAAGAGGCAGAAAATCATGCTCGCATGAATTTCTGCCTCTTTCTCTCTTTATATAGAGCGCCAGCTCTCATCAGGAATCTATTATGCCATTAAAATGGCATAATAGATTCCTGATGGCACAGCGTCCAAAGTAAATCATTCAACCCACAAACTAATCAAATCCAGCGGAAAAGGAGCTCCCGCTCCAAATTTCGCGTCCGACATAAATTCCCTAAATCCCATACACCACCCATCCCAGCGGAAAAGGAGCTCTGCTCCAAGTTCCGCGTCTGACATAAATTCCCTAAATCCTATACATCACCCATCCCAGCGGAAAAGGAGCCCCCGCTCCGCCTTCCGCGTCCCACATAAAACTTCCCATATCCCAGTCAATTTCTCCCCCTCCCTCACATAAAAACAATTCCTCCTCCATTCCTTTAAAATTCACAACTAGCATGTTATAATCTAAAAAAGCAGGAATAATACAAGCTCTTTTCAAAAGAGCATCCCCCATAGACATTCATTCAGAAAGCGAGGAACCCCTTCATGCCAAAAGTAATCAGCATCGGAAAACAAAATTTCGTATCACTCCGTGAAAACATTTTGTTAGACGAATATGATACCCCGATGCAGGAGGCGTATCTGCATGGATATTGGCGGGAATTTACAGCATTTATAAGAAATTTTTTCAATGCAACTTTTAAAACCAATCCCTATCTGGAAAGAGCAGTTTTGACAGGAATAACACGAGTATCCAAAGAGTCGGTATTTTCCGATCTGAATAATCTGAACGTTGTGACGACAAGTTCTACAGAATATGAAACCAGCTTTGGTTTCACAGAAGAAGAGGTTTTTCAAGCTTTAGAAGATTTAAAGATGGGAGAACAAAAAGAACTGGTAAAGTCCTGGTATGATGGTTTTGTATTTGGAAATACGCATGATATCTATAATCCTTGGTCAATTACTAATTTTTTAGATAAAAAACAGGTCCGTCCTTATTGGGCAGATACCAGTTCAAATAGTATGATTGATGAACTGATTCGAAAAGCTTCCACAGACATCAAAGAAAAGATGGAAGAATTGCTGCAGGGAAAAGAAATCGTAGTTAATTTTGATGAACAAATCGTATTTGAGCAGCTTGATCAAGATGAGAATGCAATCTGGAGCCTGATGCTGGTAAGTGGTTATCTGAAAGCAGAGCAGATAGAATATCG
>UMCB01009727.1_pt1 | contig 12123 bp, 15 predicted proteins | sample 1964151 | NCBI WGS metagenome assembly UMCB01 (sample SAMEA4835960, study PRJEB28245) | human gut metagenome | biome: gut microbiome; material: fecal sample | place: Denmark | collected 2008
CTCTTCCGGGCAGTACCTGTGGAGCAAGACGGAGGTGACGTACAGCAACGGGGTCACGACCAAGACGTACGCCGTAAGCCGCATAGGTTCGGACGGTGCTGACGGAACACCGGGGGCGGCAGGCGCGAACGGAAAGACGAGCTACGTGCACTTTGCCTACGCCAAGAGCGCGGACGGCAATACCGGGTTCAGCACCACCTATTTCAGCGGCGCGCTGTATGTGGGAACCTGCACCGACTTCAACACAGCAGACCCTACGAGCTATACGGCCTATACGTGGGCGAGGCTGAAGGGAGAGGACGGGGTGCCGGGCAACGGGATAAAAAGCACCGCCGTGACTTATCAGGTAAGCACATCGGGCACAACGCCACCCACGGGAACGTGGAATAGTTCTATCCCTTCCGTGGCTGCCAATCAGTACCTTTGGACGCGTACGGTTATAACCTACACGGACAATACCACATCCACGTCGTACAGCGTGGGTAAGATGGGTGCTAACGGGGCAAAAGGTGACAAGGGCGATACGGGACCCGCAGGAGTTGACGGTGACGGCATCGTATCGGTATCGAACACTTACCAGATAGGCAGTTCGGGCACGACGGCACCGACAGGAAGCTGGAGCTCAACTGTACCTTCGCCACAGAAAGGTAAATACCTTTGGACGAAAACGGTGACGACTTACAAGAAGAGTGACCCGACAACGGTGTATTCCGTGAGTTATTACGGTACGGATGGTACGGCGGCCAAGTATGTGAGGGTGTCGGGCGACCAGGTATTTATATACACCAACAATTTTTCAGGGAATCCCACACCTACCTCCATTACGCTGACGGCCACCCTCACGGGGACATCCGGCTACCAGTGGAGCTATAAACAGGCGGGACAGACTTCTTTCACGAACATATCGGGAGCCACTTCGCAGACTTATGCCTTGGCACATAACAATTCGACGGTTTGGGGCAGCGCGAAGTCTGTGACCATACGTTGCACCTCGGGCGGTGTATATGACGAGATGACGATAGCCAAGGTTTCTTCGGGTACCAACGGGACGAATGGCAAGGATGGCACGAATGGCACGAATGGAAAGGACGGTGCTGACGGTAAGAACGGCGCGGATGCCTACACTGTAATTCTGGGCAACGAATCGCATGCCTTCCAAGGAACGACGAGCGCGGCCATCGCTGCATCCACGAAATGCGATGTTATCGCATATAAAGGTGCCACAAGGGTGTCGGCAACGATTGGTACTATAACCGGAGCACCGTCGGGAATGTCCACGAGCATCTCAAGCAACGGAACCACATCGGCCTCGTTCACGGTGTCCGTCACTTCTTCGTTGACTACCGGACAGGGCGTGCTGACCGTGCCTATCACCGTGGACGGGAAGTCCTTCACGAAGAATTTCTCATTTTCCGTGGCTTTCAAGGGCAACACGGGCGCCACCGGGGCGACGGGTCCCAAGGGGGATGATGCTGTATTCTACATCATAGAGACTGACGTTCGCATCGTAAAGAAGTCTTGGGACAACAAGTTGACCCCGACGTCCGTGACTTGTACGAAATACAAACAGACGGGAAGCAATGCGAGGGCAACAACTACGGAAAAGACATTGAAATACCAGCGTGTAGGCACGGACAGCAGCGTACAGACCGCCGCAAGCGGAAGTTCGGTAACGGTATCCCCTACTTCTACGACGACCTCCATAAAGTTCTGGCTTTATGACGGGAGCACCATCATAGACAGGGACGAAATCCCTGTCGTGGGTGACGCTGTGGATGTTTATGAAAAGGTTCATGCGGAAATCGAGACAAAAGAAGATTCCATTTTGAGTACGGTGGAAAAAACGTATTCCACGATAGACGCATTGACCGGGGTGGAGAAAACGTTGGGCACGAGGGTGAGCACCGTGGAGCAGACGGCCAGCAGTCTGAAAACTACGGTACAAGGCATACAAGGGGATGTGAGCACTTTGGAGCAGACGACGAGCAAGATTTCTTTAAAGGTGGATAGTATTTGGCCGGACAATATTTTCCCGGATGGAAGTTTTGAAAACGGTGGATTGGCGAACCGAAACCTGTCAAATTGTACGGTTTCGATTGACACGTCCTCACATATACATGGTAGCAAAAGTTTGAAAATACAGTGTGTAACAGGGAATTCATGGGTATATGTAGGGCGTGCGCAAATTCCAGTTGTTTCCGGAAAAGTATATACCATAGTCATGTGGATACGGGCGACATCCACTTTCACAGAAAGCGGCGGTGCGACAGGGGCTTACTTTTCAAAAAACGACCAGCTTGAACTGGCTGGATTCACAGCTTTCCAACCTCAATTTACATCGTCATGGACAAGGAAAGCATATAAGGTTACCGCTCCGAGTGGAAGCAATTATCTTGTATTACGCCTTGGAACGGCGGGACAAACGACAAGCCGTACATTGTATTTTGACAGCATCATGGTGTTTGAAGGGGACTTGACAGGAAGTCTGCCTTCAGGATTCGTGGAGGGAAAACATGACGGGGAACTTGCCACGGGAATAGACGTGATAAACAAAAAAATCACCGTGACGAGCGACCAGTTTGTCATACAGAACAATGACGGAGAAGTGACGGCTAGCGTGGACGCAGACGGGGTTCTGAAAATAGGAAGTGGGGAATTTTCGGGTTACATGAAGACCGTACCACAGGTGGACCCCAACAATAACAGCGTCACGGTGACGAGGGACGTATTGAAGAAAGGTGGATTCTTCTGTTTCCCGACAAGGGACGGAAGTTCGCGCGGCACTGTGACACTGCCCACATCCGGGGAATACTTGGGGACGCACCTCTACATATACAGTGGAAGCAGCGTGCAAACGTCGGGTGCAAAAATATCTTACAACGGGGTGGAAAACTACACCTCTCTTGTCGTAAGTACATCTTGCACATACGTGGAACTCGTGGCCGTGCCAAACTCTGTGGATGCAGCAAGATGGCACGCCTACCAGACGGGACAAAGCAGCACGCTGCCTGACATCGTGTGGCTCTTGCTCGTTCCTGGCGGTGCGACGTACAAAGCGTCGGGCACGGTGTTGACCATAAGCAGGGCGTGATTGGAGGCATCCGGCGGAAAAAACATGCGAAATTCAAATAACATTATTCATTAATTAAAAAAAACAAAACATTATGGAGATCAAGACAAACAGCACGAGGGTGATTTACAACGGAGAGACCACAACGGCAAATGCCAAGTACTACATCGAGTATGAGACGGACGGCAAGGAACTGAAACGCGTGAACGCCTCGGTGAACAAAGTGGAGGAAGTGGAGTTTCCTATGGAGGAAGGCATGCAGAAGGGCGTGCAGGAAACCCCGTTGGGCGGCATCTATTATGAGAACGGTTATTACACGATGTCGAACTTCCCGGAGAGCGAGGAACTGCCGAAGTACATATCGGATGCCATCCAGATAGTGAAGCAGATAAAAGAAGACGCTTCTGCCTGACTATTGAAACAACGGGTATAAGGCGGCGGTGCCTGCCTTACCCGTTTGCCGGGGTCTTGTCTTGTGGACCGGGGGGCTTTGGCATTAATTAGAAAAATGTATTGTAATGGAGAAAGCTATTATTGATTTTATTGAAAACCACATGATGAACCACATCATACTCATAGCGTTATGCGTGGCGGCCACGATAGGTGCAATGGCCGTGGATTTGGTCTCGGGAGTACAAAAGGCCAAAAAACGCGGTGAGGCACGGACTTCTACGGGGTACAAGAAGACGGCCACGAAGGCAAAGAAGTATTTCACGCCTTTCCTGACGTTGTGTTTTATCGACATCCTTTGTTGCGTGGTGATTCCCATTCCGGTGTTCTCGATGTTGTGGACGGCTTACTGCATTTTCTGTGAGTTTGTGTCCGTAAGGGAGAAATCATGGCAGAAGGAGGAGCTTCGGAAGGCGGAGAAGACGATGAGAGTAATCATTGACAACAAGGATGAGATAGCCAAGATGGCGGCAGAGCTTCTGTTTCAAAAGGAGAATGAGAATAATACAGTAAAGAAGGAGGAAAAATAAGATGGCACTTAGGAATTTGAATTTCACCCTTCAGGGTGACAGGTATGTGGCGGAAGAGACGGTGAACGCGGACTATGCGCTTCATCTGGAAAGGAAGGCGGGCGGCGGGTTTTATATTTTGCAGCGCAGTTCGGACGATGGCATGTTCGTATCGTGCCCGCTCCCGTCTGGCTTGTACAATCCCGGCCAGTTCATAGACTGGTGTTTCGGCCATGGCGTTTATCCGATGCACATCAGGATTGAGAGCATGACGGAGGTGACGAAGGGCACTATCAGGGAGGCGGAATGATGGAGAGGATGAACTATTCACGGTTGAATATGACGGGGCTGGGGACAGCCCGCGTCAATTCTTCCGGTATCACGGAGCACGGGATTCATGAGCTTGTCGACAATGCCTTGCTCTTGGAGCAAGGGAAGGCTTGGCTTTGGGCTGACGGAAGTCCCGTGATGATGGCAGAGGTGACGAGAAGGACAGTTAAGAAACAATTAAAACATAAGTAGTTATGGAAGTAGAAGGAAAAACGATATTACAGACTACGGAGCGCACGGAGCTGACGGGGAAAGAGGGTATCCCGTTTCAGGAGGGGACGCAGAACGGACACATGCTTCTGGAGAAAATCAAGGAATATATTAGTAGTGACGTCTATATTTGCCCCGGTGCTTTTCAAACAACAGAAGAATGGTCTACAACAGACGTAGAATCTATTGTAGGGAATTGGGATGAGTTTACAAAATCTGTCTCAGACGGTAAGATAATTATTGTTACTATTCAAGGTTTTGGAGATTTTGCTAGAGGTGTTGCCTCAATAATGGAAGCAGGAGATAATTCTGTCTTAATGGGCTATGGAGCTGGTTCTATTTATTGCATATATCATATTACCAAAAGTACTATAAAACTTATAAGGGGATTAGCATTTCTTGATGAGTCATCTACTGTAGATGACTTAAACGATTTAAGCTCTATATTACCTCTCTCTGCCAACCAAGGTAGGATTCTTAATGAAAAGATTTCGGAAATCTCAAATCCTGCCTCTGCGGAGAAGAATGGATTAATGTCGAAGGAGGACAAGGAAGCCTTTGACAACATGAAAGATGGTGGTGCCATCGAGTATAAGGAAATTTCCGGGCAGACGGTGGATGCCGATGACCTTATCGTGCCGAAACTCACCGTAAGATACCTGAACAAGAACGCCTCCACAGCGGAAAACATATCGAATATACCGGCAAAGGGAGGCTTCGTTTTGGAATCAATGTGCGTGAGGTATGTGGATGAGGATAATTGCGGGTATATTCAAAGATGGGTTTCCCAAGCTACTGATGACAATCTCCTTCCATACTCTTATATAAGACAGTATGCAGATGGAAAATGGACCGAATGGCGTAAAGAAGTAGACACGTACATCTCTGTCAATGAACCTTTTCAAAAAGTGGGATTATATTTCAACACGTCTGGATTCCAAGTGGGAAACGTATCCAATTCTTCGGTAGTAAAAAATGGGTCTTTTGTCATTTCAATGGGTTATACAGCACTACACCTGACAGGAATTAAAAACAGTACCACTTATAAGGTTGTGTCGAATGCTTCAGTGGGATATTGGATGATGAAGACCTGCCCGCAACAATTCTTCCATGCCGGAAAGGTCGCAGTAAGTGAAGATAAAACAAGTGAATCGGCTGAGACAAAAAAACAATACGTGGCCGAAGTGGTGTCCGTGAATGCGGAAGAAGAGACCGTGACGTTCTCAAAGACTCTAAACCCTTATACGGATTTCAATGATTATTCCGCGAAATTTTATGCTTATGTGGATAAAGCCTCATTTTCACTTGAGGCTGGAACCACATTCAATTATTCCATATCGGGCACGGAATGTGTGGCAGGCGGGGACGAATCCGGAAATTGCGTGGCTATTGGAGCCCGTTGCGTGTCCATCGAGGACAATTCAGTTGCACTCTGTTGGCAGACTGTAGCATTAAACTTCGCCGAGACGGCATTGGGGATATCCAACAAATCGCACAAAGGGGATTCTGCGGACAAGCAGACATTGTTTTCCATCGGCAACGGGACGCAGTATTTCAACGATTGGGGAACGGCGAAACAGAAGAACGCCATGGAGGTGATGAAGAACGGTGACGTGTACATCGAAGGTATCGGCGGATATGACGGAATCAACGATGGTTTCACAGCCCAATCCGTGCAGGACGTAATCTCCGGTTTGCTGTCGGAGGTTTCGGCATTAAAGGAGGAAATAGAAGCACTAAAGGGAAGCGGGGCATGAAAAAGGGAGGCCGCCGCCTCCCCGAATATTAACCAAAAATCTATACCATGAAAAACATATCAGTTTTTCGGGCGTCCCTCGCGGGAGGCGGAAGCAAAGTTAAACAAAAAAATGGAGAAATGAAAGCAAGTAATTCATTGATTGAGGCGATAAAGAGGTTCGAGGGATTCCGGGGCACGGCTTACCGTTGCCCGGCGGGCGTGTGGACGGTGGGATACGGGCATACGGCGGGCGTAAAGCGTGGCGACAAGATGACGGAGGGCGAGGCAGAACGGCAGCTCAGGCGTGACTTGGCGGAATATGAAGCGTTCGTGGACAAACTGAGCGTGACGGAGAGGCAGAACAAGTTTGACGCGTTGGTGGATTTCGCGTACAACGTGGGGTGCGATGCGTTGGCCGGTTCCACACTTTTGAAGAAAATACGGGCTTGCGCGCCGGACGCGGAGGTGCGTGGGGAGTTCATGAAGTGGGTGTATGCGACGGTAGCTGGGAAGAAGCGGAAGCTGGAGGGACTGGTGAAGCGTAGGAAATGGGAGGCTGACAGGTTCTTTAATATCGCATAGCAATGGGAACGAGTGATGAATACTGGCCGATGCTTGACGACGGCGGGGGAGACGACGGGAAGGGTTTGCCGCCTTGGTTGGTTTTCCTCGTGTTGGCCGTGGGGGTCTGGATGATGGCGCGGGCATTGGCGATGTGAAATGAATGATTATTAACCCGGTGGCGGGGAAGCGGTCTTTGACTTGGTGGGATTGCAGTTAATGAAGATAAATAAGGCTTAACAAGCTTGGAAAAATGGACAAATTACTCTACTTTTGTTCTATTCAAATGTTAAAATATGAAAGATAATGCACTTTCTGTGGCTAATTATTTCATTGATTTAGCGAAAAAGGAGAATAAGAACCTAACACAATTAGGTTTGATGAAACGTGTCTATATAGCTCATGGATTCTCTTTGGCGATAAACAAGGAATCTTTGCTTGACAAACGTTTTGACAAGGTGGAAGCATGGAAATACGGGCCTGTAATTCCATCTGTTTACCATTCTTTCAAGCAATACAAGGCCGACCCGATAACAGAAAAGGCCGTTGTGATGGATTGGGACGAGAATAATTGTACGATTTCATTTCCGGAGCCAGTGTTGGAGGGTGACAAGGCAAAGAAAATTGTTGAGATGGTATGGAAGCGTTACCGTGATTTTACGGATGCTGAAATGGTCACTTTGACGCACCGAAAAGGTACGCCATGGTCTGTTTGTTATGTACCGGAACAAAATGTTCCTATTCCGGATGAAGTAACAGCCCTGTATTATGAAAAGCTTGTTGAAACGGTATTAAAGTCGCACAAGTCATGAAAGGAAAGTTTGAAGACCTTATGCGAATCCTTTCTGATGAAGGCAAGGACAAGGAGGAATCCGAAGAATCACAGGTGAATTTGTTGGAACAAACCTCCAATGAACTGACAATAGATTACCTGCGTGCACAGATAGACCGCCAAAGGGAGGAAATAGAGGGACTTAAACAAGACCGTGAGCAACGGAAAATATTCAGTTACGTGATATTTGGATTCATGTGCATATATATGTTGATATCTCTCGCTCTTGTGTTCTTGGACGGATACGGGATAATATTCTTGTCAGACAAGGTACTTATAACCTTACTTACCACATCGTTGGCCAATGTGATAGGGATATTCAATTTTGTTGCAAAATATTTGTTTCATCCTAAAAAATGAAGATAGTCCCTTGCATCAGGGGAATAGTAGTCAAGCTACACGAAACCATTCCGTTAACCAAGCGGCAATCCCACATAAACAAGTCGGGGTTGCCGCTTTTTCGTTGCCACAAAAAGAAGTAGGAATGAAGAGTTTTTTTAAAGTGTTTTGGCCTTGGCTGATGGTGCCGGTGTTCTGGCTCGTGGTCGGCCTGTTATTGTTTGCCATGTGCGGATGTGCACGGGTACAATATGTTCCGGTGGAAACGGTCAGGGTGGACAGCGTGTATGGTGTACGTTGGTTTTCGGACAGTACTTTCCTCAAAGATTCTATTTACATAGAGTTGAGGGCGGAGAGGGACACAGTGTATAGGACAGAATATAGGTATCGGACACATTGGAGAGACCGCGTGGTGCATGACACATTGGAGACGGTCAGGGTGGACAGTGTATCAGTACCGGTTCCGGTGGAACGTAAGCTTTCGCGGTGGGAGGAAACCAAGCTGCATTACGGAGGCTTTGCGCTTATGGCTGTGGTTGTTTGTATCCTTATCGGATTCGGAAGGTTTGTGTACAGGCTGAAAAAGTAACGTTTGCTCCTTCGGGGACGGGAGTATAAAAAAAGCCCCCAACGTTCCTTGCATTACCACATGACAAGACGCGAAAATAGCTCGCGCGTTGAGGGCTTTATGTCTTCATCGCGAGCTATTGTTGTATATAAACGCCTTGTCATGTGGTTTGACAAAGGTATGAATAAAAATTGAATATTGTATGTGTAAGGCAGATATTTTTAATGAGATTATTCAGGTTGTCAGCAGGGAAACGGAAATCGCACCCAAAGTCATATTGTCGGGAAGCAAGGAAGCGGAGGTCGTCGATGCGCGTTACTTGCTTGTGTATTTCCTTTTTAAGGAGGGCTTCTACCCTTCCCAGATTGCATCATTGGTCGGCAAGACGAAACGGGCGGTAAACTATATGCTGTCTAATTTTTCTTCACGTGTTAGGTGTGGGAAAATGATGGGAATATATCGGGAAAGAATCGGGAATGAGTTGGGAAAAAACTGATTTTGAGTGACATAATGTATTTGTAGTTTTGCAGGGTCAGGATATGCCTGACCTTGTAACTATTAATTAAAAATACATTATGGAGAGAACTTATGTTTTTAATCAGGAGCCTTCGAGCAGCGGGGGCAACAAATTTGACATCATGGCCATGCTTCCTAACCTGATGGGCGGCAAGGGAGTGGATCCTAACCTGATGGCGCTCCTTTCTCAGGGACGCAACAACCAGGACCAATGGGGAGGCTCATGGTGGTTTATCTGGATTATCCTGCTTTGGTTCTGCTGGGGCGGTAACGGATTCGGTTTCGGAGGACGTAACGGAGGAGGATTACCTGCTGAATTGAACGGTGATGTGGGTCGTGAATACCTGATGAGTGCCATTCAGGGTAACGGCAATGCCATTAACCAGCTCGCTTCTTCTTTGAACTGTTCTACACAACAGTTGCAGACGGCTTTGTGCAACATCCAAGGCTTGATTCAGGGTGTAGGGAACCAGGTGGGCATGTCCACGCAGCAAATCATCAACGCTTTCCAGAGCGGAAACCAAGCTGTGTTGACCCAAATTGCAGACTGTTGCTGTAAGACGCAAAATGCCATCACCACGATGGGCTATGAGAACCAACTGGCTATGTGCAACCAGACAAACACATTGGTGAATACGGCGAACCAGAACACCCTTTCATTGCGTGACGGCGCAACGGCAAACACAAATGCAATCCTTGCCAAGCTTGATGCCATGCAAAACCAAGCCCTTCAGGACAAGATTGCGGCACTGACCGCAGAGAAGGCTACTCTGACGGCTGAAATCTCACAACGTAACCAGAACGCTACAATCCTGAATGCCGTAGGACAGCAGATTGCGCCTTTGGCGGCAGGCTTGCAGGCTTTGCAGGGGGATGTGGATGGTATCAAGTGTAAGATGCCTAATACCGTTCCGGTCGTTTATCCCAACATTCAGGCTGTGAATACGGATTTGTACCGTGCGGCAGCTTTCGGAGCATATGCCGGAGACGTGGCTTATGGCCGTAGCGGTTACGGTTGCGGATGTGGTAACAACTACTGGGGTTAATTCCGGTAAGAAAGGAGGTAGCTATGTGGCCTAACTTTTTTACAGGACTTCCCTTTCCGTTCCCGTCACTGGGCAGGGTGAATTTCAACACCCTCCCGACGGTGGCGGTCACGGTGGGCACGGAGAATGTGACGCTGGAGCTTCCCAACCATGCGTTCCGTAACAGGGACTATGTGGGCGGGTTCTACATCAACCTCCGTCAGGCGATACCGGCCGGTACGACGGGCACGCTCCCCATACTGATAGGGACAAACGGTGACACCCGTCCGCTTATGGCTTATAACAATGAGCCGGTGACGGTGGCCAACCTTGCGGGAACGGGCATTTATGAAATCCATTATAACAAGTACACGAATGAGTTGTTCCTTGTCAATGGAGGATACAGGCCTACGACCGCCACGGCGGCACAGGCAAACGTGAGAACGGCTCCGGCTGGAGTGAACAAGTAATTAACCGGGGCATCGCAGGTTGCGGTGTCCCTATTTAAAAAACAACAATCATGTTTCAGAATTTAAGGGCAAACAATCAGTTATTCATCCTTCATAAGGAAGCTAAGCATTATGTGGAGATCGGTTCGGTGGTGAGCGTGTCGGCTCCCAAGCCCAAATATCCCATGACACAGCCATTCCCGTCACCGCAGATAGAAATGGTGGTGGACGTGGTGGCCAGTATCAACGGGCAGAATACGACGTTCCAGAACCTTCCGGCAGGCGGTGACATCGCAGACTTCGGACAGAACGGGAATATCGTGGTCTCATGTTCACGGGATGCGATGAACAATGAAATCTCGATGATAAAACAGAAGAGCAGCGAGATTGTCAACAGCCGGGATTACCATCTTAATGTGATAACCGCATGCGATGAGATGCTGACCATGCTCAACCCTGAATTTGCGGAGAAACAAAGGCAGGAACAGGAGATTTCAAGCTTGAAAAGCCAGATGGCCGACATGAGCAAGAACATGTCCGACCTTATGGCATTGAACCGGCAGCTTATGGAACAGTTTGGCCTGAATGCTGAAACATCTAAAACCAAGAAATAATTATGGGAATGTGGAGTATTTTGGAAGAAGGGCGTGACGATTACGGACGCGGCTTCGGAATGAGAGGCGGCAGTGAACTGGAGGAGGCTTACAGGGAAGGTTGCCGGCATGGTTATGAAAAGGCCATGAGAGAGATGCACGGAGGAATGGGGTTCCGTGGTGAAGGCGGTTACAACGGTGGAGGAAATTATTCCGACATGGGGGAACGCCGTATGCCGGGCTACTTTCCGGAGTATCCCCGAATGGATGAGATGGGCGAACGTCGGCGCAGACGTGCCAACGGGGAGTTTTATTAACATGGGAGGGGTGGAATGCCCCTCTTTCACTAAATCATAAATGGGTTATGGGACAAAGATTGGATACATACGACAGGCTTCCGTCGGGAATGAAAGAGTATCTTTCACAGTACGGGTGGCATTTCTCAAAAAAGATGTGCGAGTGGGCCGTATCGAAAATGAGGGTGTCGGATGATTCTTCATCTGCCGCATCTACAGGTAAGACACGTAAGCTGGAGGCAATGAAGAAGGATGAAGTCGAGGAGCTTTTGAAAAAATACGGTATCAAACTGGAGAAGGATGCCGGATACGACTGCGTGTACGTGGCCAACATGGCGAAGGCAGATTATTACAAGAGCTCGATTGCCGACGAATCACATCTTGCGTTGTTCGTCAAGGATTATATTGATGATCCGGACGGATATGAGGGGTTGCCTTTCACGAGGTTTTACGCGGATTGCATCGGAAGCGGTACACCGATTATGTGGTCGGATATGTTATGATAGTGCAGGATTTCTACATACCGGAATATGACTGGAAGGTTAGGGTTTACTATGCCGTGACGACGTACTGGAAGTATGAGATTCTTCATGAGTTGAAAAGGATAGGATGCCGGGGTGAACAGCTTGAAAGGGCT
>UMCB01046196.1_pt1 | contig 11920 bp, 13 predicted proteins | sample 1964151 | NCBI WGS metagenome assembly UMCB01 (sample SAMEA4835960, study PRJEB28245) | human gut metagenome | biome: gut microbiome; material: fecal sample | place: Denmark | collected 2008
ATGGTAGTATGTAGCTATCACAGGAAGGGAGCTTTCACTATGAACTATAGTCCAGAATTAAAGGATGCACTCCTCAGAAGGATGCTTCCACCAAACAATGAATCCATTACCAAGATATCCAGAGAAGAAGGCATCTCTGAACAGACACTTCGTAACTGGCGGGATAAAGCCAGAAAGGAAGGCTATGCTGCTCCTGGTACGGATGCTGTTCCGGATGACTGGAGTACACAGGATAAATTTTTAGTTGTTGTTGAAACAGCAAGCATGAATGCAAATGGCGGCATCGCTAAAGAAGCTTCCCGGCTTAACCGCGAACTCAAGGATTCCAAAAAAGAACGCAGAAAACTTGAGAAAGAATTACAGCGCAAACATCACTTTTCTTCTATATTTTGGAATAAATACAATATGGTACGTACAATTATATCTACTATGTGCTAAACTTTGATTATCCATAGATATCTCCGTTGTCTTTTATGTGGTTTCCTTAAGATTCTCAACGAAAAATATCCGGAAGGAGATATTATCCGAGTTATTCTGGATAACCATACAGTTCATACCAGTAAAAAGGTCAAAGCATTTCTTGCAACTATGCCAGGTCGATTTATATTTATTTTTACACCAAAGCACGGATCATGGTTGAACATGATTGAAGGCTTTTTTGGTAAGATGACACGTCAGATGTTGAAAGGAATCAGAGTATCGTCAAAACAGGAACTTATTGACCGTATCTACAAATACTTTGATGAGGTGAATGAAGTACTAGTAGTCTACCATTGGAAATATAAAATGGATAACTTTGGAAAGGAAGACATTGGTCTAGCTAATTAATTTACTGTCTACTAGTATTAGTAACATCTAACTCATATTTTCTAAAAAAACATGTGAAAACAAAACGCACAATCATTTTTATAAGCAAGGACAGCGTAAAATCGAAATTACCTTACAAGGCTTTGTTTCTGCTTTTTCCAAAGCTCATGATAAGAAGAACTTGAATGAAGCAGTTGAGAATGGGTTCCTCTTGCGGTTATCTGACCATCCTCGATCATAAGTATCTGATCAGCTTCCATTATTGCCGAAAGCTTGTGTGCAATCACAACAAGCGTTTTTCCCTTTACCATTTCGTTTATCGCCTGTTGAATATAGGCCTCATTATCGGGGTCAATGCTGGCAGTTGCTTCATCGAGTAAAACTATGGGGGCATCCTTAAGTATCGCTCTCGCAATAGATATTCGCTGTTTTTCTCCTCCAGAGAGTGTCGATCCGCCTTCCCCAATCACCGTGTCATAGCTGTTTTCAAGAGCGGATATAAACTCATGGCAGCGAGCCTTTTTGCAGGCTTCAATAACCTCTTCCTTCGTTGCACCTTTTTTTCCAAAAGCAACGTTATTGAAAATGGTATCGTTAAAAAGATACACGTTTTGAAAAACCACGCTTATATTTTCAAGGAGGTTTTCCGTTGTCATTGCTTTAATATCTGTTCCTCCAATACTTACCATCCCAGAATCAGTATCCCAGAAACGAGCAATAAGATTTACAATGGTGCTTTTTCCGCAACCGCTTTTTCCAACAAGTGCAGTCATACTGTGCTGTGATATATGAAAACTCATGTCCTTGATAACAGCCGATTCATTGTATCCGAATGTGACATTTTTAAAATCAATATCAAAATTCTTGAGCTTGACTGCTTTTCCACTATTATCCATCAATTCAGTCTGCCTTATTCTGTCATAACGGTCAAGAGAAGCATCTGCAACTCTGAATGCAGTTATATTGATAAGTGCAAGCATTGGAGCTGCAAGTTCAAAGGCAAAAACTGACATTGCAATGACAAAGGGAATCTCCATTCCGCCGTTAAGTCCAACATATCCGCAGATAAAAATAACTGCTGAAATGCAAAGTCCTGTCATACACTGTGCTACGATAACTGGCATTGAAAAACGTTTTTCAAATTTTATCTGAGCTTCGGTGAGTTTCAGAAAATCCTCCGAGGTCGCTTTGTGGCTTTTTCCTGCAAGATTAAATGCCTTTACAACAGGCATTCCCTTTATATATTCAATGACCGTTCCAACCAGCTTGTTCTGTGCCTCCTGCTGATTTGCAGCCTCTTCCGAAGCAACCCGGTGAGCCACAGCGAATGCAGCAAAAAACAATGCCGTTGTAGCTGCCATAGCCAAAGCCACCCATATATTGAGCACAAGAAGAAAAACGAAGGATATGCCGATACCGATAACGGAAGTTGTTATTTTTCCCAGGGTATCCATTCCATGTTCTTCCACAAAGGAAATATCATTTGTAATGACAGAGGTAACATTTCCAATATTATCCTCGGAAAAAAATCCCATTGGGAAACGCTTTATCCTGTCACCAAAGTTCATACGCTCACGGGCAAATATTTCATATCCCACACCTGACTGGTTTATATCTGTCAGGTAGCGGCATATCATTCTGAGAATAACACCTGCAAAGATACCAACAAAAGCGATGATAATACTGTTTTTGCCAAAGTTACCGTCCATTATGGTCATAAGCACATACAGCAACATACATATCGGAACATTCGACGCAAGACTTTCAAAAAATGAAAGTACATAAGCACGGTCAAGTTTTTTGCGGTATTCACCTGAAAGTCCCATTATTCTCTTTATGAACTTAAACATTTTCAGTATCCTCCTTTACAGCGATGTTCCAATTGCCGGCTTCAAGGCTCATCTGCCACAGCCTGCGGTAAATACTGCTGCTTTCCATAAGCTCATCATGAGTTCCATTTGCCGAGACTCTGCCACTTTCAAGCACGACTATGTTATCGGCATCTGCGATAGTCCCGAGTCTGTGAGCTATCATAATAACAGTTCTACCCTTTGTAAGCTCATTAAGAGCATTTGTTATAAGTTCCTCATTTTCCACATCGGTATATGCAGTGGCTTCATCGAGAATTATTATAGGCGCATTTTTCAGTATTGCTCTTGCAATGGTTATGCGCTGCCGCTCACCTCCGGAAAGCTTTCCTCCGAGAACACCAACTTCAGTATCATAGCCATGGGGAAGTTTTGAAATAAATTCGTGGCAGGCAGCAGCCTTTGCCGCTGCTGTCATTTCAGCCATTGTTGCATCTTTTTTTCCCATGCGAAGATTATCAGCAATCGTACCCCTGAAAAGAAAATTATCCTGCGCAACATAGGCTGTCATACTCATAAGCGTATCAAAAGTATATTCTCGAATGTCACGTCCGCCGATGGTTATGCTTCCATCCGAAACGTCCCAATAATGAACGGTAAGTCTTGCTGCAGTAGATTTTCCACTGCCCGATTCACCAACAAGAGCCGTTTTTTTCCCTTGCTCAGCTTTAAAGCTCACATTTTTAAGAACATCCCTGTCCTTATATGCAAATGTAACATTTTTAAATTCCACATCATAGCTTTCTGGAAGCTCGGAAATATTTCCCGAATGAACATCCTCTGCGCTATAAAGAGCTTCAAGCTGTTTTACAGTGTAATCCACCTGCGGAAACATTGGAAAGAAATTTATGACTCTCGTAAGCGGTCCGCTCATGCTGAGATCAAGCATTAGAACAAAGATCCATGTGTTAAGATCAAGCATGCCATTGTAATACATTATCGCACCGACAGGCAGTGTGAGCAGAACCGTGCAGGGCATTCCCGCATAAACCAGCGACATTGAACGCCAGCTTTCCCTGAACCATTCAAGGGTGAATACCTTATAATTCTCCACTGTATCAGAATATTTTTTATATGAGCTTGTGGTCTGCCCAAAGATCTTTATTACTTCCATTCCCGAAACATACTCAACAACGGCATTGTTGAGTTTTGCTCCCGATTCGTAATAAAGCGGCATTTTTTTTATTCCTGATTTCATCATCATTCCCATTCCGATGATTCCGAACGGCAACGATGCAAGCGAGAGCAACCCCATTCTCCAATCTGTCACAAAAATCACTGCCAGCACAATAAATGGCATAACAAGATTAGGTATTCCCTCCGGAAGCATATGCGCAAGCATAAGCTCAATCCGTCCTATTTCTTCCACAAAGCTTTTCTTGTATTTTCCTGTTCCACCATCTGCGACCTCGCCCAGTGGCTGATGCATAAGCTCATCGGCAAGCTTTACACGCATATTGTAAAGCGTTCCGAAAGCTCCCTCGTGGGAAAGATTGAGTCCCTCGCCGTAAAGGATATACTTTACCGTAAAGCAAATCAATATAAGCGCAGATGTTCTCACAACATCTGCCATTACCGCAGCTTCACTAATATATTTCCCGATAAGACCGCTTATCAGAAAATACGGCACAACCCCTATGGGAACGCTTATCGAGATAAGTGCAAGTGCTGTAAAAATGTGTCGTCTGTACTTTCCCGCATACTTTAATATAGATGCCATTTCGCTCCTCCTCTTGTTAGCATTGGCTAACCAATATAAAATAAAAAAGGCACACTTTTTTGTGTACCTCTTAATATTACAGATTTAGTACCTCTTTTTTCTACTCCGAAAAGCGTTTTTTTTGCTCCGAAGCATTATTTTTCATTCGCCGACGATATTCAAGCGGAGAATAACCGTAAACCGCACGGAATGCCGAAGCAAACTTGCTTTGATTTCCATATCCGACAAGATGTGCAACGTCTCCGACACTCATTTCTGTGCGTCCTGAAAGAAGTTCCGCCGCATATCGAAGCTTTTTTGCTCTGATATAAGCACCTACAGGCTGACCGTAAAGACATTTAAAGCAACTGCTGAGATTTGTTTCAGAAATGCAGAATTTTGATGCAAGTTCGCCTACAGTGATCTCATCAATAAAGTGAAGATTTATGTAAGCATATACTTCCTTTACTGCCTCTGCGACCACATGGGAAAAGCTTGGCAGACGCTCCTGACATTCATAACCGCTTGCATTTATAAAGCACAAAAGCTCCAGAGTTTTCAGTACCATATAAGGCTTTCTTATCTCTTCATTAATATGATATAGTTCTGAGAAAATATGCTCAAGAGCAGGTTTGGCTCTTATGAAAAAGGTCGGTGAATTGCTGAATAAACGCTCCGAAATACGTTTAAGGTCAATTCCTGCTTCGGGTATGCGCTTGTCTATGACAGGCTGTGCCTTTTCAATGTCAATCATAATAGAAATACCTCTGTATTTTCCGTAAGGAATATGTGAAGATACAAACTGTGAGCCATTTGTATCACTGATTGCAAGATCTCCGCTGCTTAAGAAGCCAATTTCACCTGTTTCAAGTTCAAACTCAAAGCATCCCTCGTTACAGTAATTTATCTGAATAAATCCCGGAACGGGTGGAGTGTCCTGCCAGCATGACTTCATATCAAGAACATCATAAGACATAAGTATTCCATTCATGACTTCATAAACGTGCATGATTCCTTTTCCGCTTCCATCAGAATCAGAAAGATAATAGATCGTGCAGTTCTTTCCTTCTTCTTCTCCTGCAAATTTATAGTTTCTCCATGTTTCGGGATTTATCTTTTTCATAAATTCTCCTTGCATACAAATACGCTGCACATCTGTTATTTCTGACAGATGTGCAGCTGATAGTCTTATTTCAGGTCTATTCCACTCACTTCAACATACTGGCTGTCCGAGCAGAATTCATAGCTGTTTATCTTATCACTGTTCCATGCGGCAAGTTCAACCGTGTTTGCAAAAGGAACACAGAGAGCTTCATCTGGAATCGTCGTGAGAATCGTGTTGTATATCTCACTTATACGGCTTTCATCAGCGGAGCAGTCCAGCTCAGAAACAATCCCCTCAGGCAGGAATTCAGCAAACTGTACCGCAACGGGATCTGCGCTGACTGTTGGATCCATATTGGTAACGACCGTGAACGGATCAAACGAACCACCGTAAGTGCGATAGTGGATAATATCATACTCACCGTTCATCGAAGCTTCATAATAGGTCATCATATCCATATCAGAAACATTTACCTTAAAGCCAACCTTGCCAAGCTGAGAAGCAATCGCAAGCATGCCATCGCCGATGCTTCCGTAATCGCTTGTGTAAAGCATAGTCATTTCAAGTGGCGTTCCATCCTTGTCCCTTATGCCGTCACCATCGGAATCCTTCCAGCCAGCTTCATCCAGAAGCTGTGCAGCCTTATCCGGATCATAGCTGTAAACAGTTGCCTCAACATCACAGTAAGGCTTTGATTTGCTGAAAAGAGTACCGGCAGGTGTCATTGTTCCCTGGAAAACATCATTTGATATGGAATCCCTGTCAATCGCGTATTCAACAGCAAGGCGCACATTTTTATCATCGAATGGCTCTTTTGCCATATTGAAGCCTATATAATTTGTAAGAGTAGGCTCATCATTGATTGCTGTACCGAAAGAGCTGTCTGCGGAAAGTTCGGTGTAAGCATCCGCACTGAGTCTTGCTGCACCTGGTATAGCATCTATTTCACCGCTTCTGAGCGCGAGCACCTTTGCATCATTATCTGGAATGACCTTTATCTTGAAAGTGTCAGCCTCAGGAGCTTCCCCCCAGTAATATGGATTGCGAACAAAGGTATAAACACTTCCATCGAAATCTCCCTGATACATGTATGGTCCTGTTCCCATAGTCATTGTCTGAAAATCATCGACTTTATATGTAAGGTCATCGTTAAAACCGTTCGGATTTACAATACCGAGAGGATTGCAGGTAGAAAGGTCGTTGAGTGTACCATAGTAAGGCTGGGTGAGCTTTATAACAACAGTGGATTCATCAGGAGCTTCGATAGTGTCGATGACCGTCATGAGTTTTCCGTATGAACCGATATACGCTCCAAGATTCACCGCTGCAGCTTCAAGGCTCTTTTTTACTGCTGCTGCATCGCAAGGAGTTCCATCAGAGAATTTAATGCCATCTCTAAGGGTAAACGTGTATTCCTTTCCATCCTCGCTCACATCCCATTTTTCCGCAAGACTGCCCTTATATTCGCCATCTTCATAAACAACAAGCGTATCGTAAAAATTATGTTCCCAATAAGATATGCCATAATTTGAAGACATTCCGCCATGGACGACAGCATAAAATCCTGCATCAAACGTCCAACTCTCGCAAAGAGTTACGCTTCTATTTTCCTCTGACTGACTGGCATCACTGTTAACTGCTGAAGTTTTTGAATCACTCGTTTCGGATGCGATGTCCGCACTGGCGCAGACAGCCACCGCCGTATTTGTACAAATCGAAAGTGCCGCAGCCACAGCAAAAAACATTTTCATTTTCATAATTTTTTTCCTTTCTATTGAGAATTTGATATATATTAACCGTTTTTAACGGAAATATCATATTTTTTTATTCCTGATGCCGAGGAGCTTATAAGTGTTTTTGCATATTCACTTTTAAATACCTTTATGCTCCCTGAATAGTTTACAGATTCAAGTATCCTGCCACTTTTCATAACAGCTATTCTCTGTGATATGTAGAGAGCAGCATCTATATCGTGAGTGATAAGCAGACAACCTTTTCCCGAGTTTTTCTGTATCTTTATAAGTAGATCCAGAACATTTTTTCTGACAACTGCATCCAGTCCGCTGACGGCCTCATCAAAAATTATATAATCAGGATCTGCGGCAAGCGCACGGGCAATACATACTCTCTTCTGCTGTCCTCCTGAAAGTTCTCCCGATCGCTGTGAAAGAATGCTTTTGGAAAGTTCCATTTGTTCAATAAGTTCTTCAACTGTTCTCCTTTCTTCATCTCTCGGGCATTTTTTTAGATTTTTTATCGGTTCTGCAATACTTTCATATACAGAAAAACGTGGATCAAGAGCAGCTCTGCTGTTCTGAAGAACAAGCTGGAGTTTTGCACAGATAACCTTGTTTTTTCTTCGCAACCTGGGAGTCAGACTCTCGCCGTCACACACAACCGTTCCGCTGTCGGGAGAAATAAGTCCTGAAATTATCCTTACAAGAGTGGTCTTTCCCGAGCCACTTTCTCCTACAAGAGAGCAAAACTCGTTTTTATCCAGAAAAAAACTCACATTATCGACTGCGTTGAATTTTTTTCCATCTTTGAAAAAGCATTTGGTAATATTATTCGCCGTTAAAATATCTCTCACCTCATATCAGCAGAGCAGCATTAAGCAGCTCCTTTGTATATTCATTTTCAGGAGCGGCAATTATCTTCTCTATGTTGCCCTTCTCCACAAAAGCACCGTTTTTCATTATATAAGCATATCCACCGAAACGGCCTGCCACAGCGAGATCATGAGTTATCATTATCACAGATACGCTGCCGCACAGACCTTTGAGCAGATCCGTGACCGCTATTCTGTGCTCTGCATCAAGGGCAGTGGTAGGCTCGTCTGCAATGATCAGCTTAGGGTGATTCATGATTGCTGCAGCCACAGCTGCTCTTTGCAGCATTCCGCCTGAAAGCATGTGTGGATAACTTGACCATATCTCTTTACATTGTTCCAGTCCAGCCCTCTGCATAGCTTCAAAAATAGCATTTTGAGTGGCTTTGGCACTGCTTTTGTTATGAATTCTATATGTTTCCGCGAGCTGATTTCCAAGTTTGCGGGAAGGATCAAAGGATGTCATTGGATTTTGGGGGATAAGTGCAATATCACTTCCGTAAAGTTTTCTTCGCTTCTTTGCATCCGCCGACATAATATCTTTTCCCTCAAAAAATATCTGTCCTGATACATCAAAATTATATCTGTCCGTAAGACCGAACAGTGCACGGCATATCATTGTTTTTCCGCTGCCCGACTGACCAAGAATCAGAAGCGGTTCGCCTTCATCAACGGAAAGATTAATCCCATTAACAGCCTTTACTCCACTGCTTTTTACTTTTACAGAAAGCTCTTTTATTTCAAGCAGCATTTATATTCCTCCCTCTGAGGTCAGTGCGTCACGCAGAGCTTCACCAAAAAGATTAAAGCCTGCTGCGGTAACAAAAATACAAATTCCGGGATAAACAAGCATCTCGGGATGACCGTAAAGTCCCGTTCTTGCTTCATTCATCATTGCCCCCCATTCGGCAGTTCCTTGTGGAAGTCCAAGACCAAGAAATGAAAAGCTCGATATCATTATGATTGCAGAAGCAACTCCCGTACTCATATAAACGATGCACTGCGGAAGAATGTTCGGTATAAGGTGTCTGAATATCAGACTTACCGTGCTGCAGCCACTTATTCTTGCTGCTGTAATATACTCTTTGCCCATTTCTGTTGCGGCATATGAACGAACCGTTCTTGCAAACCAGGCCCACATAGAAATCACGACAGCAACAGCGATATTCTGTATACCGTTTCCGAGAACGCTTATCACAGCAATAGCTGTTATGAGTGATGGAAAGGAAATAAAAACGTCACAGATAAACGTAATTATCCTGTCCATCTTTTCACCTACACAGACACTAAATGTTCCTATAATAAGTCCCAAGACTCCGAGTATCAGCAACATAGGAATACTCATTCCTATAGCATATCTTGCACCATATATAAGACGTGAAAGCTCACATCTTCCAAGCTGATCCGTTCCAAGAGGGTAATCCCGATCTGCCTTGAGATATTTAAGTGATGGATCTATTTGATCTGGTGAATTTGGCGCTATTACAGGCGCAAATATTGCACATATAATTACAATCATAATAAGTATAAGTCCTATAACCGCCTGTGGTTTCGAAAAAATTTTCTTAGTCATTTATCTCCCTTACCATCCACGGACATATCAGCCTGTTTATCACGTCAGCTGCAAGATTGGCAATCACAAACACTGTTGCAATTATCACAATACAAGCTGCAGCAGCTGAAGAATCTCCGCTCACAACACAGGAAACAAGATATGTTCCTACTCCGTTCAGTGAAAAAACTTTTTCTGCAACAGCACTTCCTGCAAGCATATATCCAAGATACTGACCGAAAAGAGTTATCACAGGAGGCAATGAATTTTTAAATCCGTGCCTCACAATTATCTGCCACTCGGACAGTCCTCTTGTCCTTGCATATGCCGCATAATCCGAGCTTATTTCTGAAAGCAATGACGAACGCATTACCCTGATTGCTCCGCAGGCTGACGGAAATGCCAGTGCAAAAGACGGAAGTATGTATCCGCTTATTCCCGCCTTCGGAACAACACTGAATATTGACAGCCTGACCGCAAACAGCAGCAGAAGCATAAATCCAAGCCAGAAAACGGGCAGGCATATCCCACCTATGGTCAACACCCTCACAATATGGTCAAACATTTTTCCATGAAACCTTGTACACAAAATTGCTATGGAAAAAACAATAATGATCATCCATCCCATTGCCATGATAACAAGTTGAAAAGTTACAGGGAAAAAAGTTTTTATATCGTCAGTTATACTGTGATACGTAACCACCGATTTTCCCATATCACCATTGAGCAGTCCTTTCAGCCACAGAAAATAGCGTGTAGGCAGCGGCTTATCAAGTCCCATTTCTTCCCTCAGGGAATCTACAAGTATTGTGTCACCTGCTGAGTTGCTTCGTATCGCAGCAGCCAACGCCGGATCTTTTCCTGACATTGTCATGAGAATAAAACACAGTACCGTTACCCCTATAAGGACAGGGATTGTGCTTGCAAACCTTTTTATAAAATACTTTTTCAAGTAAGTCCCCTCCGCAAGAGTAAGTTGTAACTAATTTTTGTTTCATTCTACATAATAGCATATTTTGAAATAATTTCCACTCCAAAATCCCATTCTTTGGCTCCAAAAAAGCAACTCTGCCATTTTAAGGCAGAAAAAGACTCATGTTCACATACAATAATGAGGTCGCAATCCACGACCTCATCACCTTCATTTAAACATAAATCAATTCCTTAAGAATAATCTCTTCCGCAATCTCTCTGTGCTGGTTGTCTGCTCTTACCCATGCCATCTGATCTGCTTCTTTGTTCGGCAATGGTTCTTTTTCTTCTAACTGCTTCAGAATTACCTCTTCCCGTTCTCTTGCTGCCTTGTCCACTTCCAGAAGATGTTTTCCAATGGTATCCTGCAGAAGCATCACCTGATTTCATTTTATTAGTGCTCTCCATTTCTCATCATTTTTTGACCACAAATTTACAACAAATCTGACAATGCTTTACAATACCAGGCAAAATGACTCATGCTCCGGAAAGCCTGCAAAGTTTGTGATTTCTATTCGCATAATTTTTCTCTATTTTCAATAAACAGGATAAATATATTCTTCCTCTGCCGGTTCTGCATCCTCTATGCCGGTAACTGTGACCTGCATTCCTTCATATTTATCATAATGATAGGTTCCTGTCACATTTACCCATGTATCTTCGGTCAATTCGGAAGCATTATCGTAAATGCACAGTGGTCCGCAATTAGCAAGATCTGCCACACAGCAGCTCATCAACAACCGTGTAACAGCAAATTCATTTTCTTCCATATAATCATTCCTGTAAACCGTACCATGTACATGAAGTGTATATCCTTCATATTTATCCGGATATAAATTCAGCTGAACAATCCACGCATAAAAATCCGTATCCAAAATGGTGATTGTTTTATTCTCCGTATCAAGACCGTCCGGAACCTTTATCTGATGATTCTGCGAACTGTCATTCTGTGTCTGGCTGTTCTGCTGATCATTGCTCTGCATATCAGTTGCTGTATTCTGCTGTGTACTTTGTGATGTTCCTGTATCATTCTGCGGAGTATTCTCCTGTACATCTGACTGATTCGTCTTTACCTGACTGCTGATTGTAGTTTCCGATGCCTTAATGACAGTATACGGCAAAAACATGGCAATCATCGGAACAACAAGTACCAGAAACTGATTCAGATGCATTTTATACTGCGGTATTGCAATCCTTCTGAAACATGAAACTGACCATATGATCATTACAACAGCAGTAAAATATAAATATATCTTCATTCCAGGTCTCAATGCTAGCAATATAGTGTCAACTTAAAATCGTTATGATT
>UMCB01000136.1_pt1 | contig 11851 bp, 10 predicted proteins | sample 1964151 | NCBI WGS metagenome assembly UMCB01 (sample SAMEA4835960, study PRJEB28245) | human gut metagenome | biome: gut microbiome; material: fecal sample | place: Denmark | collected 2008
TTGAAACTGTGCCCCAACGGCAAGGTGCAGGGCATCGACTACTCAGCCGTCAGCGTGGAAAAAGCGCGAAAGGTCAATGCCAGAGCCATTGCGGCAGGACGGTGTACCGTGCAACAGGCAAGTGTGGCAGAACTGCCGTTTGAGGCGGAGCAGTTTGATGTGGTGACCGCCTTTGAAACGGTCTACTTCTGGCCAGAGCTTGCACAGAATTTCAGAGAGGTCTATCGGGTGCTGAAGCCCGGCGGGGTCTTTTTCATCTGCAATGAAGCAAACGGCGAAACGACAAAAGACGACAAATGGACGCAGATCATCGATGGCATGACCATCTATACGGATACTGCACTGAAAGAGTATCTGGAACAAGCAGGATTTTGTCAGATCCAAAGCCACAAAAATAAAAAAGGCTGGCTTTGCGTTACGGCGCAAAAGCGGTGAAGTAGTGCAACCGTAACACTTGGAACAGGGAAGAGCATGGCATGGTTTGTCTGCCGGAAAGCAGAATAAGGAGAACAGGAAGGAACCTATGAAATACAAAATCGAGAAAAACACCGTGCAGGAGACGCTGATCCTCCCACTGTATTCCCGGAAGCTGTGCACCGAACTGTACCCGAACCTTTACCGGGACGAAACGGCGGTGCGTCTGATCGACCAAATCGACTACGACTTTTCAGAGGCAGAGGAAAACTCCCGCAGCCTGATGCAGCGCTTTGGTGCGCTGGAGGTGGCCATGCGGCAGAATGACCTTGCCTTTGAGGTGCGGGCGTACCTGAAAACGCACCCCTGTGCGGCAGTGGTCAATCTGGGCTGCGGGCTGGATAACACCGGCAGAGCCTGCGACAACGGCAGATGCAAGATCTACAATCTGGACTTCCCGGATGTGATCGCCTTGCGGCAGCAGCTTCTGCCCGCCGGGGAGCGGGAGCAAAACATCCCCTGCGACCTGAAAGACCCCGCATGGTTTGACAAGATCAATGCCTCCGACGGGGCGGTGTTTTTTGCCTCCGGGGTGTTCTATTACTTCCTGACGGAGCAGGTCAAAACGCTGGTGCAGGGGATGGCGGACGCTTTTCCCGGCGGGGTGCTGATCTTTGATGCCGCCAATCGCACGGCGGTGAAGATGATCGCCAAAACGTGGCTCAGGACGGCGAAAATCAAGGATGTGGGAGCATATTTCGCGGTTTCGGATGCGAAAAGCGAGCTTTCCCCATGGGACAGCCGTTTGCAAGTATCCAGCAGGGGCTATATGATGGGCTACAACGATTTGAAAGACCCTTCTGTCAGCGGCTTTTTCCGGTTTCTCGCCAAGGTTGGGGACAACGGGATGAAAATGCAGATCGTGAAGATCGGATTTGGAGACAGACAATGAAGTACGCAGGGATGCCCTTTGGGATGTGGATGCTGTTTGCCGGTTCCTTTCAAAAGCAGCTGACCGCAGCCCCTACTCGTGGAACAGTGTTCTGCATATAGCAGCAATATAAAAGCAGTATTTCACAGCGGGGCATGATGAATCTATAATAGTAGTTGGAAATAAACAGAAAGAGGGTCTTTTGATGGCAACGATATTTCCAAGAGAAGAAAAGGCAGAGGCACTGTTCGGGGAGATCCTGAAAAATCCAGAAGCCTGCCACCGCCTGATGGATACCTTCAACGACTCGCTGGACATGGCAGACGTACTGGATGCGCCGGCCGTGAGTGCACAGCAGTTTGCCGCGGCGCTGTTCAATGCCTACGAGAACAAGGATCTGTCTGCCTTTTTGATGGCGATCTGCCAGCACAGTATGTTTGACCTGCTACGGAACGCTGCCCTGATCCCGTTCAAATTCAACGCCGATGGTCAGCCGAACCCGGTGATCCTGACGGATGATGCCGGCGTTCTTTTGCCGAACAACAAAGTTGCCGTGAGCAGCAAAGTATACGACCGGTTCACCCGGGTGTTCCAGAAGCAGGAAAAGGTAAAAATGTACCTTGCCAGCGGCTACTGCAAGTATCACGGCTACGACGAAGGCTCGATGGATGTGGTGGAGTACCACTACAACCAGCATTTGGGGCTGCTGCTGATCTACGAACTGCCGGACACCGTGAAGCAAAAGGTAACGGAAGCGGAGGCCTACTCCACCGTCTGGGATATCCAGATGAAGCTGCAGCACGCACTGCCCCGTTCCGTGGTCTACTATGGACAGGATACGCTCAAGGACGGCGGAACCCGCTACGATGAACTTGGCGTTTTTCTGCCGCTGGAACACTTTGCCGACCGGCTGGAACGCCATGTGGAAACTGCTACCAAGATCGTTTACGGCGAGTAAACGCCCTGTAAACGAACTCCCTTTATAAGTGCATTACAGCAAAACAAAACGCAGCGAACCGTTAAATGATTCGCTGCGTTTTGCCTTATAAGGGAGAATGGAAATGCTGCACATCAGGTGCAATAACGGAAAGTCTTGTCAGTGACAATACGGGCGAAGATCAGCCCTAACGGCAGTGCCACGATGATGAGAATGGCATTTGCAAACCATGTGGCGGAGTCCATCAGAGACAGGATGCCCAGATTATAGATGGCACGGTAGAAATACAGTCCCGGTACCATGATAACGATGGACGGCACGGTGACGGAGATGCGGGGATAACCGACGGCGCTCTTCAGGCAGGAGGCCAGCAATCCGGACAGCAGTGCGCCCAGAAACGCTGCAATAGCGGGCGGAAAGCCCGCAAGGCTCACCAGCTCCAGCCGGAACGTGTTCGTTACCGCACCGATAAGGGCGGCGCAGACTGCCAGGTTCCGGGGACTGTTGAACATGAGCGAAAAGCCGAACACACCGCCAAAACTTGCCAGCAGCCGGAACACGATCTCTTCCGGGAGTGTCAGGCTCAGGGCAGGGAACGGCACCGGCTGCAAATGCAGCAGCAGTGCCATGATCCAAGCCGTCATGGTTGCCACCAGAATGATGAGGACGGCGTAGGCCAGACGTTCCAGCCCGGAGCGCATATCCAGCTTAGCAAGGTCGATGCCGCTGGTAATGAACGGAAAGCCCGGAATGATGAAGAGCATGGAGCAGATATACCCCGCCTCGTGCTGCACCGATACGGCAAACAGCACCTCTGCCAGCTTCAGCAGGATGGCATACACGAGGCTTGCGGAACAGACCGACGCCGTAATGCCCAGAAACAGGGTGAAATGGTGCTTTGTCAGCTTGCACCGTACAAAGTTGCCGATGCCTGCACCGCAGAAGGCACACAGCATTTCCACAATGCCGCCGCCCAGCAGAAAGGTGAAGCAGCCGCAGGCCAGTGCAGCTGCAAAGCCCAGTGCGATGGGCGAATACAAGCCGTGGATGCGCTCGATCTCATCAAGGTGGCTGTGCAGCTCTTCGCCGGTCATAAATTTTCCTTCCCGGTCGAAGTCGCTGACGAAATGCTCCAGTCGGTTCAGCCGGGAGGTATTCACGCCCGTGTTTGTCAGACAGAGTGACTGGGTATAACACTGGTCACCGTCAAAGCAGGTGAACTCAATGGACAACAGGCCGATGTCCGCTGTTGTTGTGACTCCCAGCTCCCGCGAAAGGGTGTTCATGGAGCTTCGGACACGCCATGCGCCGGTGCCGCATTCCAGCAGCATCAGCCCGGTGCGTCCAATGACAGAGGCTTTTTCCACAAGCCCCGCCTCGGTAATGGGGACGCCTTTGCTGGCCGAAGCATAGTCGTGCCAGTAGACTTCCATGTGATTTTTGATGATCTCACTTTGCCGTTGTCCCATACCGGAAAGCCTCCTTTGTGATATGGGAATGTTGCAGTCGTTTCAAGACTGCGGTGCTATTATAAGGGAAATTGCAGGGCGGGTAAAACGTATCTTGGATATGCCGGCAATGTTCGTTTGGTATTTCAAAGAAGAAAATACGTTGCGTTTTTGGCGGCTCTGCGGTAGGATAGAAAAAACACGCCGAAAGGAAACTGCCGTGACTCTTCAACAACTCCGCTGTGTCACGGCTGCTGCCGGCAGCGGCACCATTACTTGATAACTGCATACGATAAAACCAAAGGGAATTCTGCCCGGATCTTCGTCCGTGACGGAACTCCCCTTTTTAGCTTTATAGAAAAACCATAAGTCATCTGCCACGGTCAACGGAGCAAGAACCACACGCCCAGCAGGAGCGCAAGGAAGATCAGGTTGGACAGGGTGAATAGCCCGAAATACTGCTTCTTCCCCTGTGGCAGCTCCCGTGCGATCTGCCGGTAGGAAATAAGACTGGCCATGGATGCGATCAAAGTGCCAAGACCTCCCAGATTGGTGCCGATGATGAGGGCTTGTGTCTCTGCCGTGAACCCGGACAGCAGCAGGGCGGCGGGAACATTACTGGTGACCTGCGAAGCAAGAACCGCCACCAGAACTTCCCGGCCGGTCAGAAACTCCTGCAGCCAGCCGGAAAAGGCCGGAATGCGCCCCAGATTGCCAATGAAGATGAAAAAAGCCACAAAGGTCAAAAGCAGGGAATAGTCCACTGCCCGTAAGGTGTGCGGGTCTGCAAAAAGGGCGCAGACGAGCACAGCGGCAAAGGCAATGCCATAGGGCAGCACCCGGATCACGGACAGCAGGCAAACGGCAAACAACACCAGATACAGAAGGATGATCTTCTGATCTCCCTGAGATGCAGAGGAAGAAACAAACTCATTCACGGAGAGGGCGGCAGAGGCTTTCCGGCAGACCAGCGCTGCCCAAGCCAGCAGCAGGAGCAGAGAGACCAGGGTGTAGGGCAGCATAAGAAGCACAAATCCCCCGATGCTCATGCCGCTTTTTCCGTAAAGATAGAGGTTCTGCGGGTTGCCGATGGGGGTCAGCATGCTGCCAAGGTTTGCCGCAATGGTCTGTATACAGACCACCGGGATCAGAAGAGAGCGGCGGACATCCGCTCCCAGACGGCTCAGGACTACGAACGTAAAGGGAACGAAGGTCAGCAGGGAAACATCGTTGGTGATGAACATGCTTCCGAAAAAGCACAACCCGACCAGTACCAGCGTCAGCTGGAAGGTGCTGTGGGTGCGGGACAGCAATGCCCGGCCCAGTCCATCAAAAAAGCCCTGCCGCCGCAGCCCGGCCATGACTGTCATCAGGGAAAACAGAATCGCCAGCGTGCGCAGGTCGATGTAGCCGAGATACTGCGCATCCGGCAGAACAAAGAAGGCGGAGACGACGGCCAACACAGCGGCTGCGGTGAGGACCGTTTCCTGCTGAATGAATTGTTTGAGTAGTTTCATAGAGACACATCCTTGTAGTTGTAAAGGCAGCCCTGCTACGATGCCGGGCGGCCTTTTTTTGTATTTCAGAGCAGCAGCTCAAACAACCCGATCATCAGCGGCATGGTCAGGATGGAAAGCAGCGTGCTCAGGACATAGATCGCGCTGGAATGAGAAGCATCCCGGTCATAGAGCTGTGCCATGGAGGTGACTGTTGCACAGGCGGGGGTAATGGCAGAAAGGTAGACCGTCATCAGGATGGATTTGCCGTCCGGAATCCAAAGGGATGCGTGAACTGCCCAAAGCAGCAGAACGATGACCAGCGGAACACCCAGCAGACGCAGAAATACCGGCAGATAGTTGCGCGGGGTGCAGAAAACCTTTTTCAGGGGGACTTCCGCAATGGCCATGCCTGCCAGCAGCATTCCCATGGGGCCGATCATATTGCCGACACTGCTCAGTGTGCTGGTGATCGGGGCAGGCAGCGAGACGTGCAGCAGGTACAGCAGAGCACCGGCTGCAATGGCGATCAGGTTGACATTGGTAAGGAGCTTGCGCCATTCCAGCCGGGCAGACCCCTGCAGGCAGGCGCTTGCATGGGTCCAGAGCAGCACCAGCTGTACAATGACAAAGGCGCAGGAGTAGACAACATATTCCTCCCCCAGCAGGGCCTGCACGATGGGGATGACCAGCGCGGCGGCATTGCTGTAAATGATATTGACCTGCTCCACGGCGTCCAGCTTGAGAGCTTTGCGGAACAGCGCATTCAGAAGCAGAAATACAACGTGCATTCCAACGGCGATGCCCATGGAATAAAGCAGTCCGGTGCGGATCTCCGGTGTATCCTTGATCTGAAAGGCGTTCAGAACGACACAGGGCATGACCAGATAGACAAAGACCACAGACAGCACCTTACTGTCCGATGCCTTCAACAGGCCGGTTTTTACAACGGCATATCCCATCAGCAGAATCAGAAATAGCTGCGCGATCTGCTGCATCAATAAAAGGCTGATTTGCATTTAGAACTCCTCTTTTGCAATTCGTTTTTGCAGCACCATCCTACTCCATTGGCGGGGCATCGTCAAGAGAAAACAGAAAAAATGCGATTAGAGCAAGAAAAAACGGATGGCTCCGCAGAACCATCCGCTAAAATCTGAGATCCTCCCGGCAGCGAAAGGATCCATACATGCCCATTTTTGTATCGTCACTCGGAAGATATGTTCACTTATGCCTGTGGGGGGTTCTGGCCATTTCCCTTGTTGATACAATTCAACACACATCCTTTTGTATTCATAACTGTATCGCATAAAAATACCCCCAATACTGGGTGTCCAGTATTAGGGGCACATATTAAAATGCTGCCACTCTTTTTTTGTTGTCCGAATCACAGACAAAATAGCTGCTCTATCTTGAAAACAGCGTAAAGATTTGCTTTAATAAGATAAATGGTTGTATCTTTTGCAAAGGAGGGCAGAAGTATGGCAGCGCAGCGCACCTATCTGGCAATCGACCTGAAAAGTTTCTACGCCTCGGTGGAGTGCGTGGACCGCCATCTCGACCCTCTGACCACCAATCTGGTGGTGGCGGACGCATCCCGTACCGAAAAGACCATCTGCCTTGCAGTGTCGCCCTCCCTGAAAGCCTACAAGATACCCGGCAGAGCGCGGCTGTTTGAAGCCGTTCAGCGGGTGAAAGAGGTCAACGCTCAGCGGCTGCAAACTGCCATCCGGCAGAAAAAGGCAGTCCGGGGAGAGGATGGAAAATACCACTTTGCCAGCACCTCTTTTGATGCCAATGCCCTGAACGCAGACCCGGCGCTGGGGCTGAGCTACATCGTTGCGCCGCCCCGGATGCAGCGGTATCTGGATGTGTCCACCCAGATCTACAAGACCTACCTCAAATATGTGTCCCCGGCGGATATCTACCCCTACTCTATCGACGAGGTTTTCATTGATGTGACGGGCTATCTGCCCTATTACCACATGAGCGCCCACGAGCTTGCCATGACTATGGTGCGGGAGGTGCTGACCAACACCGGCATCACCGCAACGGCAGGCATCGGCACCAACCTCTACCTTGCAAAGCTGGCCATGGACATTGTGGCAAAACACATCCCGGCAGACAAAGATGGTGTGCGCATTGCGGAGTTGAACGAGCAGTCCTATCGGTATCTGCTGTGGAACCACCGCCCGCTGACGGATTTCTGGATGACCGGCCCCGGCACCGTCAAGCGGCTGGAAGCCCATGGCATCTATACGATGGGGGACTTGGCACGGTTTTCCATCCACGGAGAGGATCGTCTGTACGAGATTTTCGGCGTGGATGCGGAAATTCTCATCGACCACGCATGGGGTTATGAGCCCTGCGGTATGGCTGAGATCAAAAGCTACAAGCCCAGCACCAACAGCATCAGCGAGGGGCAGGTGCTATCTACTCCTTATCCGTGTGATAAAGCAAAACTCATCGTCCGGGAAATGGCGGAAATTCTGATGTTCCGGCTCACGGAAAAGAAACTGGTGACGGAATCCATCACTTTGGAGGTGGGCTACGACCGGGAGAACGTGGACAACGGCGGCTATCGTGGTCTGACCCAGACCGACCGCTACGGCAGAACCATCCCCAAGGCAGCCCACGGCACCGTCCGGTTCGATGCTCCTACCAATCTGGGCAGTACCATCATCAACGAAAGCGCAAAGCTGTTTGAGCGCATCACCGACCCGGCACTGACGGTGCGGCGCATCACCCTCAACGCCAACAAGGTCACACCGGACGAGGGCATCTATCAGGTGGATTTTTTCACGGACACCAAGAAGCTGGAAAAGGAGAAGAAACTCCAGCAAGCCATGTTGGGCATCAAGAACAAGTACGGCAAAAATGCGGTGTTGAAAGCCAGCAGCTACGAAGAGGGTGCCACCATGCGCCAGCGCAATGCGCAGATCGGCGGGCACAGTGCAGGAGGTTCGGATGGAAAACTACAAAAATAGCAAGATCGGGCGGGAGACCGCCCAAAAGTACGGGGACATCCTGGAGATGGAACGCCCCCAGACCGAAGAATCCCTCCGTAAGCACCCGCGCATGACCTTACAGAACCGGGCAAAGATCTTTTCGCCTTTCTCTCCGCTGCGAGGTTACGACGAGCAGCTTGCCGCAGAAAAACAGCGCGCCGAGCGTGTGGCCAAGCGCATTCTGACCGAGGAAGAAAAGTCCGCCCTGTCCGATCGGCTGATGCAGGCCACCAAGGGCATGACCATCACGGTGCGGTACTTCAAGGAGGACACCGCCCACCCGGAGGTTCCGGCGGTGGGCAACTACATCACACTGACCGGAAAGGCGGACCGCATCGACCCGGTGTTCCGCACCCTGCAGGTGGGCGACATCGTGGTGCCCTTTGAAGATCTGGTGGAGGTCAGCGGGGGGCGAATAGAGGAAAATCTGCCGGACTTTTGTTACCAGCAGCTCTTCCGAGATGTGGGAGAAAGGCAGGAGTAAAGATTCAGACTTTCCACCAGTGTGTCTATGCCGTGGTTGCGTCTGGGAAGAAAATACAGTATAATGGTCACAGAGATTCCATGGGTTTCGGAACACGAAAAACGCCGCCATTGCGGCAGAAAACGAGGGAATGAATATGAATCTGCCTGAAAAGAAACAGCGCTGGGTCTACCATGCTGAGGTTCTGCCGCAGCCCGCCGGGGCGGGCGTCACCCGCCGGGTGCTGGCTTATACCGACGGCCTGATGTGCGTGGAGAACACCTTTGAAAAAGGAGCCGTGGGTGCTTTACATCACCACCCGCACACCCAGATCACCTATGTGGTGTCGGGCACGTTTGAATTTACCGTGGACGGCGAGACCCATACCGTCCGGGCAGGGGATACCATCCTGAAAGAGGACGGCGTGGAGCACGGCTGTGTCTGCACCGAGGCCGGTATCCTGCTGGACATCTTTACCCCTATGCGGGAGGATTTTGTCTAAGCAAAGTGCAGACCGAACCAGAATCAAAGCAAAACAGCACCCTGAACGCTCTTTGCAGCGTCTCAGGGTGCTGTTTTTACAGAGAAATTACGGATTACTTGCTCTGGATGTACTCGTCGATGGCCTTGGCGGCGGCTTTGCCGGCACCCATGGCCTTGATGACGGTAGCGGCGCCGGTCACGGCGTCACCGCCGGCGTACACACCCTCGCGGCTGGTCTTGCCCTCATCGCCCTCGGTGACGATGCAGCCATGCTTGTTGGTCTCCAGGCCCGGGGTGGTGGAGCGGATGAGCGGGTTGGGGCTGGTGCCCAGGCTCATGATGACAGTGTCCACATCCATGGTGAACTCGCTGCCCTTTTTCTCAATGGGGCGGCGGCGGCCGGAAGCATCCGGCTCACCCAGTTCCATCTCGATGCAGGTAATGGCCTTGACGAAACCGCTCTCATCAGGCAGGATCTCCACAGGGTTGCAAAGGGTCTTGAAGATGATGCCCTCTTCCTCGGCGTGCTCAACTTCCTCCTTGCGGGCGGGCAGCTCGGCCATGCCGCGGCGGTAGACGATGTAGACCGTCTCAGCACCCAGGCGCAAAGCGCTGCGGGCAGCGTCCATGGCCACATTGCCGCCGCCCACAACAGCCACTTTCTTGCCGGTGCGGATGGGGGTCTTGCTGGTGGGCAGGTAGGCTTTCATCAGGTTGGAACGGGTGAGGAACTCATTGGCGGAGTACACGCCCTTGAGGCTCTCGCCGGGGATGCCCATAAAGCGGGGCAGGCCGGCACCGGAGCCTACAAAAACGGCCTCATAGCCGTACTCGCCCATCAGCTCGTCGATGGTGAGTACCTTGCCGATGACCATGTTGCACTCAAAATCCACGCCCATCTTCTTCAGGCCGTCGATCTCCTGCTGGACAATGGCCTTGGGCAGACGGAACTCAGGGATGCCGTACATCAGCACGCCGCCGGCCACATGCAGGGCCTCGTACACGGTGACTTTATAGCCCAGCTTGGCCAGATCGCCTGCAGCGGTCAGGCCGGCAGGACCGGCGCCGATGATGGCGACTTTGTGGCCGTTGGACGCGGGAACGATGGGAGCGGTGTGGACATTCTCGCGGTGCCAGTCGGCCACAAAGCGCTCCAGACGGCCGATGCCGACGGGCTCGTTCTTGATGCCGCGGGTGCACTTGCCCTCGCACTGGCTCTCCTGCGGGCAGACACGGCCGCAGACGGCAGGCAGGGAAGAGGAGCGGTTGATGACCTGATAAGCGGCCTCAAAATCGCCCTCTGCCACATGGCCGATGAATTCCGGGATATCAATGCCGACGGGGCAGCCCGTCTGGCAGGGTTTGTTTTTGCAGTGGACGCAGCGCTTGGCCTCGTTGACAGCCATCTCAGCGGTGTAGCCCAGTGCCACTTCCTCAAAGTTCTTGTTGCGGACGTTGGGGTCCTGGGTGGGCATGGGGCATTTCTTCGGGTCCATATTGAAAGCCATCTTATTTTACCTCCTGATTCAGCAGATTGCAGGCTGCTTCGCGGGCGCGGGCCTCAAAGGGGCGGTACATGGTGCCGCGGGCCATTGCCTCGTCAAAATCCACGAGGTCGCCGTCAAAGTCGGGGCCGTCCACGCAGGCAAACTTGGTCTGGCCGCCCACGGTCAGGCGGCAGCCGCCGCACATGCCGGTGCCGTCGATCATAATGGGGTTCATGGAGACGATGCTCTTCAGGCCATGCTTCTGGCAGGTCTTGACCACAAACTTCATCATGATGAGCGGGCCGATGGTGATGACCAGATCGTACTGGTTGCCGGCGGCCACCAGCTCGTCCAGGGCAGCAGTGACCACACCCTTGGTGCCGTAGCTGCCGTCGTCGGTCATCACGCGCAGCTCGTCGCTGCAGGCCTTGAACTCGTCCTCGAGGATGAGCAGGTCTTTGCTGCGGAAACCGACCACGCTGTGCACCACGCAGCCCTGCTCGTGCAGCTCACGGGCGATGGGCAGAGCGATGGCGCAGCCCACGCCGCCGCCGACCACGCAGACCTTTTTCAGGCCCTCCACCTCTGTGGCGCGGCCCAGGGGGCCCACAAAATCGTGAACGCTCTCGCCCACCTTGAGGCTGTTCAGCTCCATGGTGGTACCGCCCACGATCTGGAAAATGATATCCACAGTGCCTGCCTCGCGGTCATAACCGGCCACGGTCAGGGGGATGCGCTCGCTGTCCTCAAACGGGCGCACAATGATAAACTGGCCCGGCTTTGCTTTTTTGGCAATGAGCGGGGCTTCAATGACCATCTTTGTCACGGTGGGGTTCAGCGCGACTTTCTCAGTGATCTTATACATTGCGTTTGCTCCTTTTTCTGGCAAGATCTCAGTGCATGAAAACGCGTCTGCCCTGCCCGCACGGCAGGCTACAGACGCGGAACACTTCAGGCAACAATTTGACAAAATAATTATAACGGTTTTAGGATGGAATTGCAATTAAATTCTCTTCGTGTCAGCGGCGGCAAACTTGACCAAACAAAAAACTTGAAAAAAATGCAAATTTGTGGTTGACAATGGCCCCGGGGTGCGGTATAATAATCGACGTCGCCGGGAACAACACCCCGGGACGCCACATGGAGTATGCGGCCGTAGCTCATCTGGTAGAGCGCCACCTTGCCAA